>Ga0209829_10001360_pt1 | contig 20010 bp, 20 predicted proteins | sample C_140205_EF_Meta_FD_187311 | JGI IMG/M metagenome (GOLD analysis project Ga0209829, IMG submission 187311) | Freshwater microbial communities from Lake Croche, Canada to study carbon cycling - C_140205_EF_MetaG (SPAdes) (version 2) | ecosystem: Environmental > Aquatic > Freshwater > Lake...
CCTGATGTCAATCCGCCGCTGATACGGAATCGCGAGGTCGGCATGGAAAAGGCCGCGATTTGCGCCAGATTGGCGCGAATTTCCTGTTTCAGAAATAACGGTTATTGGAACCGGCCGACGACGTGCACAGCTACGAGCCAGCGTGCTCATCCCGGGTAGGGGAGGGTTTAGAAACAGTCCGACTCTCCAAGAACTGAGTCGGCTGATCTTTCCTTGCCCTAATCAGGCGGCCTTTTGACGACAGTTTGCTTGCTCAGCGCTTCTCTTCCATCAGCCCCACGAGATTGCCGTCGGGATCACGCACAAATCCCATCCACAGTTCGTGGTCCGGCATTTTCGCCATGAGCTGCGGCGTGCGTGCGTTCACCGCTCCGCGCGCGAGGACCGCCGCGTGCGCCGCCCCAATGTTGGCGACCTTGAAATATAAAATCGAGTTCTTCCCGACTTCGCCGTGGCCTTGCGGTAGTGTCAGCATGAGGCGCACCGCGCCCGCCGCGAGAAACGCGAGGTTCGGTCCGGCCGGATACAAGAACTTTAGCCCGAGCACGTCGCGATAGAACGTGGTGGCTATCGCGACATCGCTTACGGTGAGGGCGATCTGGCCGATGTCCGACAGCGAGTGGGGCAGGGGAGCGGGCGTCGTGCTCATTGGAGTGTTTGGATGGTCAGTGAGGGTGGTCGACTCTGGCTCTGGAAACAAGCCCATCGGTTTCCAGACCAGTTCCCCTTGTGACACCAGCGCCCATGCGTTCCCTCACGTCTTCGCATTTCTATGGACGCATCACTGATTCTCTTCCCGTTCGCCGACTACTGGTGGTTCTACGCTGGATTCACTCTCTTCGTGCTCGGCATGCTCGCCCTCGACCTCGGCGTCTTTCATCGCGCCGCGCATGAGGTCAAATTCAAGGAGGCCCTCGGCTGGAGTATCGCGTGGATCGCCCTCGCCATGCTCTTTTGCTACGGCTTCTGGCAATACGCCCAGTGGAAACTTCCGAACGATCCCCGGCTGCTCGCTGCCGGGATGACCGCGCTCCAGGCGACCACTCTGGCCAATCAGACGGCGCTTGAATTCCTGACCGGCTACGTCGTCGAGAAGTCACTCTCGGTGGACAACGTCTTCGTCTTCGTCGTCGTGTTTTCCTACTTTGCCGTGCCTGCAAAGTATCAGCACCGCGTGCTCTTCTTCGGCATCCTCGGTGCGCTGGTCTTCCGCATCATCTTCATCGCGCTCGGCGCCGCGCTCATGCAACTCCACTGGGTTATCTGGATCTTTGGAATCTTTCTGATCCTCACCGGCGTGAAAATCCTCTTCGCACCCGAAAAACCCATCGACCCCGAGAAAAATCCGATCATCCGGCTACTCCGGAAAATCATTCCGGTTACGCCCAAGCTCGACGGCCAGAATTTCTTTGTGCGCCACGCGGGCGTGCTCCACGCCACGCCGCTCTTCGTGTGCCTCGTCTTCCTCGAAGTCACGGACATCGTCTTCGCGGTCGATTCCGTGCCGGCGATTTTCGCGATCACCAAGGAGCCCTTGATCGTTTTCACCTCAAACGTCTTCGCGATCCTCGGCTTGCGGGCGATGTTCTTTATGCTGGCCGGTGTCATGCACAAATTCCGTTTCCTAAAATACGGTCTCGGCCTGATTCTCGTGTTCGTCGGTCTCAAGATGGTTTGGCTCAACGAGGCCTTCGGCGGAAAATTCCCGGTCACCTGGTCCCTTGGCATCATTGGCTTTCTGCTCGCCGCCGCCGTCACGGTTTCCCTCGCCATCCCGCCGCGTCCAACCGTAGCTAGCTCAAAATCCACTGCCTGAATTTCTCGAACAACTCGATCGCCGCTCCCGCAAATGCGGCGAAGTAAACCAGCGTCGCGAGCAGGATTCCATAGGCGGTCACGACCGCGACGCCGTCGCGTTCCATCATCCCAAGCGTGCCGATGACGACGACGAGCGCCGGCAGCATGTTCGTAAACGGTATCCCTCCCAGCGGCAGCAGGAGCAACACGGCGCCGGCGCAGACGAGCAATCCATGCAGCCGCATGAGCGCCGTCGTGCCAGTGATCCACGCCCACCGCGGATGCAGCCGCCGCTCGATCCAGCCAAGGAACTTGCTCGCGCCCTCCAGCACGGCGCGAAAAAATTTCGGCGGCAGTTCGACCGCGAGCAACCGTGGCGGCAACCACGGCGGCCGTCCGATCACGAAGCACGCCCCGAGCACGAAAATCACGGCCCCAAACGGCACCGACAAGCCCGGGATCGAAATCGGCGAGCAAAACGGCAGCGCCAAAATTACGATCATCAACGCCGAAGCGCGTCCGCCCAACTTCGTCATGACCTCCCGCAGCGTGACTTTTCGTTCGCGAAATTCCTCGGCTAAAGCGTGCAGTTCATCGGAGAGTCTCCGCAGCGGATCGGGCCCGGTGGGCGAGGGGAGATTCATTGAACTGGGAGACGGCCGCTCAGGTCCCGCGCTTGTTGCCGTAGAGTTCGATGTGCAGCCGGTGCGCATAACGATAGCCACGCGCTTTGCATAGTTCCCCGAGCCAGCCCGCCCGCCCGCGCATTTTGTCGAGGGTGGTCGCCTCCGGCATGAGCAAGACCTTGTGCCGCGGAATTTCGCGATGCAGCGCGCCGAGCATGTGCTCCAATTCCTCGACATCCTCGGGACGCGAAATGACGAACTTGAATTGATACGGATATTGGTCGATCCACGCACGCACCACGTCGGGCTGCCAACGCGTCGCCTCATGCTTTTTTCTCCAGGCTCCATGTTCCTGCGCGTCCGGGGCGGAATTGAGCAACTTCGGTGACAACGAGGCCAGGTCGCACGCGATTCCCTCGGGTGCCATCGTCGCCGCCGTTTCGATGGTGATGTGATGCCCGAGTGCTTTGATCTCTGTTGCCAGCACGCGAATATCCTTCGCCACCATCGGTTCGCCTCCTGTGAGCACCACATGGCGTGCGGCTTGGTGCTTCTGAATTTCCGCCAAAATCTGGGGCACGGTGCGCAGGTCACCTTCGGGGTTCCACGAAGCGTAGGGCGTATCGCACCACGTGCAGCGTAAGTTGCACCCGCTCGAGCGCACAAAGACCGACGGCACGCCCGTTAGTTCGCCTTCACCTTGGATCGAATAAAAAATCTCGGAGATCAGCATGTCGGTTTGGTTGGCAGTGCCTCGTGGCTGGCATACACCGTCGGATCTTGCACGCCTGCAAGTGCGAACGCCTCGCGCCGTTCCACACAGGTGCCGCATTTACCGCAGTGGATTTTGGCGCCTTTGTAGCACGACCACGTCCGTGCAAAATCAACCCCGAGCTTCCCACCGGTCGCCGCGATTTCACCCTTGGTCATCGCGATGAAGGGGCGCAGCAGCTTCACGCCCGCATACGTGCCCAGTCTCATCGCGTCCCCCATCGCCTGCATGAAATCCTCCCGACAATCCGGATAGATCGCGTGGTCACCGCCATGCGCTGCGATCACGAGCCCTTCCGCGCCGACGCTCTCCGCAAAACCGCACGCCACCGACAACATGATCGCGTTTCGAAACGGCACGACCGTCTGTTTCATGTTCGCCGCCTCGTAGTGGCCTTCGGGAATTTCGCCGCCGCTCTTCAATAAATCCGACGCGAACAACCGGTCGACAAAATCCAATCGCACCACCTCATGGCGCGCGCCCACCAGTGCCGCGTGCTCCGCGGCAAAGGGAATCTCGCAGTGATTGTGCTTCGCCCCGTAGTCGAAACTCATCACCGCCGCCACGGCATGCTCCCGCCGCGCCCAATGGAGCGCAGCCACCGAATCCATCCCACCCGAACAAAGTACGACGACTTTCATCCACTCACCGTGAGGCGCTACCGCGCCCGATGCAAAATCGTTCTCGTTCTCTTAATCGTTCTCGTTCTCCTTTTTCCCCTAGCCTCCGAGAGAACGATTACGAGAACGAGGAACGAGAACGATTTCACCATGCTCATTTTCCACGATCCCCTGTGCGCCGAATACGGCTCCTCGCTGCGCCCGGAGCAGCCGGCCCGTGTCATCCGCACCGCCGCGCACCTCCGCGCCACTCACCCCGCGTGGGCTTGGTGCGTGCCGCCGCCCGCCGCGTCCGTGACCGATGCCACGCTGTCGCTCACCCACACGCCCGCCCATCTCAAGCGCCTCACGCAACCCCGCGACTTCGATGCCGACACGCCGTTCTTCGAGCACATCGGCGATCACGCCCGGCGTTCCGTTTCCGCTGCCCTCGCGGCGGCGCGTCACGCCGTTTCCCATCGCACGCCGGTCTTTTCCCTGATGCGTCCTCCCGGTCACCATTCCAGCGCGGGCCAAGCAATGGGCTTTTGTTACCTGAATCAGATCGCCCTCGCCGCAGTCCACGCCGCCTACGATTTTCCTGCGCCCGGTGCGGCCGCTTTGACAGCAGTTCGCCGCGTGGCTGTTTGGGATTTCGACGCCCATCACGGCAACGGCACGGAGTCCATTCTTCAGTCTTTCATCACGTCCGCCTCGCCTCTTCGTGATTCGCTCTTCTTTGCGTCGGTCCATCAACACCCCGGCTACCCCGGCACTGGCACGCGCGACCTCGGCCCGCGCCTCCGCAACTGGACCGTTGCCCCCCGCACCCCTCGCGCCGAGCACATGGCAGTGCTCCGTGCCTCGCTCGACGCAGTCATCGCGTTTCGCCCGGACCTTATGCTCGTTTCTGCCGGCTTCGATGCCTACGCGCGTGACCCGATCACCTCGATGACGCTCGAGCGCGACGACTTCGCCACCCTCGGCGATTGGCTCGCGACGGCCCGCACTTCGCCCGGTGCTCCGCCCATCCCGGCCGCCGCGATCCTCGAAGGTGGCTACAGCGACGACCTTCCTTTGTTGGTTGAAGCCTTCCTCACAGCATGGGACAAGCTCTCATGACCAAACCGCGCCAACGGGCGCCACACCACCTTGACTTTCACGTCTGACGCATGATTTCCCGCTTCCTTCCTCTGCCTGTTCGCCGTTTGCTCGGCGTGAAAGTGACTTCTCGTCCGCCCGCTTATCAGCTCCTCGACCAGCCCGGTTCGCTTACCCCGCTCCTCGCCGCGCTCGACCGTGTCGACGAAGTCTTCCTCGATACCGAGGCGGACAATATGTATCACTACAAGACGCGTGTCTGCCTGTTCCAGCTCCTGGTCGATGGTGAGATCTTCCTCGTCGATGTCCTCGCTCCCGGTCTGAACGCCGAGCCGCTCCTCAAGGTCCTCGCGAAAAAACACCTCGTGATGCACGGCAGCGATTTCGACCTTCGCCTCCTGCACGACCTCTGCGGATTTCGGCCGAAAAGCATCTTCGACACCATGCTCGCCGCCCAGCTTCTCGGCCGCGAACGCGTCGGCCTCGCCGGTCTTCTCGAAGAACACTTTGGTGTCGCGGTTGATAAGTCCGGCCAGAAAGCCAACTGGTCCCAGCGGCCGATCACGCCGAAGCTCCTCAACTACGCCGCCCTCGACGTCTGGCACCTTCCCGCCCTCCGCGACATTCTCAAACGGGACCTCAAGAAACTCGGCCGCCAAGATTGGTTGGAGCAACAATGCGTCGCCCAGATCGAATCCGGCTCGACCGGCTTCGCTGCTGCCACCGATATCGATTGGCGCATCGGACGCAGCGAACGCCTCCGCGGCGCCGGCCTCGGCGTCCTTCACGCCATTTGGCACTGGCGCGAGAGTCAGGCCCAGCGCCTCGATACGCCTCCCTTCAAAGTCTGCGGCAATACCCTTGTCCTCCAAATCGCCGAAGCCGCCGAACAGGGCGATTCCGAGGCCTCCATTCTCGAACGCGTTAACCTCGGCAAGCGTCACGACCGACTGATCGGCTCCCTCGCGGTCGCCCTCCGCGAGGGCCTCGCGCGCGACCCGAAGACCCTTCCCCGGCGCCCCGGTCGCGACCCCAACCACGTTTCCCTCTCTCAATCTGAGGTGGAGCTGCAGGACCGCATCAAGTCCGACCGCGATCGCGTAGCCCAGAAACTCGGGATCGAATCCACTTTGATTGCCAATCGGTCCCAACTCGCCCAAATCGCCCGCGCACCCAAGAAGATCGATGAGCACCTGCTGCCTTGGCAGGTCGCGCTCCTTAACCCCGAACCGTCATTAAGATCATAACTTACCTGCGCTCGCTGGCGGGCCTCGTAATTTCTTGAAACTTCGCTTGTCCGTCAGCGTCCAATCCTCAGCCTCCTCCGCCCCCATGAAATCGAAGATTATTGTTTCCGCCGGTCTCGTCTCGCTGCTGTTCGCCTCGGGCTGTGCCACGCGCACCACCGCCAGCGGTGGGCGTGAAACCACCGTCCTCGGCGGAGCGGTTACAGTCGCCACCAACTCCTTCGAGCCGACCAACGCCGCGACCATCGATGCCGACACGTCCAAGCTCGCTAGCGCGGGTAATCCCACGGGCAAGAAGACGACCCTCCTCTGGGGCCTCATCACGCTGCACGACTATTGATTCCTGTTGGCCTCGGCCGTCCGAGATCGCTCACGAATTTTACCCCGCCGCTTGATTGTAGGCGGGGTTTTTCTTTGCTCCCCCCCGCGCCTTGCGTCGAGCTACGCGCCCATCCGTGCCGCCCGCCGCCACCAACGCCAACATCGCCCGCCATCTCGCCCTGATGGCCGCTGCGCAGCCTGACTGCGCCGCGCTGAAGATCCCCCGCGGCCGCACGCACTCCGGCGACATCGACTACCTCACGCTTACGTTCGCTGAGCTCGATGCCGAAGTTTCCTCGTGGTGTGCTCGCCTCTCCGGCGCCGGCATTGCTCGAGGTGACCGCACCCTCCTCATGGTGCGCCAAGGCCTCCCGCTCATTGCCTCCGCCTTCGCTCTCTTCCGCCTCGGCGCCGTCCCCGTCGTGATCGACCCCGGCATGGGACTGAAAAGTTTTCTCTCCTGCGTCGCACGTTCCCATCCGACCGCCTTGGTCGGTATCCCGCTCGCGCAAATTCTCAGCCGTCTCTTTCGCCCTACCTTCCGCAGCGTCCGCCACCGCGTCACCGCGAGCGGCTCGCTCACCGCCCGCCTCACTTCGTCCAACTCTCGGCCCTCGGCTCCCAACGCCCAATCTGCCGCCTTAGCCGCCGACTCCGAACTCGCCGCCGTCTTGTTCACCTCCGGCTCCACCGGTGCCCCCAAAGGCGTTTGCTACGAACACGGCATGTTCGACGCCCAGGTCCGTCTTATCCAGCAAACCTACGGAATCCAACCGGGTGAAATCGATCTCCCGCTGCTCCCCATTTTCGCGCTCTTCAATCCTGCGCTTGGCCTGACGACCATCGTGCCCGAGATCGATCCCCGCCGCCCCGCCGACGTCGATCCGGCCAAAATCGTCCAAGCCATCCGTCAGGAAAACGTCACCAACTCCTTCGGTTCGCCGACGCTCTGGCGAAAAATCGGCGACCACTGCATCGCCGAAAAAATCACCCTCCCGTCCCTCCGCCGCGTCCTCTGCGCGGGCGCTCCCGTTCCCGCCGCCCTCTGGCAATCGTCACCGACCTTTCTGCCCAACGGCGAACTCCACAGCCCCTACGGCGCGACCGAAGCCCTCCCCGTGGCCAGTGTCTCTGCCCGCGAGATCGACCCCACCTCTACCCGCGGCGCCTGCGTCGGCCGACCCATCACCGGCATCGCTGTCCGCGTCATTGCGCTCACCGACGGCCCACTCGCTACCCTTGCCGATACGCGCGAACTCCCGCGCGGCGAAATCGGTGAAATCATCGCGCGGGGCCCCGTCGTCACCAAATCCTACGACGCCCTCAAGGTAGAGACCGCTGCCGCCAAAATCTCCGACGCCTCCACCTTGCCGGACGCTCACCTCTCACCTCTCAGCTCTCAACTCGCCGGCGCGGCCTGGCACCGCCTCGGCGACTGCGGCTATCTCGACGCCGACGGTCGCCTCTGGTTCAGCGGACGCAAAGTGGAACGCGTCGAGACGGCCGACGCCGTGCTCCACACCGAACCTTGCGAACAAGTGTTTCGCGCCCATCCTCGCGTTACCCGCTGCGCGCTCATCGGCTTCGGCGAACGCGGACGCCAACGCCCCGCCATGGTTGTCGAAGCGCAGGTATCCGACTCGCGCGCCGCCCGCCAGTTCGCGCGCGAACTCCGTCTGCTCGCCCGCGCGCACCCGCACACGGCCGCGATCAAACTCTTCTACTTCCACCCCAAATTTCCGGTCGACGTCCGCCACAACGCGAAAATCCATCGCCTCACCCTCGCCCAGTGGGCCCTCACCGCCCGCGGCTACGAGTCCGACCCAAAAAAGTAGGGCCGGGTCTCCGACCCGCCGTCGTCGCACCGCGCACCGCTCAAGAATTTTGCTTCCGCCGCCACTACTCTCCACTGGTTTTTCCGCCGTTCCGTGTATTCCGTGTCCTCCGTGGATAACTCCTCCTCCGTTCTCGTCACCGGTGGCACCGGCTTTCTCGGCCGCCGCCTCGTCGAACGCCTCCTCGCCGAGCGCCGCCCCGTCACCGTCCTCGCCCGCCGCGCCGATCCCACGCTCGCCGCCCGCGGCGTCCGCTTCATCACCGCGTCCCTCGACGATGCCCCCGCCGTCGCCGCCGCCTGCGCCGGTCACACCACGGTTTTTCACACCGCCGCCAAAGTCGGCGTGTGGGGCCGCTACGACGATTTTTTCCGCACCAACGTCCTCGGCACCCGCGCCATCCTCGCCGGCTGCCGCGCCCACGGCGTCGCCCGCCTCATCTACACCTCGACCCCCAGCGTCGTCTACCACGGCCAATCTCTCGCCAACGCCGACGAATCTCTCCCGCTCACGACGTCCTGCCCGAGCCCGTATCCGTTGACCAAAGCCATTGCCGAACGCGAAGTCCTTGCCGCCAACACGCCGGATCATACGGGCCTTCAAACCGTCGCTCTCCGTCCCCACCTCATCTGGGGCATCGGTGACCCCCATCTCGTTCCGCGCGTCCTTGCCCGTGCCCGCGCCGGCCGCCTCCGCATCATCGGCGACGGTCAAAACAAGGTCGACATGGTCCACGTCGAAAACGCCGTCGACGCCCACCTCGCCGCCGAGCGTGCCCTTTCCGGCTCTCAAAGCTCAAATTCCCAATCTCAAATTCCACCGCCCGCCGCCGGCCGCGCCTATTTCATCACCAACGGCGAGCCCGTCGTCCTCTGGGCTTGGATCAACCAACTTCTCACCGCCCTTGGTGAGCCACCCGTCACGCGCCGCATTTCTCTCTCCGCCGCCACCGCCATCGGCGCCTTTTGCGAAACCCTCTGGCGCGTGCTTCCGGTCAACACCGAGCCGCCCATGACGCGCTTCATCGCCGCCGAACTCGCCAAGGACCACTGGTTCAACCTCACCGCCGCCCGCCGCGACCTCGGCTACGAACCCCGCATCACCATGGCCGAGGGCACCGCCGCACTCATCGCCTCGCTGAAAAAGTAGCGCGGTGCTTCAGCCCGCGTTGGATCGATCCGGCGGGAGCCGTCCGGCCCGCAGCGCCCGTGGCTGCCTCACCGCCGCCGTGTCAGTGCGAGAGCTGAACCAAAGCGCGGCGCCTTGGGTGACCGAGGCAATGAACTTTGTTTGTCATGGCGAGGAGCGCAGCGACGTGGCCATCCATCTGAAATTTCAGTTGGATTGCCGCGCCCGCCAAGCCGGGCTCGCAATGACAAACCGTGTGAGTTCATTGGCAGGAGCTCAGCGACGCGGTAATCCATCTGCCAGTCGCCCGCGCCCTCACTTCTCAAACAGCTCCGCCAGCGTAGCGAGCACCGCATCGCTCGTCGCCGCATCCAGCCGCCCCAGTCGTTTCACCAGCCGCGTTTTGTCGACAGTGCGCAGCTGATCGAGCACGACTTCGCCCGACTTTCCCTGAAACGTGCAGGGCACCCGCGTCGGATAGTTGCGCCCCTTCGTCGTCATCGGAGCGATGATCACGGTGGCGATGTGCGCGTTCATCTCATCTGGCGACACCACCAAGGCCGGCCGCGTTTTCCGGATTTCGCTGCCGACGGTGGGATCGAGTGTCACCAGCCACACATCGAACCGCTGCACTACCATTTCCACTCCTCCGCATCGAACTGTGTCGCACTCGGCGGGTCTTCGTGGACCAACCTGTCATCCTTGGCCGCCGCCATTCCGCTGAACGCCTCCGCCCAACCCGCCCGTGGCGCACTGAACGGCCGCAGAATCAACGCCCCATTCTTCGCCTGCAATTCCACTTCTTCGCCAAACCCACAGTGCTCCAGCATCGCCTTGGGAATGCGGATGCCACGCGAATTTCCGATGGGCACGATCTTGGTCAGCATGGCTACAAAGTAATTACTCGCGCACTTCCGACAAGGGCCAATTTCAACTGGCTCCGGCTTCGTCCACGCCCCACTCCAGGCCGTCGCCCGGGCAGCCACTAAACGCCTCGTAACCAAAGTCGGACCCGGCTTCCGCCCGCTTCAGAAAAATTCCACGCACCCGCTTGCACCCCACGCGTCCTCCCTCATGCCTTGCCGTATCCCCTTACTCCGATGCCGAAAGTCTCCTCCCCCAACGCCCTCGTCCGCCAGTGGGAGATCCTCAAGAAGCTCCCTTCCCGCGCACCCGGCATGACTGCGGCCGAGCTGACGCAGGGCCTGCGCGCCGATGGTTTTTCCGCCACGAAGCGCACCGTCGAACGCGACCTCGCTCTCTTGGCAGGAGTGTTCTCGATCCGCTGCAATGACGTCTCTTCGCCCTACGGCTGGCATTGGAGGAAGGGCAGCGTGGCCGATCTTCCCTCCGTGGATTGCGCCGAGGCACTCTCCCTGACACTCGTGGCGGACCTGTTGGGTCAACTCGTGCCCGTTTCCCTGCTGCCGGTGCTGGAGCCGAAGTTCGCGCAAGCCCGGGCCAAGCTTGGTTCGCTCGTGGACCACCGTTACGCCCGCTGGACCCAACGCGTGCGCTACGTCCCTCCCTCACTCCCGTTCCTGCCGCCGAGGATTGTTCCAGGCGTGCTGGAAGCCGTGCAGGAGGCCATCGTCCTCGAGCGTGAATTACAGCTACGCTATTCCGGTCCGAACGATGCCCGCCCCCGCGAACTCACGCTCCATCCACTCGCGTTCATCCAGCACGGTCCCGTCGCTTACCTCGTGGCCACGGCGTTCACCTTCACCGACCCCCGACTCTACGCCCTACATCGGATTAACTCGGCTCGCCTGACCGCAGCGACCTCCCGGCCATCGCCCGATTTTTCGTTGGATGCTTTCTTGGCGGACGGCGGGATGCAGTTCGGCGAAAGCGGCCCGCTTCGTCTGCACGCGGTCGTCTCCCGAAAACTGGCGTGTTACCTCACCGAAAGCCCCCTCACGCCAGACCAACAGCTCACCGCCCGAAGCCCAGAGCGCTACCTCCTGACCGCGACCATCAAGGATTCCTGGCAGCTCCAATTTTGGATTCTTTCGCAAGGCGAGGAAATCGTCGTTGTGCAGCCCGCGCACCTGAAGAAACGGATCAAAGCGAGTCTGCAGGCCACGTTAAAAAACTACGGCCGCTCGTAGCCGCACCGCCGTCGGCCGTCTTTCCGTCGCCGGTCCTGGTCGCGCCGTGCGACCTATTCCGTCGCGGGTCGGTGTTACCGTGGGCTCACGCCCATGAAACTACAGCTGACCGCCCGAGGATTGACCCAGCTCCCCGATGCCACCGAGACCACCGGCCCCGTCACGGAGATCGACGCCGGCTTCAACCGCCTGCGCTCGCTCTCTCCCTCTATCACGCGCTACCGCCACCTCCGCACCCTCCGCCTGCACCACAATCTCCTCGAAGAGTTGCCCGAGGAATTCGCCGCCCTCACCGAGCTGCGCATCCTGAACCTCTCCTCCAATCCGCTCCGTCGTTTCCCCCGCGTCCTGACCCGCCTGCCCGACCTGGAGGTGCTCGTGCTCGACCAGACCGGCCTCACCGAAATCCCCGCCGACTTCCAGCCCGCCGCGCTCGTGCACCTCTCGCTCGCGCGCAACGCCCTCACGTTGCTCCCGGAAAGCCTTTTCGCCCACGCAGTTTCACTCCGCATTTTGCTCCTGCATCGGAATCGCCTGCAAGCGCTGCCCGCGTCGCTCTTCCGCTCAATCGCCCTGACGGAACTCGATCTCTCCGCCAACGAACTGGAAATTCTCCCCGAAGAACTTGGTCAGCTCACGCACCTCGCAACGCTCGATCTCCCGCACAACCGCCTGCGCGCGTTGCCCCGCAGCCTCGGGCAACTCGCCGCCCTGCACCGCCTCACGCTCCACGAAAATCACCTGTCCGTCCTGCCGGATTCCATCGGCCGGTTGTCCGCGCTGGTGAGGCTCGACGCCAGCCGCAACGAGCTGACCTCGTTGCCCGAAACCATCGGCGGCTGGCAATCACTGCGCCACCTCGTGCTCAGCGAAAATCGCTTGTCGTCTCTCCCCGCTGGTTTCTGCCGTCTCCCGTCGCTCACCCACTGCTTTGTTCAGCGCAACCGCCTGAGCGCTCTGCCGACCGCCGAATCCACCGCGACGCTGCCGTCCCTCCAAACGATCTTCATTTCCGGCAACGCCTTTCCCCGCGCCTGGACGCCACCCGCCGCCTACGAAAAAGCCCTGAGCCACGACGAACGCGGCCACCTCCTGTAAAACATCATAGTAGGGCCGGCGCTCGCCGCCGTGCCGCGCCAGCAAGCCCGCGTGCGTCGCATTCCGGCTCTCACGAGCCGGGCTACCTTTCGCTCGTAGCCCGCTTCGTGAAAAGCGGGAACCCCTTGGCGCCCGCCCGCGACGTAATCTGTCGCGCACCCGTGATAGGCTCACCAAGAACACCACCACCTCGCCCTCCCATGGAACTCGTCATCTTCGATCTCGAAACCACCGGCTTTTCGCCGCGCACCCACGAAATCATCCAAATCGCGGCGGTGCGAATACGCCACGGCGAACTCGTCGCCGGAGAACGCTTCGCCACCTTCGTCCGTCCGCAGACTGAAATTCCGAGTTTCATCTCCGACCTGACCGGCATTACCTCCACCGACGTGCGCGACGCGCCCGAACCCGCGCCGGCCCTGCTGGCCTTCTCGCGCTTCGTCGGCGACGCCACCTTGGTCGCCCACAACGGCTGGCGCTTCGATTTGGGCTTCATCCGCGAAAACTGCCAACGGCACCAATTGCCGACGCGCGCCGTGCCGTTCTTCGATTCGATGACCCTCTCTCAACAACTTTGGGGCAGCGCCAAATCTCACGGCCTGGATGCCGTCATGGAGCGTCTCGCCCTTGCGGAGTTCGATCACCACCGCCACGACGCCCGCGGCGACGTCGCCCTGCTCGCCGCCGCCGTGCGCACCATGTGGCAGCGCCTAGGCGCACCCCCCCGACCGCTGCCCCGTCCCGTTGGCCACCGGCCACCTCCCGCGATAAACCCGCCTACCTCATTTCTTCATTCGCTCAGACCTCCAACCCTCCAACTCAAAACCACCATGCCCACCTGCAAATACTGCGGAACCAAAGCCTCCTCCATATCGAACCTCACGATCAGCGTCTGTCACCGCCACCCATCAGGCGCGAACAAAGGCAAACACGTCCTCTACGAAGGAGCAGAGAAAGCCCGCTACTCGTGCAAACATTGCGGCACCAACGCACCGGATCTCGCCAATTTGACGGCGTCGCTCTGTCACCGGCATCCAATGGGAGCACATAAAGGTCGACATGAAGCGGCTCTATAAACAAGGCACCACACCGCTGGGTCCACTGAAGCGCCTCGGGTTCTTCTAGGAGACGCGGCGTCCCCGCCGCGTTCCGCACCAGACTGCGCGCCGCGGCCCGCGCGGCTCAATCCATTCCAAAACAATGGAGCCTGCGGCAGTGTGGATTCTCGCCTGCTCTACTCCAGACCTTTCCCACCCTCTGTCCCTCGGCTCATCTACTACTTTGGATTACTGCCGTTTTCATACAATAGATCGACTCGCGGCAGATTGTAACAGTTCGTGGCTTGCAGCTTCGGCCACCCGCACGCGGAGTTGCGCTTCCCGACGATGATTACCTTTGAGGATAACCGCAGCCGCCGCGAAGTGCGGACCTTGCACACGCTGCACGTGACGCTAGAGGAAGTGGACTTCGCCGGGGCCGCGCAGATCGGCAAGTTGCGCACGCGCGTGTGCGGCTGTGGACGCAAGTCGAAAGAGACGCGTTATCTGGTTACGAGCGCGAGCAACGAGCGGCTCGACGCCGTGGGCCTGCTCAAACCGAAACGCGGCTACTGGGCAATCGAATCAGCCCTGCACTACCGGCTCGACGATACGCTCAATGAAGACGAGTGCCGGGTTCGCCGTGAAAGTGCCGAGCACATCTTCGGCGTGTGTCGGCGACTCTTTGTGGGGTTCGCGCGTGCGTGGCTGCGCACCGCGAAAGGGATCAAGAAAAATTGCCGTAGGAGCACGCGCGATTTTCAAGACCAGCTCACCGCGCACGGCTTCGCGTGTGCCTTCGCGCTGGTCACTGCCACCACCCCTTCCGCGTGGCTCCCAAATTAAAAAAATCGGTCCTACCCATTTCAACCTCTCGCAATTTTATGCACGCCAAAATTCCTGATCTCCTGCAATACACGCAGACCCTGCGCTACTACGAAGACAAGCTAGCCCATGCCCGGGGGGATCGGTTTAATATTTTTGCGCTTTTGGGCGTCGAACGTCTTGAGGTGGCAACCCACACACCCTACATCGTCGAGTTTCTGAATCGTGACGGGGTGCATGGTCTAGGCAGCCGCCCCCTCGAGGCTTTCTTGAGACGGTTCGACATGAAGCTCAATCCGGCCACCACAGTTGTAAAAACCAACCACCGCTTGGGTCCGGTTACTGATCACTCAGGTGGCCTAGTCGACATCCTCTTGGAGGACCAAGCGAGCACGCGACAAGTTGTTATCGAAAACAAAATCCATCATGGCGATGGGCCGAACCAGCTCGAGCGGTATCGTGGTAGCTTGAAGCATGCGCAAATCGTATACCTGACATTGGATGGGCGAAAACCCTCTGACTACAGCACCCGCAACAAGGAGGGCATCCTTTGCCTTTCTTACGCCCAAAATATTCTCGCATGGCAGGAGGACTGTCATCGCGAAGCCGCTGGGGCTCCGCTGGTGCGCGAAACCATCACCCAATACATCAACCTTATTAAACGTCTAACCGGCCAAACCACGAATACCTACATGAGCGCACAAATTGTCGAAAGCGTCCTTAAAAACGAAGCCAGCCTCGCCGCATATTATGAACTCTTTGGCACCGAAAGGGCGATTCGTGCAAAGATTATCGCTACGTTGCGCACTCAGTGCGACGAGATCGCCCGTCCACTCGGACTAGAGGTGAAATTTGACGACGGCCTTCTCGACGAAAAGGAGAGTTCATTCTACTTCCGGGATGCTAGCATGCGTGAACAGCACATATGGATAACTTTCATGTTCGAATCATCCAACTACTACGATTTCTTCTTTGGCATTCGCTACGACGATTCGAACGACAGCCATTTTGCCCCGCCCGGGCTTCTGGATGCTTTCAAGGGTGTTTTTGGCGGCGGAACATCAACCGAATGGTGGGCGGCGTGGAAATATTGGGACTCACGAAGTCACTGGAATATTGAAACTTACGCCGATATTGTTTCTGGTCGTTTCCAGCCTGAACTGGAGGACAAGGTAAAAAAGCTTCTCGACGTCGTTCGCAGCGCCCAGTCCCTTCAACAGGGATTAAGCGGTTGATCCGGCGTCGAGGACTCACAAGCCACCGTCGGATCTTTGCGGCCTCAGGTCTTTGCGATTTTGGATTCGGTTGCCCTCTGCCGCACCGCTTCGAACAGCGTGATGATCGTCGCCATTGCCACGTTCAGCGAGTCCGCCTGACCCGCCATCGGGATGCGCACGGGCACATCGCAGTTTTCCAGCCAGAATTGGCTCAATCCATACTGCTCGCTGCCCATCACGATCGCGAGCGATCCGCGTAGGTCGACGTCCGAGTAAATTTTTTCCGCTGCCGGCGTCGTCGCCAACATGCGCACGGCTTTTTCCTTCAGCCACGCCTGCACCCGCGCGCTTTCCGCGACCACCAGCGGCACGGAAAACAGCACGCCGGTCGACGCGCGCACGACGTTCGGATTAAAGATATCCGTCACCGGATCGCACACGATCACCGCATCGCACCCCGCCGCGTCCGCGCTCCGCAAAATCGTCCCGAGATTACCCGGCTTTTCGATCGCCTCCACCACGAGAAAAAACGGCGCCTTCGCCCCGACAGCCACCATCGCGTCCAAATCCCCCAACGCCCGCCGCCACTGCGGCGCTACCGCCAGCAACCCATCCGGCCGCTCCCGATACGCCACCTTCGCAAACGCCTCCTTCGACAGCTCGAACACCTGCGCCCCCGCCGCCCGCGCCTGCTCGATCAGCGCCGGCTCATTCTCGCCGAGAAACCATTCGGGAGAGAAATACATCTCCACCAACTTCACGTTTTTCTCCAGCGCCCGCCGGATTTCGCGGTAGCCCTCGACCAAAAACACCCCTGCTTCGTCCCGCGGACGCCGGTCGCGCAACTTCACGAGCTGCTTAACGCGCGGATTCTGGAGACTGGAGATTTTTTCAGGAGGAAGGCCCACAGACCACACGGAAGACACGGAAACTGGACAAAAGACAAAATCCTTTTCCTCGCCCCCGTGAATTCCGTGTGTTCCGTGTCTAACGTGGGCCACAAGAAAAAACCAAACGACATCCCGTTCCCGTATCACCAAGAGATCGAATTGGAGATCACCACCCTCACCAACCTTGGCTCCGGCCTCGGTCGCGTGGCCCTGCCCGGCGAGACGGACGCGAAATGGGTCGTCATGGTCCCTTTCACACTGCCCGGCGAGCGCGTCCGCGTTCGCGTCTTCCGTAATCAGAAAAATTTTTCTGAAGCCGACCTCGTCGAAGTCCTCACACCTTCGCCCCATCGTGTCGCCGCGACCTGCCCGCTCTTCGCCCGCTGCGGCGGCTGCCAATACCAACACCTCGCTTACGCCGAGCAGCTCCTCTGGAAACAACGCCAAGTCACCGAACTCCTGCGCCACATGGCCGGCATCGAGTTCGCGGTGTCACCCGTTGTGCCCTCCCCCCGCGAACTTGGTTACCGCTCAAAAATCACGCCGCATTTCAACCCCCCGCGCGACGTCGCCGTCGCGCCCCCGATCGGTTTCCTGCGCCAAGGCACTCGCTTCGATATCGTCGATGTCCCGCGTTGTCCGATCGCGACCGACGCCATCAACGCCAAACTCCCCGAAGTCCGTGCCCGCGTTCACGCCCGCGCCGCCGGCGGTGAGTATGAACGCGCCGCCACGCTCCTCCTCCGCGAAGCCAGCGGCCAGGTGACCACCGACTACGACGCCATTATCACTGAAAGCATCGACACGGGTGGCGCGGAACCGCTGCGCCTGCGCTTCCTCGCCCGCGATTTCTTCCAAAACAACCCCTTTATCCTCCCGGCCTTTACCAGCTACGTCCGCGCTCAAGCTGCCGCCAGTGGCGCCCGTTACCTCGTCGACGCCTACTGCGGCAGCGGCCTCTTTGCCCTCACCGCAGCACCTTCGTTCACGCGCGTCGCTGGCATCGAACTCAGCGAATCCTCGATTCGTTTCGCCCGCGAAAACGCCAGTTCCAACAACTTGCCGAACGTCACCTTCCAAGCCGGCGACGCTGCGCAAATCTTTGCCGGCCTCCCGTCTCTAGCGACCCCGACCGATCGCGGCGCTTTTGCCGCCGCCGACACCGCCGTGATCATCGATCCCCCGCGCAAAGGCTGCGACGAAAATTTCCTGCAACAACTCTTCGCCTACGGCCCCCGCGCCGTCGTTTATGTCAGCTGCGACCCCGCGACGCAAATGCGCGACCTCAAATCCTTCCTCGCCGCCGGCTACACGCTCACCGCCGCGCAACCCTTCGACCTTTTCCCCCAGACCCGCCACCTCGAGTGCGTGCTGACGCTGCGGCGACAACCTTAACGAGGTGAAAATGCTCGGAGGGATTGCCCCAGCGCAATCTACGTTGCTGGCTGCGTCGCTTGACGAGCAAGCGAGCATCCTAGGACGGCAATGGCGGCCGCGGACACTTGGCCGCACTGCAGTGCCGACAAGGTCAAGACCGTCTTGGCCAGCAGCGCGTCGACTTGATGGAGCGACAGTAGGCTCGCCAGCGTCAGGCCTGAATAGGCGCCGAGTCCGAGCCAGGTGAAGCGGTGGGACCAGTCTCGGTTCTTGATCCACGCAATCGCGCAGAGGCCGGCGGCACCCATCACAATCACGCAAGTGAGCACGAGTTGGTAGGGTGCACGATTCCCATACCAACCATGGTCCACCGCATACGCGCGAGCCCATTGACCGAATCGCTCTTCGATCGGCAGTGCCTCCCACGTGGCTGCGACTAGACACGCCAGCGCAGCGGATCGATCTGAAAACCAAGCCGAACTTTTCGGCTCATTGCTGCCTGATTTTAGGAAACCGGTTCCCCGCCGCCACCACAGCGCCACGCCGACCATCCATAGAATCGCGATGACGGCTTGAATGATGGGCGAGTCCTGCCGAATCGCGGACGGACTTGGTTTTTGATCGTAAACTGCGAGCCGGCGCAACTCGTCGTCCTTCGGAGTGCGTTCCTTAGTGGAAACGATCCAAATCGGGTCGCTGGTGGCAGCCGCGGTGCGAGTGTCCCAGCGTCGCGTCGGTCCGGTGTAGATTATGGCGCGGACGTAGGCCATGTCCTTGCGCGGCGGCACAGGCAGGTAATAGGTCAGCGTCGTTTTCCCGGGATTGACGCGTTGCGAAGTCGCCCCGCTGAGCATGCCGCGATATTCCCGTCGGGCGTTGGACCAGTGTAAATCGACGGCGAGGATTCCTTCGGGTGTTTTCGAGTTGGTCGTTACTCGCAGGAGCAGCGGCTGACCGATCGTGGCCGTTCGTTGAGCTTCTACGGTAATCCAAGCGGCTTGGGGCTGTGAGGGCCGAAAACCGAACCAAGTGCACACTCCCAGACCCAATAACCCTAGTGATAAAATTATTTTGTGGGAAGAAAGCATCCGGGGTGGGCGGGCGAAGAGCGAGTGGCCGGCATTGATGGTAGGTCCGCGGGCCGTGTCAAAATTACGCGCGGAAATTTGCGAGGAGTCGCCTTCCTTTGCGCGCGGCTCGATGTTTTCGGCTCCGCCCGTCCGGCGGGAAACAAAGCACGCTCTTCACAAAACGAGCTTTCTCCGCGCCGCGGTCCGTGCCACGGTCGCACATGGAGTTGAACCTCGTAGGAAAAAACGTCGCCGTAGTTGGTTCGTCGAATGGCATCGGGCGCGCCATTGCGGATGGATTTGTTGCCGAGGGCTGCAACGTTCGGGGCTTCGATCGGGCTCTGCCAACCTCCGCCGCATCGTTCGAAACCATGGTCGGCGATGTTACGTCGTTCGATCAGCTCAAAAATTTCGCCGCCACTTTTCCGGTAGTCGACCATGTGGTCTTCACCGTGGGCGTGGGTTCGGGTAAATTTGGTTTTCCTTTTTGGAATCTCGACCCAGCCGATTGGGCCCGCGTGCTCGACATCAACCTCATCGGCGCCGTCAACGTAGCGCACGCCTTTGCTCCCGGTTTGGTGGCGCGCGGATGCGGTTCCTACCTCGTGCTCACCTCGGTCGCCGGCCAGATGGGCTCGCAAACGGATCCACCCTACAGCGCCGCGAAGGCAGGCCTGATAAATTTCATGCAGTGTGCCGCCAAGGATTTCGCGCCCCACGGCGTCCGGGTCAACGCCCTCTCCCCCGGCATGGTGCAGACGGCACTCAACGAAGCCGTGTGGGCCGCGGGCCAGGCCAAACTTCCGGCGTCCGAACGCCGTTCCTACGCCGACTGGGCCGCAGAAAAAATCCGCAAAGTATCGCCGCTCGGTCGGTGGCAAACGCCGGGGGAGTTCGCTGCGATGGCCGTCTTTCTCGCGTCCGACCACGCGAAAAATATCACGGGCCAAACCCTCAAC
>Ga0209829_10001361_pt1 | contig 19984 bp, 13 predicted proteins | sample C_140205_EF_Meta_FD_187311 | JGI IMG/M metagenome (GOLD analysis project Ga0209829, IMG submission 187311) | Freshwater microbial communities from Lake Croche, Canada to study carbon cycling - C_140205_EF_MetaG (SPAdes) (version 2) | ecosystem: Environmental > Aquatic > Freshwater > Lake...
AGCGCTTCGCCCGTCTGCAACGCACCGCCGCCCAGTTGGCCCGGGGCCGCGGGCAACCGAAGGGCGTCTTCAAGTTCGCCAGCAACGAGGCCTGCACCGCATGGACGGCGAACCTGAACCGGAACGGCAAATAACCCGCGTCCCGACCGACGCGGATCTGGTTTCGCTCGCGCGGGAACTAAATCGCCTCGGTGTCGCCTACGTGGTGGTCGGAGGTTTCGCGATCAACCGTCTCGGCTTCGTGCGCGCCACCGAAGACATCGACCTGCTCATCGCCCGTGACCTGGCCAACCAGACCCTCGTCAAGCGCGCGTTAGAAATCCTACCCGACCGTGCCATCCGCGAATTGGGAGACGAGGACATCGCGCAGTGGCACAGCCAAAAAAACGTCACACAGCCAAAAAAACGTCAGGTCTTGACTCTTGACTGAAGCCCTTTCAGGCCCGCGCCACGACCCCGAGCGTTTGCAGGAGGTGAACGACGACTATCGACCCACACGCCAAAACGGGATCTCGCTTGGCTCGTTGTGACGGTTAAACACTCATCTGCGCCCGACCGCTCGCGTCTGCGAAAGGCATCAGGGTCACGAGGAAAGTCTCCCGCACCACGCCGGGCATGAGCCGCAACCTCCCGACTATCTCGCGCTCAACAGCCGGGCTTCAGCAATTTCGGAAACGGTCTTGCCCTCGCGCCGAGCCTGAGCGCGCAGCGTTTTAAGCACAGCCGGTTTGAGTCGCAGCGTAATGGGGAGGTCAAAAATAGGGTCAGGTTGCTAATCTTTCAGCAAACCGGACCGTGTCGTGGCGCTCAGAAATTCAGCGTGGCCGAGAGGGTGTAGTAAAGGCACTGCAAACGGGACCATGACCCTCAAGGCTGGTCCGAGCCCACCCACGGCGCGGATGCCTCGGGGGACGCTTGACGGCCCCAACCTAAAGGAATCTATAGCCGCATGGCCACCCTCTCGTTTCATGCTCCCGCTGGCACCGCCCGCAAGATTCGCCTCGCGGCCCGGAAACGCGGCATTCCCATGTCCCGTTTCCTCCGCGAAACCGCCGAACGCGCCGCCGCCGACGAACCCGTGAGCGGGCTTGGCCGTGAACTTGAAAAGCTCGCCATCGACAGCATGGCCATCGTCTCGCTCGACCACATTCGCGCCCGGGCGGCGGCGACCGGACTGGACAAAATGACTCCGCCCAAAATCACCGCGGTGATCAAAGCGACTCGGCGCGCCCGGGCATGAACGCGGTAGTGCTCGATACGAGCGTGCTCGTGGCGGGCCTGCTTTCCCGACGGGGCGCGGCCGCTGCCCTCGTCGAGGCGCTCTTTCGCGATCAGCTTCGCCTTGTCTACACCGCCGCCATCCTGAGCGAATATGCCGAGGTGTTGGACCGCCCGGAATTCGCCGGCGCGATCACTGCGCACGACCGCATCGGAGTCCTTTTGAAGCTCCGGGCTTCCGGTCTCCTCGTTGCACCCATGACTGTCCCGGAGGCCGCTTGGCCGGACCTAGACGACCTCCCCTTCGTCGCCGCAGCGCTCGCCACCGAACACAGAATCGTCGTCACGCTCAATTCCCGTGACTTTGCTCCGGCCGCGGCGTTTGGCGTCCGCATCCTCTCGCCCTCCGTCGCCCGTCGCGAACTGCTGCCGTGAGGATCAGTTTTTCTCGGTCTCTTGCTCCTCGCCGCGACACTCCTGCCACCTCTCGCCTCACCTCGCACCGGAGAGCCGTCTGCGGCGAAGCCCACCTCCACCCAGACTCTTTTCGCCGAAGAGAAAGCCGGACGGGGCCTGGCCCGGGAAGACCGTCCGGCCCGAAGTAGCCGCGTCGCTGCGCTCACTAGGGCGGGCAATGGGCGACCGAGTGGAGTCGGCTTGGCTCGTGCATCGGCCGGCGCGGACCTCGGCCGGTCTGCGCGCGCCGATGACGGGAGTGAGCGCGGTCGATCTCGATGCGATGATCGCGGCGCTATGACTCTTCCAGCATAAGCTCGCCTCGCAGACTTTCTGCCCGTGACAACCGGAGTGGACCGTGAAATCAATCCCTCAGAAACGAAATGACCCTCACTCGCCGCCTCCTCCTTGCCCTGTTGTTCACGTCCGCAGCACACGGCACCACCGCCGCAACCGCGTCCAAACCCAACATCCTCCTTATCTGCGTCGACGACCTCAAGCCCCTGATCGGCGCCTATGGCGACAGCGCCGCGAAGACGCCCAACATCGACCGCCTCGCCGCCCGCGCGACGCGTTTCGATAGCGCGTATTGCAACCAGGCCGTCTGCTCGCCCTCGCGCAATGCCCTCATGGTCAGTCTGCGTCCGCAGACGCTGGGCATCTACGATCTCCCGACCAACTTCCGCGTCGCCCGGCCCGACGCCGTCACCCTCGCGCAATATTTCCGCGCCAATGGCTATAAGGCGCAGGCGATGGGCAAGATCATGCACGTCGGCCACGGTAACTTTGAAGATGTCGCCTCGTGGGATGTGCCGCACTTCAAACCCAAAGGACCGCAATACGCCCTCGCGGAAAATGCCGCGCCCGCCGATGCCGCACCCAACGCCAAACGCCCGAACAAAAAAGCCAACGGCTCCGCGGTCGAATCCGCCGACGTGGCCGACGATTTCTACGCCGACGGCCAGATCGCCGCCGAAGCCGTTCGCCGTCTCAAAGCCGCCGCCGCTTCCGCCGAGCCATTCTTCATCGGGGTTGGTTTCCTGAAGCCCCACCTCCCCTTCGTTGCGCCGAAAAAATACTGGGATCTCCACGATCCGGCCAAACTTCCGCAGCCCTCCCGCCTGACCGCTCCCGAAGGCGCACCCGACTACGCACCCCAGTATGGCGGCGAGCTCCGCGCCTATGACGGCATCCCCGCCGGCAGTGCGCCGCTCGACGACCCACTCACGCGCCGCCTCATCCACGGCTACTATGCCGCGACGAGTTACATGGACGCCCAGCTCGGCAAGGTCATGGCCGCGCTCGACGAAACCGGCCTCGCGAAAAACACGATCGTCGTCCTCTGGGGCGATCACGGCTGGCACCTCGGCGACCACGGCATGTGGTGCAAACACACCAACTATGAGGAAGCCACGCGCATCCCGCTGCTCGTCGCCGTCCCGGGCCAAAGAGGTGCCGCTACCTCCGCGCTCGTCGAAACTGTCGACGTCTATCCGACCCTCGCAGCACTCGCCGGTCTACCCACGCCCCAAGGCCTCGACGGCCGGAGCTTCGCCGCGTTGTTCACGAACCCCGCCGCCTCCCACCGTGACCACGTCATCCACGTTTATCCCCGCGGCCAGCGCCTCGGCCGCGCCATCCGCACCGACCGCTACCGCCTCGTCGAATGGAAAGCCCCGGGCGGCGATCCCGCCACCGCCGAGTTCGAGCTCTACGACTACCGCGACGACCCCGGCGAAACGAAAAACTTCGCCGCCGAGCGCCCCGCCGTCGTCACCCAACTCCGCGCCTTGCTCGCCACCCACCCGGAAGCGAAACCCCAGATCAAGCCCCCGGCCGTCGGCACCGTCACCAACTCCGCGACGTCAACCGCCATCACGACAACGTCCGCAGCCACCACGGCTCCCGCCAAAGCCAAGCAGGACCGCCACGCGATGTTCGACCGCCGCGACAAGAATCACGACGGCCGGCTGAGCCTCGAAGAATTCCTCGAAGGCCAACCCGACCCGACGGAAGCGCCAAAACGTTTCCCCACGTTCGATACCAACAAAGACGGCTTTCTCTCCCGTGAGGAATTCGTGAACAGCGGCGGCAAGGGCCCGCAGAAATAACCTCAACGTCCCGCATGTTTCAGATTTTTCCGTTGAAGGCCCGCCCGATGGGCGGGCAGCCCGGCCACCGACCGGGCCTACAAAAACCAAATCCCAAAAGCGTGTAGCGATGCGTCGAACACGCGCGCTGCCCGACCGCTCTCACGTGCCGAGCGCCCACTCTGGGCGATACGAGCCCCGGATCAAAGGCTCGGCATCGGGCCGGCCGACGACTTTCAAATTTGCTGCGTCCCACTCGACGGGTTTGCCAAGGCGCAGCGCGAGCACGCCGAGCAGTCCGATTTCGGTGAGCCGCGCGCCGTAGCCGAAATTACTGCTCGCCGGCTTGCCGCCCTTGATCGCGTCGAGCCAATCACGGTGGTGGCCGTTGGAACGGGCAATCTTCGGTTCCGGCTTCTGGATACTCGCGCGCAGACTCTCGGGAAACACCCGGGGCGGACCACCGGCGCCGTCGCACTGAATCACCCCTTTTTCGCCGATGAACATCGTGCCACGCGACGGCACCGGAAACTTTCCGAGCGCCTCGTGTGGCGGCGGTTTTGCCCCGCCGTCGAGCCAGGTGAGCCGTTGCGCCGGCCACGCTCCGCGCGCCGGGAAATCAAAGTAAATCACCGCACCGTGGGGCGCGATCTCCGCATCGCTCGGCCCGATCGCATGAGCCTCAATGCGCGTCGGCGCGGCGAGGTCGTAGGCCCACGTCGCGGCGTCCATATCGTGACACGCGAAATCACCCATCGACGATGTCCCAAACGTCCAGAAATCCCGCCACGCCACCGGATGGTAGGCAGCGTGAAAATCCCGCAGCTCACGCGGCCCGATCCACAAATCCCAGTTCATCCCCGTCGGCCTCGCCTGCGCCTCCGCGGGCTTCGAGAGCAAGGTCGGGTTCCACCGTTTCGTCCCGACCCACGAGTAGATCTGCCGCACCTCGCCGATCGTGCCCGCGTGCAGATGCTCGACCGTCTCGCGAATGCCCACCGTCGAGTGCCCTTGATTGCCGAGTTGGGTCGCCACGCCAGTCTCCTGCGCGATCCGCGCGACTTCGCGCGCCTCCCAAATATTATGCGTGAGCGGCTTCTCACAATACACGTGCTTCCCTGCCCGCATCGCCCGGATCGTCACGTAGGCGTGCAAGTGGTCCGGCGTCGCACAGAGGATTGCATCGATCCCTTTTTCCTTTTCGAACATTACGCGGAAATCCTCGTAGCCCGCGCAGCGATAGCCCGGCGTCGTTTTGCCGTGATGGTCGTCGACGATCTTGAGCGCCGGCAACCGTCCGCCGACTCCCTTGTAGTAATATTTTTCCAGACTGAACGTCTCCGCCGGGTCCGCGATGGCGACCACCTGGGCGTCGGTCTGCGCGAGTAGCGAACGGAGGTTTTGGGTGCCGCGTCCGCCAACGCCGACCACCGCAAGCGCCACCTTTTCGCTTGGGGGCACAAACCGCGGTCCACCGAGCACGTGACGCGGCAAAATCTGAAATGCCGTGACGGCCGTCGCCGCCGTCTTGATGAACTGCCGCCGCGTCGAAGCATTGATCTTCATGCCCCACAGCGGGAGCGCTTCGCCGGCGGATTTCAAGCCCGGTGTGCAGAACTATTCGTTGGGTGTTTCAGCTACCCGCGCCAAAGGCCCGACACTTAAGACCGTTCAGACGCAGCCGAAAGCAGGTCATCCACCGCCGCCGCAAGTTGCTCAAGGTAGTCCGTGCCGTTCATATGCTGCGTGAGCCCGACGACAATGGAGTGCCGGCCCGGCCCCGTGACGGCCGCCGAATCGTGTGACCACGTCTCCCATGAGCCGGATTTGCGCCGCACCTCAACCGCACGACCCGCGAGGCCTTTCACAAAACGGTCGTCGCGGTGGGCGATCTGCGGTGACGCAAAGATCTCCCGCATGACCCGCGACCCGTCCGGTGACACCCGTTTCCCTGGCTCCAGCAGCAGGTAATAGCGCACGAGCTGTCGCACGGTCGCGGCATGCGAGTGGCCGCCCACGGGGTCGCCGATCCGTTCGCCGCCTTGGCCGTAGTGCTTGCCGAACCCAATTCCGCCGCCGTGCGTGGCATCCTAAAGCCCGCAGGAATTGAGCACCGCCTGCACGCGCGCGATCCCGAGCTGCGTGGAATAATTCGTCGCCATCCCGTTGTCGGGAACTTTGATCATTAGTCCCAACTCGGGCCATGTCGTCGCGTCGAGCGAGGTGTTGGTCTCCGGGTGCGCCTGAAACCACGCGAGGAGAATTCCCCCTTCGGCGCACTCGCTGCGCAATCGATGGCGTCCGGTCGCACAAGTGCCAGCCCCTGCGTGAGGAGGTCGAGCACGCCGACCGCCGTTTGGTCGGCTGCGATGTCATATTTTTTCCGCAGCCGGGCATCGTCGCTCCCGCTCGATCGCGGCGACAATTCCGCGCTGGGAGCTCGTCTGCGCCAAAAGGCGACCGTCACGCGAGAGCAGCAACCACGTTGGATCGGTGTTGGTCCCCATCGTCCGGGCAAACTTCTTCGCGCCGTTTTCGATCACCTCGCGCCCAAAGAACACCGCACGGTTCATCATCATCCACACATCCCATCGGAGGGGATCGGTCGGATATTTCTCCCAGAATGCCAGTCCAACTTCGTGCAACGCTTGATTCCACGTTGCAGACCACTTCGCCGATTCCTCCGATTTCCGATCCATCCCCACCGGAATCTCACGACTCCACAGGTCTCGCATCGTTCGTGACTCCTCATCCGCCAAAGATGTCGAGCCAGGCGCCTTGGTGGCGCCGGCGGCGCCGTGCATTGCACCCGCCATGAGGAACCATCCGAGCAAGACCCCGCGCCACTGACTTGGCGGGGAAAACGAATGCATCCCAGAGGTGATCGCCGACCTCCAGGCAATTCAAGCCACCGCTGCCGACCTACCCGGCAGATCGACCGACTTGACTCTCTTCCTAAGCTCCAAAGAAGTCGTCCATGCCTTCTACCCGCGCATTCGCGTTCACTCCCTCCTCGGTTCGTTTCACGGTTGGTCTGCTGGTGGTCACCGCACTCCTGCTCGCCAGCGGCTGCGGAAAATCCGATAAAAAGTCGGCTACACCCGCGCCGGCCGCGCCTCCGGCGGCGCCGTCATTTGCGGTGCTCGAGACGGACAAGGGCGTCATCGAATTCGAACTCCTCAGCGGAGATGCGCCGAAGACGACAGAAAATTTCCGGCTCCTCACCGAGCGCGGCTACTATAACGGTCTGATATTTCACCGCATCATCAAAGACTTCATGATCCAGGGCGGCGACCCCCTCGGCGACGGACGCGGCGGCGAGAGCGCGTGGGGCGGCAAGTTTGCCGACGAGATCGTGAAGGACTCCCCGCTCTACCAAAATGGCCTCGGCTACAAGCGCGGCATGGTCGCGATGGCCAATGCAGGGAAAGACACGAACGGCAGCCAGTTTTTCATTCTACACAAAGACTATCCGCTGCCGCCCAGCTACACGATTTTCGGCCGCGTCACCAAAGGCATCGAGGTGGTGGACGCGCTCGCGACGGTGCCCACGACCTACGGCATGGGCGGCATGAGCAAGCCGGTGACGCCGCCGGTGATGAAGAAGGTCACGATCCGGCAGTAACCGGAGGCGACACGGCAGATTGTTTCGCATGTCCCCATTTCAGCTGCGCTCCACCTGGTCTCGGCTGGGGCGGAGTGGCGGGCTCGCCGCGATCATGCTCCCGCGCGCGGGTTGCGGAGCGCATCGGCGACGGAAAGCTCATAACATTTAGCGTGCAACCAGCAGTCGGTTCAGAATTTCCCGACCCAGCCAAACGGCAAGGTGGACCATTGAAGCGGGCGCGGGCGTCTGTTTCGCCAGAGGATGAATGCAGCGTTGCTTCACCGATGGCAGTGCGCTGAAGCAATCGAATCTACCGAAATCAGCTGTTTCTAAATCCTCCCACCGATCGGGATGAACACCCAACCTCGTATCGCCGCGGGCCGCAGGGCTGTTTTTAATACGGTGCGTATGAGAACGTGCCGCGAAGGCGCAACTTGGGATACCGGATTGGGAGTTGCGGGGACGACACGGGGACGATTCAGTTTCACCCGTTAGGCACCCCATAAAGCCCCACCCGGATCCGATCCCCCTGAGAATCCGGCTTCCGATCAGCCGCCGCCCAAAAATGGGATTTTGGCCGTGACCCAAAGAAACCACCCGCATGTTGCACAGGAACTTTTTACGAATGCTGTTTCCCAGGAGAAAGACCCCCATGACCAAATCTTCCCGCACATTTCTCGCGTCTTTGGCCGGCTTGCTTTTGGCCGCCGGCCCTGCCGACGCCCAGAACGCCGTCACCCCGGCGAAGCAAGGAACCGTCACACTTTCGCCGTTCGAGGTCATCACCTCCCGCGACACAAGTTATGGCGCGCTCAACTCCAATGCGATCAGCGCGTTTAACATGGAGCTGTTCAAGACTCCGGTCGCCGCCGACATCATGACCGAGGGTTTCATGCGGGATGTCGCGACGACGACCATCGAAGATCTCCTCGCGAATTACGGCGCCGGCTTTGGCGAGGTGCAACAGACGCCCGATGCCGGCAATGTGGACAACCAGCCCGGTGATCGGGTCGGTCTTGGGCCTATGGGCTCGCGGGGCGTGCTGGGCAGCGACAAGCGCCGAAACGGCTTCAGCGTCAGTTCCACCAATGCCGGCACCAGCGACACGTTCGACACGGAGCGGGTCGAAGTCATCAAGGGGGCCAACGCGCTCCTCTTTGGATCGAGCGGGGCCGGCGGCTTCGTCAACGCCGGCTCCAAACAGGCCCGCTTCGCGCGCAGCGGGCGCCCGCTTACCATGGCCAGCATCACTTCGCGCATCGACCAGTTCGGTTCGAAGCGCTGGGAGTTCGACGCGAACTACGGTCTCGAGAAACTCGCCTTTCGCTTCGTCCTGCTGAACGAAGACAAGAACACCCGCCGCCTCTTCATCGGGGCCAAGACCGACGCCTTCTACGGCGCGTTCGCCGCGAAGTTACCGTTCAACACCACGCTGAGCCTCACTGCCCGCAAGACCGACAACGACCGCATCAATCAAACGTCCGTCGGCGATCTCAATTTCACGAATGCGACCCGCGATCCGCGGCACAATTTCTCGCTGATGTATCTCCTCGCCACCAACCAGGCGGGCGCGACCAACCCCAAGACCGGTGCCGCCTATCCCGGCGGGGCGATCGCGAATGGCAAGCTGACGTGGGACAACGCCTCCTCCTGGGGCGGTTGGGCGCAGCAGGAGGACATCACCACCGAACTCTACACGCTCACCATCGATACGGTCTGGACCAAGTGGCTCGCGACTTCCGTCGGCGCGATGTATGACTTCGCCACCAGCCAGCGCGGCGCGGGCGTCACCAGCCTGCTGGCGCCGAACTCTATTAACACCGGCAATCCGCTGAATGTCTGGGCCAACGGTTCGAACTTCGCCATGAATCGCAACAACGACCTCAACGCAGGCCGACGCTATGCCTATCGGGCCAGCGCGGTCGCGACGAACGATTTGTTCAATGGCAAGGCCAAGAGCCAGACGGTCCTGGGCTACGACCTCAACATCAGCAACGTGGGCGGCATCGTAAGCTACGTTTACCACGAGGCCGATGCCAACTTTCGCAGCTACGATTTGAGTAATCCGCGGCCAGCCGCCGCCGGCGGCACCACGGGCACCAACCAGCTCGGTCGCATCCCGCTGGGCACGCTCTTCTGGCCGGTGGGGGACGGCCTCCTCAAGAAACCCTTTTTTCGCCCGGGGTCGCGCCAGATTACCGCCAACGGCCGGAACTACGTGCTGCTGCAGCAAAATCCGCAGAACCCGAATTTCGTCAGCCCACTCAATCCGCTCGGACTCGTTTCGCTCGTCCCCGGCTTCACCGGCGTCGGCGGCAACAATCTCGGAAATTTTGCCCAGTCAGCCCGGGACTACGGCATCTATGGCGCGAATTACACGCGGTGGCTCGATGATCGTCTGACCACGCTCCTCGGTTTTCGTTTTTCCAACAACTTCACCCGCCGACCCAACACGGTCGCCACCGGCACACAGGCGTGGACGGAGACCGACAATAGTTTCAAAAGCTATAATCTGGGCCTCACCTACCAGCTCAGGCCCTGGCTCAACGCCTACTACAACGCCGGCCAGACGTTTCTCCCGTTCACCCGGCTCGTCGGCGATCCTTATGGCGAAATCCCGAAGGACACCGACGGCTTCAGCCAGGAAATCGGTTTCAAGTTTCAACCCGCCAGCGGCATCGTCTCGGGCTCCGTTTCCTACTACCGCGCGCAGTCTCGCCACGAGCCTTTCAACTACCCGGCCGCCGCCAGTAGCAACTTGATCAATCCGGGCGGCCTCAACGGGGCCTTCAATCCGGCGCTCCGCAGCACTTGGATCAGCCTCGACAAGAAATCGAGCGGCCTCGAAGTCATCCTCACGGCGGCGCCCACCCGCAACTGGCGCGCCCGGCTCGGCTTCACCCAGCAGGACGGCCGCATCGAGACGACCGCGAATTATCCCATCCTCTGGAACGACGAATTCGCCTACAACAAGACCACCGGCGGCGTCACCTATACCGACGGCACACCCTTCATCGTGCCGACCGACGCCGCAGGCATCGCAGCCGTCAGCGCCATCACCACCCTGCAGGCCCCGGTGCAGGGAGCCACCAACTCCCAGTTGACCGTCGGAATGATGAGCGACCCGAACAGCCCTTATTTCGCCTACGGCCAGGGCGGCACAGTCAATGCAAACGGCCAGCTTACCCCGAACAGCGCCGTCTTTCGCGCGCTACGTTGGTTTCAGGTTCCTGCCGGCACCCAAAACATCCAGGCGCGCACGCTGCGCACCGGCCGCCCGCTTGGCGAAATTCCCTACACCTATGGGGATCCGGCCGGCTACCAGGGCATCGCCCCGATCGCCAGAGCGGGCGAGCCCACGCTCGGCCATCCGCTCTACCGTTTTGTTTTCACCAACACCTACAATTTCAGTGAAGGCTGGTTCCGCGGGGTCACTCTCGGTGGAACGGTGCGATGGGACATCGACAAGCGCACCAACTGGTATACCGAGCCGGACGGCAAGGGCGGTAACATCCGCACGCTCTACAAGGAATCATCCGTCAATCCGCAGGTGAGCCCGTTCGCTGCTTATAGCCGAAAAATCGGCCGCACGATGTTCCGGACGCAGATGAACGTGAACAACGTCTTCAATAAATACAAAGTGGAGCTCCGCCCCGCTGCCACCAGCGGCTACACCATTGAAAACGCCATCAACGCCACGTTTGTCGGCCAGCCCCGGGAATACGTCTGGACGAACACGATCAGCTTCTGAAGCTACGGTCGTTTTTTTGTTCATCTTGCCCTCACCCTTCGTGCCAACGCCATGACACGGTTTCTTCGGCCGCCGCTGCTGCGAATAGTCTTGTCGCTGATTGGGTCCAGCTTGGCCGCCGCGGCAGCCGACCGACCTAACATCGTTTTCTTCCTCGTGGACGACATGGGATGGCAGGAGACGTCGGTGCCGTTCCACTCCGAGACGACGGAGCTTAACCGGCGCTATCGCACGCCGAATATGGAACGGCTGGCGGCAGAGGGCATGAAGTTCACCCAAGCCTACGCTTCGGCGGTGTGCTCACCCACGCGAGTCAGCGCCCTCACCGGCATGAACGCGGCGCGGCACCGTGTGACGAACTGGACCCTACGAAAAAACGTTTCCCCGGATCAGCCGCACCCGCTGGTTGAACCGCCGCCTTGGAACCTCAACGGCGTGTGCACCGACGCAGACATCGAGCGCACCATGCAGGTCACCCCGTTGCCGGCGCTTTTGCGCACCGCGGGCTACCGCACGATCCACGCGGGGAAGGCCCATTTTGGGGCGAAGGACACGCCGGGAGAAAATCCCCTGAATCTCGGCTTCGATGTAAACATTGCCGGTCATGCCGCTGGCGGTCCGGGCAGCTATTGGGGAGAAAATAATTTTAGCGCGGGGTGGCGCAGTAAAAACCCGGCCGACCTTATTTGGGATGTGCCCGGGCTCGAAGCCTACCACGGCACTAAAACCTACCTCAACGAGGCACTCACCCTGGAGGCCATCAAGGCCGTGGAAAAATCCGTCGCGGACAGGAAACCGTTTTACCTCTACTTGGCCCACTACGCGATTCACGCCCCCCGTGAAAAGGACGATCGCTTCTATCAGAAATATGTAGACGCCGGCCTGAAGCCGGCGGAAGCCATCATCGCTTCGATGGTTGAGAGCATGGACAAGTCGCTGGGCGATCTGATGGCGGCTTTCGCCCGCCTCAGCGTGGCGGACAACACGATCATCCTGTTTATGTCCGACAACGGTGCTCCTCGCGACAGTCCACCGAACCTTCCCCTGCGCGGGCAGAAACTGAGTCCTTACGAAGGCGGCGCACGCGTGCCGATGCTCGCCAAGTGGCCCGGCGTCGTGAAGCCGGGCACGATTTGTCGTCACCCGGTCATCATCGAAGACATTTTCCCGACCATCCTCGAACTGGCCGGCACGTCGTGGCGCGACCAAGTCCTTCAGCGTGTCGACGGGCAAAGCTGCGTGCCACTGCTGAAAAACCCCGAGGAGACCACATCGGATCGTCCGCTCGTCTGGCACTTCCCTCATCACTATTCCCGTCAGACTCCGTTCAGCTCCATTCGCGTCGGCGAGTGGAAGCTAATCTACCACCATGCTGATCGCCGGATGGAGTTGTTTAACTTGGCCACTGACCTTTCGGAGAAAAACGATCTCGCCGCGCATGAGCCGCAACGCGTCCGCGAACTCGCCGTGAATCTGGCCGCCTTGTTGAAGGATCGCGGCGCGCAGATGCCGACGGACAAGCAGAGTGGTCAAGTGGTCCCGCGCCCGGACGGGCGTCAAGACTGATGGGCTCGCGAAATTTTCCGCCAACCGATCTCACGGGGCGAGCGAACGGGCCGGGTAAGATCCGGGGACCTACGTAACCGTCTGTAATCCCCTCCCAGATCCGATCCGCCTGAAACCCTGGCTACCTATCAGTGGAACCGAGAGAAGTTGGATCTTCTGCGCCGACCTGCGAGCATGGGTTAAAGCCGGACCGATTCGGGATCGCGTTCCGCCCTTGGATTGCCGCAGCCTTCGCCCGCACGATTCACCTAACGCTGCATGAAGCCCCACCGCTCCGCAATTCTCGGATTGCTACCCCTGCTAGCCACACTCCCAGGGACCGCCGCGCCGGCGCCGACCAGCGCCACCCAAAACGAAGTAAAATTCAACCGCGACATCCGGCCGATTTTTTCTGAGACGTGCTTCCCCTGTCACGGGCCCGATGCCAACGCCCGCAAGGCAAAACTCCGGCTCGACCGGCGCGAGGCGGCGCTCACGCCCGCGAAGTCAGGCGAGGTTCCGATCGTTCCCGGCAAACCGGAGGAGAGCGAAATCATCCGCCGCCTCTTCGCGACGGACGCAGACGACGTGATGCCACCACCCGAGGCGCACAAGACGATCCCACCCGCGCAGAAGGAGCTGGTCAAACGCTGGGTCACCCAAGGCGCACCGTATGAGAACCACTGGGCGTATACGCCACCTGCTCGCCCGCCGCTGCCGGCCTTGCAGCAAAAGTCATGGCCGCGCAATCCGGTGGATTATTTCATCCTCGCCCGCTTGGAGGAGGAAAATCTGTCGCCCGCTCCGGAGGCGGATCGCGTCATGTTGATCCGACGGCTGTCGCTCGATCTCACCGGCCTGCCGCCGTCGGTCGAAGAGGTCAACGCGTTCATCGCCGACCGCTCGCCGACCGCCTACGAAAAAGTCGTCGACCGCCTGCTGGCCTCGCCGCACTACGGCGAGCGCATGGCGGTGGACTGGCTCGACGCGGCCCGTTTCGCCGACTCCAACGGTTATCAGGTGGACCGGGACCGCGAGATGTCCGCGTGGCGCGACTGGGTGATCCGCGCGTTCAACCACAACCAGCCCTTCGATCAGTTCACGATTGATCAACTGGCGGGTGACCTGTTGCCGAACGCGACATTCGAGCAGCGCATCGCGACGGGCTTTCACCGGAACCACATGATGAACGAAGAGGGCGGAATCATCGCGGAGGAATTCCTGGCCGAATACACCGCCGACCGCGTCGAGACGACGGCCGCGGTGTGGCTCGGCCAGACGTTCAACTGCACGCGGTGTCACGATCACAAATTCGACCCATTTACGCAGCGCGATTTCTACGCGCTGAAGGCGTTTTTCCACAACATTCCCGAACTCGGCGTGGGCACTTACTCCGCCACGATCCGGCAAAACAGTCCGCCTTGGGTGAAACTGCCCGCGCCGGAAATCGAGGCAAAGCTCGGCGGCCTGAACTCCCAGCTTGCCGCCGTGAGCGAGCAACTCGCGGCACCGGCGGAAGAAGCCTCGGCCTCACTCGAGGAATGGGCGCAACGGTTGGCCGCGACCTCGGTGGCTTGGGCACCGCTCGAACTGCTCACCGCGAGCGGTGGCGACCAGCCGCCACAAATCGATGCGGCGGCGCGCGCGGTCGACATCGGGCCGCAAGAGACGCGCGCGAACACCCTCAAGTTCAGCGTGCGGCTGCCGGCCGGGCGCGTCACGGCGCTGCAATTCGAGTGTGCCACGACGGCAGCAGCGGCGAGTTTTCAATGGAGCGGGTTGAAGGTGATCCGTCCGGCCCAGGAGGGCGCGAAAAACCGGACGCTAAAACTGCGGGCCATTGCCGCGGGTGATTCTCTCGCCGCCACCGAGGCGGCCAAGGTGCTGGACAACGATCGCAAGACGCGGACCAACCTTGCGCTCAAGCCCGAGCGCCCAAACCACGCGGTCTTTGAACTTGAACCGGCGCTCGTCATCGCCGGCGAGCCAGCGGAGCTGCAAATCGAGCTGGCGGTCGAAACTGCCGGCGGGCCGTCACGGTGGCGCGTATTGGTCACCGCCACGGAGCCGGAAATTCTCGCGCCGTCGAAGATCGCGGACGTCGCGAGGAAGGAACCGTCCCAACGCACCGCCGCCGAGCACGGGCAGCTCACCGTTTTTCGGCGGTCGCAGCAGCCCGCGCACCGCGGGTTGAGCGACCGGCTGACGGCGTTGCAAAAACAAATTTCCGCGGCCGAGGCGGAGATTCCGACGGCGCTGGTCATGGAGGAAATGAAGGAGCCTCGTCCGACCTTTGTCCTGATGCGCGGCGCCTACGACAAACCCGGCGAACGCGTCGAAGCGGCGACGCCCGCCGCGCTGCCCGCCCTCGGCACCGACCAACCGCGCAACCGCCTCGGGCTGGCGCGCTGGCTGGTGGACCCGGCGAATCCATTGACGGCACGCGTGACGGTGAACCGCTATTGGCAGTCGGTCTTCGGCACGGGCCTCGTCCGCACCTCCGAGGATTTCGGTTCGCAGGGTGAGTTGCCGAGCCATCCCGAATTGCTCGACTGGCTCGCGACGGAATTCGTCCGCACCGGCTGGGATGTGCAGGCGATGCTGCGGCTGCTCGTGACCAGCGCGACGTATCGCCAGAACTCGAAACTCACCCCCGCCCTGCGCGAACGCGATGCCGCGAACCGCCTGCTGGCCCGCGCGCCGCGTTTCCGCTTACAAGCCGAGTTCGTCCGCGATCAGGCGCTGGCGGCGAGTGGGCTGCTCGCGCGAAAAATCGGCGGGGCTTCGGTCAAACCCTATCATCCGCCCGGTCTCTACGAGCAAGTCACCGCCGGCACCGGCTACAATGTCTACGTGCCCGGCAAGGGCGAGGATCTCCATCGCCGCAGTCTCTATACGTATTGGAAACGTTCCGTGCCCAATCCCGCGATGCTGCTCTTCGACGCGCCGTTTCGCGAAGCCTGCACCCTGCGGCGACCGCGCACCAATACCCCGCTCCAGGCCCTTAACCTGATGAACGACCCGACCTATGTCGAAGCCGCGCGCTTTCTCGCCCAGCGCATGCTGCACGAGGGCGGCGGGACCACGGCGGCAAGACTCACGCACGGCTTCCGCCTGCTGCTCGCGCGCCCGCCGCAACCCGCCGAGCTCGCGCTCCTCCACGCCGCCCACGATCGCGCCCACGCTGATTTTGCCAACGACCGCGAAGCCGCCGCCGCCTTGCTCGCCGTGGGCGAAACCGCGTTCGACCCGACGCTGGATCCCGTCGAGCTCGCTGCGTTCACCACCGTCGCGAGCACGCTGCTCAATCTCGACGCCGTCATCATGAAGGATTGAACCCATGAACGCTGAAATCATCCATCCCGGGATTTCCCGTCGTCACTTCCTCGGTCGCGCGAGCGCGGGCATCGGAGCCGCGGCGCTCGCGTCGTTGCTCAACCCGCGGTTGTTCGCCGCCGCGTCCGCGCCGCACTTTGCCCCCAAGGCGCGGCGAATCATCTGGCTCACCCAAGCGGGTGCGCCGTCGCAGTTGGATTTATTCGATCCCAAACCGGGCCTCGCCGCGCAGTATAATCTCGATTTACCCGACTCGATTCGGGATGGACAGCGGCTGACGGGCATGACCTCCGGCCAAAAGCGTTTTCCGATCGCGCCGTCGGTCTTCAAGTTTCAGCAACACGGAAAGTCGGGACTTTGGCTGAGCGAACTGCTGCCGCACACGGCGAAGTTCGCGGATGAAATCTGCGTGATCCGCTCGCTGCACACCGAGGCGATCAATCACGACCCGGCGATGACGCTGCTGCAAACAGGAGCGCAGATTGGCGGCCGGCCCGCCTTTGGCTCCTGGGTGGCCTACGGGCTCGGCTCCGAAAACGCCGACCTACCCGCGTTCGTGGCGATGATTTCGCGGCCCAGCGGTCCGACCAACGCCCAGCCGCTGCACGAACGCATGTGGAGTTCCGGTTTCCTGCCATCGCGCCATCAGGGCGTGCGGTTCAGCTCGGGCCAAGATCCGGTGTTGTTCCTCTCGAATCCGCCGGGCATCACCCCCGCCCGCCGCCGGGCGATGCTCGACGACACCGCGGCGTTGAACCGCCTGACGCTGGCCGCGTATCAGGACCCCGAGACGCAGGCGCGCATCGACCAATATGAAATGGCCTTCCGGATGCAGGCCGCAGTGCCGGAGCTCGCCGATTTTTCGAAGGAACCGGCGGACATTTTCGAGCGTTACGGACCGGAGTCGAAAAAACCCGGCACGTATGCGGCCAACTGCATCCTCGCGCGCCGGCTGGCGGAGCGCGGCGTGCGTTTCATTCAGCTGTATCACCGCGGCTGGGACCAACACAACAACCTGCCAAGCGGGATCAAGAGCCAGTGCTATGACACCGATCAGCCGACGGCCGCGCTGCTGGCGGAGCTGAAGGAACGCGGGCTGCTCGACGACACCCTCGTGATCTGGGGCGGCGAGTTTGGCCGCACGGTGTATTCGCAAGGCACGCTCACGCAGGACAACTACGGCCGCGACCATCACCCGCGCTGCTTCAGCATCTGGATGGCGGGCGCGGGAGTGAAACGCGGTCACGTCCTCGGTGAGACGGACGATTTCAGCTACAACATCGTCAAGGACCCGGTGCACATCCACGATCTCAACGCCACCGCGCTGCACCTCCTCGGCCTCGACCACACGCGGCTCACCTATCGTTTCCAAGGCCGCGACTACCGCCTCACCGACGTCCACGGGGAAGTAGTCAAGGGCGTGCTGGCGTAATGGGTGGCGCTATATGGCTATTGTCCGATCGGTCAGAAACCCTCCCGGGTCCGATCCCCCTGAAAATCGAATTTTCCTGGCGCCTGATTTCGCGTGTTTCAAATCGGAACCGTTTTGCAACGCCGCCACGCTCACTGCTCATGTGCTTCAACCAGTGACCATCGGGGCTTCCGGCTCTTCCCGTTTTCGGATGGCGGAATCTTCAGAACCCAACGCCGTCGTCCGGACGACATAGCTCCGCAGCCATCGATGGCACACGACGCTGCCGGCCCACACGGAGCGGCCACTATTCCTTACGTGTGGCGGGCTGAAACTCCGGCAGCGGACTCAGGGGGCCGAGCGCAAACAGCACCAGCGCCAGCGCGACCAGTGGCATCAGGCCGTAGCCGATGAACACCGGGGTGTAGCCGTAGAGATCGATCATGCGCCCACTCAGCCAACTAAACACCATGCCGCCAAAACCCGCGCCCATGCTGGCCAGACCCCAAATCGATCCGACCATGTTTTTCGGAAACACATCCGCCGGAAACGCGAGCGCGTTGGTGTTGTAGCCGGTATAGCCAAACGTCGCGACGGAGATAAACCCGATCGCCACCCACACGTTGCTCACGAGCGCCGCTGGGATCGCCGCCGTCATCAAGCAGGCAAAAATCGTGACACTGGTTTTGCGGGCACGGGAGGAGGGGACGCCGTGGCGGATCAGCCGACCGGTAAACCACCCGCCAACCAAGTTGCCGAGGTCCGCCGTCACAAAGGGAATCCACGCCGTCATCCCGATCTTCGCCAGATCGAAGCCGTGCACGCTGCTCAAATACTGCGGAAACCAGAAAATGTAGAAATACCAGGCCGGGTCCAAAAACACTTTGGAGAGCGTGAGCACGCTCACGAAGCGCGTGCGCAGCAGCCGCACCGGCGAGGCCGGCGGCGCGGTGATTTCGGCGAGCACCGCCGGCGGCGTGCGATAGACGAACCACCAGCCGATCATCCACACGTAGCCCGTGAGGCCGATCACGACGAAGGTGGTTTTCCAGCCGTAACGCAGCGCGAGCCACGAGACGAGTGGCGCTGCGATGATCGCACCGATGGCCGCGCCGCTGTTAAAAATGCCGCATGCGAGGGCGCGTTCACGGGCGGGGAACCATTCCGTCGCCACCTTGACCCCAGCCGGCCAGTTACCGGCTTCACCGATGCCCAGCAGAAAACGAAACCCCGCGAGCGACCCCGCGCCGGTGGCGAGGGCGTGCAAGATACCGGCCGTGGACCACACCGCCATGCTGAGAGCGTAGCCCAGACGCGTGCCGATGCGGTCGATGAGCGGGCCCGAGACGCCGTTGGAAATCGTGTAGGCCAACATGAACGCCGAGAGGACGCTGCCATAGGCCTCGTTGCTCATGCCAAATTCCCGGCGGAGTTCGGGGCCCAAGACTGACAGCGCCTGCCGGTCGAGGTAGTTGATCACGGTCGCGAGAAACGCGAAACCAATCATCACCCAACGCAGCCGCGACGGCCGATCTTCGACAGCGGGGAGTTGCACGTGGGGCGAGGTCAACCGCGAGAGCCAAACGTCCAGCCGGACCGAGCGCCAGAACGATTCGGGGGCCAGTAAACGACCGCTACAGGTTAACGGGGAGGCATGAAGCGGAGGAACGCGGCCGCCGCATCGCCATCGACGGCCTTCCCACGTGCGGCCCGATCATCCCGGCCAGCGTGCCGGTGCGGACGGGCGGAGCCAACCTGGCGGCCCGATTCACAGAAGCGATACGCCCTTCGGCATCCGCACCACGGTCGTGCCCGCAATTTTGTCGTGCCACGATTGTTTCTCGTTGTCGAAGATGACCCAAAGAAAACCAAGGCCGGCCGGCGCCAGCGAGAGGAAGCATCCAAGTGCACGCACGATGACCGTTGGCCAGTCGAGCGGACGATCATCGAGGCGCACCACTTTCAGGCCGCAGATAATACCGCCGATGGTCGTCCCGCGGAATTTCCACATCGCCGCCCCGTAAACCGCGAGCACGGGAAACATCAAAGATCCGCTGTGGGTCACCATACCCGTCACCACGCCAAACAGAATTGCGTCGATCAACAGTGCACCGAGCCGGATCCGGAAACCTGCCCGCAGCAATGTCGCCGCAGAAAAGACCGGCGCCATCGGGGGCGGAGAAAACGGCTGCACCGGCGGTGGCGTGAACGAGGCTCCGCCGAAACCGGCCGACATGTTCTGCGTCATCGGTGGCGGCTCGGCGGCGGGAGCACCCGCGACGCTCGGTTCACTCGTCGGCGCCAACGGCGTCGCCGTGACATCGACGGTGTTCGCCGGCGCAAAACTTGCGGTCGCCGCACCCATCGCCGTCCGGTTCATCATCGGCGGCACAGGAGTGGGCCGCAGCGTAGAGGGAGCAGCGGACTTATCCCGCTTCATACCGAGCACAATCGTGTAGACGACCGCACCTAGACCGATCCAGCCGACAAGCTTGAAGACCAAAAACCCGATTACCGGGACCGTATAAAGTCCAATGACGATCAAGCCACCGACGATCACGGCAAACGCG
>Ga0209829_10001363_pt1 | contig 19974 bp, 11 predicted proteins | sample C_140205_EF_Meta_FD_187311 | JGI IMG/M metagenome (GOLD analysis project Ga0209829, IMG submission 187311) | Freshwater microbial communities from Lake Croche, Canada to study carbon cycling - C_140205_EF_MetaG (SPAdes) (version 2) | ecosystem: Environmental > Aquatic > Freshwater > Lake...
TCAGCATCGAGTGAGTGGAGGCCAGGATGGCCGGAGCGAACGTCCGGCGATGGGGTCCGGTCAGCCCCGAACCGCGGCCAACTCGTGAGGGGCAAGTGTCAGTTCTAGGATGCTCCCCGTAGTAGAATGTGAGTGTGCGAGGCTTTGCCGTCCCTGATGTCGGCACCGTCGCTCTGGAGGAGCAAGACGCTCGCTTCCCCCACTGATCTCCCCACTATCGCCCGGCGCGATCCTCGTGGCAGGGAAGCCTGCCGAGCCGTTTGAGACTGGTCCATCACGGAGACACTGGATCCATGAAAAGCACGCTCGCGATCGATATCGGCGGCTCGAACGTCAAGATCCGCATTCCGACCGAGACGGAAAAGCGTCAGTGTGCGAGCGGTCCCACTATGACACCCCACCAGATGATCGAGGGCGTCCGGAAGCTCGCCGCGGGCTGGGAGTTTGATTCGATTTCAATCGGTCTGCCTGCGCCGATTCGTAATAACAGGCCCGTGACAAATCCCGTGAATCTCGGGTTGGGTTGGATCGACTTCGACTACGACGACGATTTCGGTGTGCCAGTGAAGTTGATCAATGACGCGGCGATGCAGGCTGTGGGTAGTTACAACGGCGGTCGCATGCTCTTTCTGGGATTGGGCACCGGTCTCGGGTCTTGCCTGATCGTGGATCACAAAATCATGCCGCTGGAGTTGGCGCACCTGCCCTATCGAAAGGGAAAGACCTTCGAGGACTATGTCGGCAATCATGGAAGGAAAACGCTGGGGCTGAAACGCTGGCGCAGGCACGTCGCTGCCATCTGCGACGTGTTCTTCACCGCCATGCTGCCGGATGAGATCGTCATCGGCGGTGGTAATCTGGCGCACCTGAAGACATTGCCCGACCACTGCCGTGCTGGCGACAACGCCAACGCCTTGGAGGGCGGGTTTCGGCTGTGGCAGAAGGACTGGGCAAAAGCGGTGCCCGTGTACGAAGACTCACCACGCCGCTGACCCGACGGGACAGTGCTGTGCCGCCGAGAAAGAGCCCGATCCGCACGCACTGACACACCACTATGACAACCAAAAATCCCACAGAGCAGTCGACAGGCCGACTCGCCGAACTCGCGGACTGCCTCGAGGGCGAGTTGCTCGTGGACATCCTCGCGCGGACGATCTACTCGACCGATGCGTCGGAGTATCAGGAACGGCCGCTGGCCGTCGCTCTTCCCGCAGCGGAGGCTGACATCAAGGAGCTCGTGCGGTTTGCTGCGGCCCAGCGGATCGGCTTGATTCCTCGCGCGGCTGGCACGTCGCTGGCCGGGCAGGTGGTCGGGAGCGGAATCGTTGTCGATGCGGGCAGGCATCTGAACAGGATCGTGTCGCTCGACGTTCAGCGGCGCTGCGTTTGCGTGCAACCGGGCGTGGTGCGAAACGCGCTCAACCAGCATCTCGCGCCGCACGGCCTCTGTTTCGGCCCCGAGACGTCGACCGCGGCGTGGGCGATGATTGGCGGCATGGTGGGAAACAACTCGTGCGGATCCAACTCGATCGCCTACGGCTCGACTCGCGATCATCTGCTGCGGGCCCGCGGCTTCCTCGCCGATGGCTCAGAGGCGACGTTCGGCCCGCTCTCGGCCGCGGAGTTTGCCGCGAAGTGTGCTGGGCCCGACACGCTGGAAACAAGGATTTACAGGGGACTCCGCGATGTGCTTGGCGATCCCGTCAACCGTCGGTTGATCCGCGACGCGTTTCCCAGGCCCGAGGTCACCCGCCGCAACACCGGCTACGCCCTTGACGCTCTCATGGACGCCTCCTGCTTCGATCCCGACAGCGACAGTCCGTTCAATGTGTGCCGGCTTCTGGCGGGTTCCGAGGGCACGCTTTTCTTTGGCGTCGAGTATGAGCTCAACCTGATCCCGCTGCCGCCGCCGGGCGGCCTGCTCTGTGTGCACTGCGCCACGGTCGACGAGGCGCTCCGCGGCACGCTCGTCGCGATGCGTGGCGCGGCCACGCACAGCGTGCGGCCCACCGGCTGCGAGCTGATCGACAAGAAGATCCTCGACTGCACGAAAGACAACCTCGAGCAGTCGCGGAACCGTGCCTTTGTCGTCGGGGATCCAGGCGCCGTGCTCGTTGTTGAGATCCGCCACTCCGATCGCCACGTGCTTGAAGCGACGCTCTCCGCGCTGGAGACAGAACTGCGGGCGCAGGAAATAGGCTACGCCTATCCGACACTCTTCGGTGCCGAAGGGAACAGTGTCTGGGAGCTCCGCCGAGCCGGCCAGGGCCTCGTCAATAACGTTCCTGGGGATGCCAAGCCTCGCGAGATCGTCGAAGACACTGCCGTGGCTGTCGAGGATCTGCCAGCCTACATCGCGGAATTCGACCGTCTGCTCGCCGAAAAATATGGGATCGACTGCATCCACTATGCCCACGCCGGCGCTGGAGAGCTCCACCTGCGGCCGCTCTTCGATCTGCGCACGCCCGCGGGGCTGAAGATGTTTCGCGACGTCGCCACCGATGTGGCGGTGCTGGTGAAAAAATACCGTGGATCCCTGAGTGGCGAGCACGGCGACGGCCGGCTGCGGGGCGAATTCATCCGCACGATGGTGGGCCCAGAGTGCTATGCGCTGCTGGAGCGAGTGAAGCGGCTCTTCGATCCACAGGGCATTTTCAATCCCGGCAAGATCATCGACACACCGCCGATGGACACGTCGTTACGGATCCTCCCCGGCGAGCCTGAGCCGCACCACGACACGGTGTTTCGCTTTGCCGACACCGGCGGCGTGCTCCGCGCGGCGGAGAAATGCACGGGCGTGGGGCAGTGCCGCAAGTCGGCGGCGATGGGGGGCACGATGTGTCCCAGCTATATGGCGACACGGGACGAGCAGCACACGACCCGGGCCCGGGCCAACGTCCTGCGGCAGGCTCTCTCAGCGACTCATGAGGCCGCCAGCCCATGGGCCCGTCCCGAGATCGCCGCTGTCATGGATCTCTGCCTTTCCTGCAAGGCCTGCAAGTCGGAGTGCCCGTCCAACGTCGACATGGCTCGCCTCAAGGCTGAGTGGCAGCAGCACCTGCACGATGCCCAGGGCGTGCCTCTGCGGTGCCGCCTCGTCGCTGGCTCCGCAGCGGCGCTGCGGTGGGCGAGTCTCGTGCCCTGGGCGTATAACTTCGCCGTTTCGGCGCCGGGCGTCTCGCACCTCCTCAAGCGGCTGATGGGATTTGCGTCTGGGCGTTCGCTGCCGCATCTGCAGGGGCCGACGCTGTCGGCGTGGTACCGAAAAAGGGGTCGCACTCGCGTTTCGCTGCCCTCTCCGAACGGCCGCGTGCACCTCTTTTGCGATGAGTTTACCGACACCATCGATGCCTCCATCGGCATCAAGGCGGTCGAACTGCTGGAGGCGCTCGGCTACGAGGTGGTGATTCCGCGGCATGTCGACAGCGGCCGGGCGCAGTTCTCAAAGGGTCTGGTGCGGGAGGCCCGCAGCCTCGCGGCCCGTAACGTCGAACTGCTGGCGGACGTGATCACCGACGAAGCCCCGCTGATCGGCATCGAGCCCTCGGCGATTCTCGGTTTCCGCGACGAATATCCTGATCTCGTGCCGGAGCCGTTGGTTCTGGCGGCGCAGCGGCTGGCCACGCGGACTTTTTTAATCGACGAGTTTCTGGCGCGGGAGGCGGCCCGCGGCCGGATCACCTCCGCCGCCTTCGACACTCAGCCGCGCACGATCAAACTCCACGGCCACTGCCATCAGAAGGCGCTCGCGTCGCTGGAGCCCACGGTGGCGATTCTCTCCCTGCCGCGGGAGTGTTCGGTGGAGGTGATTCCCAGCGGCTGTTGCGGCATGGCCGGATCGTTCGGCTACGAGCGGGAGCATTTTGAGCTCTCGATGCAGATCGGCGAGTTGGTGCTGTTTCCGGCCGTCCGCGCCGCCGCCGGAGGCGTCGTGATCGCCGCCCCGGGCACGAGCTGCCGCCACCAGATTATGGACGGCACAGGCCGCGTGGCCCTGCATCCGGTCGAGATCCTTCATTCGGCGTTGAGAACGCCACGCTGATTGCGGCGCGGCCCGGCAAGAAAACGGCCTCCTCGGCAAAATCTGTGGGATATTTCCGGCTCGGGGAGGGTGAACCCCATCGGGTGAAACATCGCGATTTCGATGCCTTGCGGCGTTCTCAATCCATAGGCGTTTCTGCCGGTCAGTTTCGCCTTGCCGCTGAATCCATCGACGACGCCCGATGAGATCACTGCCTCCAGCTCGGAACCAGTTGAGGATCAGATGCCGGTGTCTCTTGTGGTGACACGATTCCATCGTGTTTCTTTGTGGAGACAAGATCTCCACCTCTTCTCCTTGTGGCGACAAGATCTCATCTTGTCGAAGGCATGTGCAAGTCTCCTTGTGGCGACAAGATTTCATCTTGTCGAAGGCATGTGCAAGTTGGAAAACTTGCACCCACAATTCAAATTCCACACCCTGCCTCTCCTTGTGGCGACAAGATTTCATCTTGTCGAAGGCATGTGCAAGTCTCCTTGTGGCGACAAGATTTCATCTTGTCGAAGGCATGTGCAAGTTGAAAACTTGCACCCACATGGGAAAACTTGCACCCACATGGGAAAACTTGCACCCACGGGTTGAAAACGTGCACCCACACAATGCTGTGGGGCACGATGCCAATCTTTCGCGTGAAGGCGAGTGCCAGAGGCGGCTGCCACGCCCATGCGGGCTGATCTCAGGCGTGATCCGGCATCACTTGGCGGTCGCAGATTCTGTGCCGATACACACGAGCTTCTCCTGCCGAATCTCCCCGCTGCGGCTCGCAACGCGGAAGAAGATCCGGTCACCGCAGATCGCCGGCGTCGCCCATGCCTCGTCGCCGAGCTGATTGACTCCCAGCGACTCAAACCGATCGGGTCGGGCGCGGAAGACATTCGACTGCCCCGACTCGCTGGTGACGAAGATCATGTCGTCGAGCAACACGGGCGACGCGCTGAAATTGCCCCCGAGCCGGTGTTTCCACTGCTCCGCACCGGTGGCCGAATTCCAGCAGATCGCGATGCCGGCATCGAGCACGGCATAGATGTGCCCCGCATGGTAAAGCAGCGACGGCACGTACACGCGATCACCATTCTGCCACTCAACGCGGCCCGCGCCGTCGGCGCGAATCGCGGAGACATGGTTCTTCGGATAGCCGCCAGACGTAAAAACCCGCTCGCCGTCAGTGACCGGCGTGGTCACGCACTCCGTCGTGGCGCCCTCCCGCTCCCAGAGCGTGTCGCCCGTGGCGGGGTCGTAGCTGATCACCGTGTCGCAGCCGATCAGAATCAGCTGATCTCGGCCGAAGAGCCGATGCACGATTGGGGAGGAGTAGTTGGGCGACGGTGGCCGCCCTTTTTTCCAGACGAAGCGGCCGGTCGCGCGGTCGATGGCGGCGACGGCCCCGCCCCCCTTGTGATCAGCCGACACAAGCACCGTGTTGTGATAGAGGAAGGGCGATCCACCGTAGCCCTGATGGATGAGGTAGTCGCAGAGCCTCGTCTGCCAGAGCTGCTCGCCGGCCAGTGACAGGGCGGTGATGACCACCGCATCGGCCGTGGGAAACGCCACGAACAATCGTTCGCCGTCGCAGGCAACGCTGGTGGAAGCGCCGCTCGATCGCTCGTTCTTCCGCATCGCGCCGCTGGCGTGCACGAGCTTTGTCCAGGCGAGTGTGCCGTCAGCCCGGTCGAAGGCATACACCGACTGACTGCCGGCTGCCTCGTCGCAGCTGGCGAGGTAGATGCGGTCGCCCACCACGGTCGGCGAGCCATGCCCCCGGCCCGGCACGTCGGCCGTCCAGAGCATGTTCTCCTCGTTCGACCACGAGAGCGGTACCTTTTGGCCGGCCGCGGCGTGGCCGTCGTGCGATGGTCCGCGCCACCAGGGCCAGTCGCGGTCGGTGATCCCTGCGAAGGCTGCGGCGGCGGGATCGGCCGCGGCGGCGGATTCCGGTCTGGTCAGCGGGTGCACAGCACAGGCGGCCGCGACCACCCCGAACCACCACCGTCTGGATGCGAGGCATTTCATCAGGATCGTCATCATTGGCTCCGGCGCGTGGGGACCGTCACTACCCTGAGCACGTTGTAGCTGACTGTTTCGAATGCAGAATCCGTGAGGGGCTGGCCGGGCCCCGAGAGCCGGCGTTGTTGACGAGCGCAGGCAGGATGCCGGAGCGCAGTCAGCATCGAGTGAGCGGAGGCCTGGATGGCCGGAGCGAACGTCCGGCGATGGGGTCCGGTCAGCCCCGAACCGCGGCCAACTCGTGAGGGGTAAGTAGAAACCATTGGACGCCCCCCGTAATAAATCAGTCAACACCCCGGGCCCGGCACTTGCGGCGCCGCTGTCGTGACTCCATAGTGTTGTCGGGAATTGAACACCACACGAGGAGCATCGACCATGGCGAAGGGCGTCCGCACGACACGGAGAGGGTTTCTTGGCACGTCCACCGCCGGGGCGGCGGTCGCCGCCACCAGTGGCATGGTCCCCTTCATTCCGTGGACAGCCACCGCCTTCGCCAACCAGTCGGCCAATGACCGGCCCCGGATCGCCTGCATCGGCACCGGCTCAATGGGGTTGGGCGATGCGGTCCAGCACGGTCAATATGGCGACATCCTCGCCGTCTGCGACGTCGACCGGGATCGGGCCGATCGCGCCAAGTACGACGTGCGGATCGGCAAGGGCAAGGCCGATGCCTATGGCGACTACCGCAAGGTACTGGAGCGGCCCGACATCGACGTCGTCAGCATCGTCACCACCGACCATTGGCACGTGAAGATCGCGATCGAAGCCCTGCAGGCCGGCAAGCACGTCTTCTGCCAGAAGCCGCTCTCGCTCACGCTCGAAGAGAATCAGCTCGCCCGGGCCGCCGCGGAAAAGTATCCGAATCTGCAGTTTTTTATCGGCACGCAGCAGCGCAGCCAGAAGGACCTGTTCCTGCGCGCGGTGAACATCGTGCACAAGGGGCTGCTTGGTGAGATCCAAAAGGTGACATGTGGCATCGGGTCGAGTCCGGTCGGTGGTCCCTTCCCGATCGAGAATCCCCCCGGCGGACTCGACTGGGATATGTGGCTCGGCCAGGCTCCCAAGGTGCCCTTCCGCAACCGGCGGTGCCACTACGAATTCCGCTGGTGGTACGAGTATTCGGGCGGCAAGTTCACCGACTGGGGTGCGCACCACATCGACATCGCTCAGTGGGCGCTCAAGGAAGATACAAAAGGCAAGGGGCCGATCGAGATCAACGGCGTCGACGCACGTCACCCCGTACCCTTCAAGGACGGCTACCCGACCGTCGATGACGAATACAACACGGCCTACGACTTCTCCGTGCCCTGCAAATTCGCCAGCGGCGTGGAGTTGATTGTGACCAGCCGCGGCGACAACGGGCTGCTCTTCGAAGGCACGAAGGGGCGGTTGTTCGTCAGCCGCGGCAAGATCACTGGCACCCCGATCGAAGAGAACCGGGACAAGGACCAGTTCTCTGACGCCGACCTGATGACCCTCTACAAGGGCAAGCCCTTCGAGTCGCATAAGGACAACTTCTACCGCTGTATCCGCGAGGGCGGCCTGCCTGTGTCGGACGTGTTCAGCCACATCATGACGATGAACACCTGCCACCTGGCAAGCATCGCGGCCCGGCTTGGCCGGACGATCAAGTGGGATCCGGCCACAGAGAAGATTGTGGGCGACGAGCAGGCGGCCTTGCTGGCCTCGCGACAGGTCCGCCAAGGCTTCGAAATCCCGCGGGTGTAGGCCGCCCGGGGCAAGAATCAAGCCTCAGCGGCATTGCGATCCCGTGTTCCGCGTGGCGGAGCCGGTCACGCGGCCGGCAGTCCCGCTGGCCGCGGGTCAGTCGCGAGACCTGCGCGGATTGCATCGAGCGGCAGTCCCAGGCCGATGCCGGTCGCGACCGCCGCCAGCACCGCCAGCAGGTCGACCGGGCCGTCGGCCGCCACCGTTGCCGCCGCCGCTCCCAGTGACAGCACCGTCGCTCGAACGCCGTCGTGCTCGTAGACAACATGGCCGTCGTAGACCGCGACGCGGCGGTCCGCAGCGGACGGCGTCGACGAAGTGGACGGGGTTGCTGTCACGGCGATCACAGCACGGCCGCTCCGGGCCGCGAGTTCGACGAGATTCTTGTCAGAGTCGGGCACCACGATCGTTCCGGAGGCTGCGACGGCCCGGATCATCGCGTCTGCGACGGACGGGAGCCCGTCGTCGGCAGTGGTCGGCGGAGCCGAAGAGCAGTCATCGGGTGCCGGTGCGAGCAGCGTGAGCACATTCCAGCAGTCCGCGGGCAATCCCTGGCGTGCCAACGACCGCCAGTTGAGCTCAAACACCGCGGCGTCGATCTCAGGTGACATCAAAAGGTCACGCGCCGCGGTGGATGCGTCGTGCGGCTCGGTGGAGCACCGCCAGCCCGCCACCCACTTGCCCTCCGCGCACGTGAGGCCCGGCACGCCCCCGGCCACGCGGAGCATGCGTTCCAGGAGGATCGCCGTCGCGGCGCCGTGTCGACCCATCACTGCTGCAACCGGAATTCGACCGGTTTCCCCAGCCTGGAACAGCTCTGCCACGATCGCTTCGCCGACCGGACGACCCGGTCCATTCGGCGGATGGGCATGGATGAGCAACTGCGGTCCGGCGTTCACCTCGCACACCTTCGCTCCCTGCGTTGCGAGCGGCAGGCTGATGTCTTCGGCCACCATGTCGATGCCGGCGATGTCGAGGCCGACCGCTCGCGCCGCCCGCACGGCTGCCGCCGCGATCTCCGGATGAACCTTGGCTGTCACGTCCGGCCCGTGCGAACCGATCCGCTTCACGAGGATGCGGCGTCGGTCTGTCAGCACCGTCTGGGGCGAGACACCTTCCTGGGCGAGTTCGGAGAGGACCGTGGCATCGATATCAACGGTCTTATTGGGCATCGTTTCCGAACGCCCGCGGCGCGCGTCGCCGTTAATCTGGGAGTCGATGAGCTCTGCGACGGTCTGTTTCCCGTCGCCGGTCACGAAGAGGTGTTCCCCCTGGGCGCAGGCCACCAGCCTCGCGCCGATGACGAGCAGGCGATATTCCGTGCCCGGCACGAACTGTTCAACGATGACAGGCGACCCGGCCCGGCCCTCGGCAAGCGCGATGGGGAAGGCGAGTTCGATTTCTTCGCGGGTTGAAAGATTCAGGAACACGCCGCGGCCATGGTTGCCGTCCAGGGGCTTCATGACGACCGGCAGGCCCACGGCCTGGGCTGTTTCCCAGGCTTCGTTCACGGTCGTCACCGACCTGCCTCGGGGCACGGGCACACCCGCTGCCTCCAGGAGCCGCTTCGTGAGATCCTTGTTGCGCGAGATCGCTTCGGAGATCGCCGGCGTGCGGTCGGTCTCCGCCGTCCAGATGCGACGATGCCGCGCACCCTGGCCGAGCTGCACGAGGCTCAATTCGCACATCCGGCGCCACGGGATGCCACGGGCCTCCGCGGCACGCACGATCAGCATCGTGCTCGGGCCGAGGCAGACGTCGTCCGCACGCTCGACGAGCTGCTCGCCGAGTGCCTGGAGATCGAGCGGCATGCCGGTTCGGGCGCCGTCCACGATCGTCGCGGCATGCCGCAGGCACTCCTCCGCGAGCAGCGGATCCCGGGCCTCGATCACGACACGAAACAGCTGGGCCTCGGGCATGGCCACCACTCGTTGATACCGTGTTTCCGGCGGACGAGCCTGGCTTTGCAGCACGAGTGCGACTTCGGCGAGCAGCCGCGGCCAGCAGATGACGCCGGCAGATGTCTCTGGGGCGTCCGCCAATTGAAACGGGCCAAACATCGCGCGGCGGGCGGGCAGTGCGGCATCGATCCGCTCTACGACCGTTGCCAGAGCCACCGGTGCATCCGGATGCTCGACGCGCACGACGGCGTCGAGCACGTCTGTCGTCGTCCAGACGTTGGGGCCCCACACATGCTTGCTCGAACAGATCTTCATGCTGCCGTCCTCAGCGCTGTCATTGCATTCCGGGGAGCATCATCACCGCCCCCGCGGAGACCGTCGCAAACGCCATCAACACTGCGGTGCTCACGCCGACTGTCGAAGTTTGTACGCGATGGTGCCGCGGAAAGACAGTCACACATATGTCCCGAGGCGGCCTGCTGGGCCCCCGACCTATTTTTGGCCTGAATCAGCGACAGGAATCGGTTGCCGGACGGCTGCCGTCCGTAGAAGCGGTCGCTCCGGCCCCTTTTTTCTTTTTTGGCTGGAAAAGGACGATATAGTAGAGGGAGTTTGATCCGCCGATCGACCCTTTTGGGTCCGCGTTGGGCTGGGTGCATGTGCACGCCTGACGGCGAAGCGGTTGTTTTCCAATGGAGTGATCCAATGGTGCACAGCTTTGCGGGCCGGCGCTGCGGCGCGGCCTTTGCCTTGTTCGCGATCTGCCTGCTGCCCACCTCGTCGCGGAACGTCGTGGCGGCCGAGGTCGGTCCTGCGGCTGCGGTCGAGTTCAACCGAGACATTCGGTCGATCCTCTCCGACAACTGCTTTTCCTGCCACGGTCCCGACGCCGGTCATCGACAGGCCGACCTGCGGCTCGATGTGCGGGAAGGTGCCATCGCCGCCGGCGCGATCGTGCCGGGCAAGCCGGGGGAGAGTGCGATGGTCGCGAGGATCTATTCGAAGGATCCCGACGAGATCATGCCGCCACCGAATTCGCACAAGCAGCTGGATGCCAGGCAGCAGGATCTGCTGGCTCGCTGGATCGCGCAGGGGGGCGAATACCAGAAGCACTGGGCGTATGAAAAGCCGGTGAAGGTGGAGGTTCCCGCCGGCGCCAGCGGCGTCGATCATCTGGTGCGTAAGCGGCTGGCCGAAATCGGGCTCACGCCAGCGGCCGAGGCCGATCGGCGCACGCTCATCCGTCGGCTCTCGTTCGACCTGCTCGGACTGCCGCCCTCGCCCGAGGAGGTGGCTGCCTTCGAGCACGATGCCTCCCCCGACGCCTATGCAAAGCTCGTCGATCGCTTGCTTGCCAGCCCCCACTATGGCGAGAAAATGGCGGTTGGCTGGCTCGATGTCGTTCGCTTTGCCGACACCATCGGCTATCACAGCGACAATCCCCGCAACGTCTGGCCGTATCGCGACTGGGTGATCAAGAGCTTCACCGACAACAAGCCCTTCGACCGGTTCACGATCGAACAGGTGGCCGGCGATCTGCTGCCCGACGCCAGCCAGGACACCCGCGTCGGATCGGCCTTCAACAGGCTGCTGCTTTCGACCGAGGAGGGGGGCGCGCAGGCCAAGGACTACGAGGCCCGGATGCTCACCGACCGCGTGCGTGCGATCGGCGCCACGTGGCTCGGCCAGACCACGGGCTGTGCGCAATGCCACGACCACAAGTTCGATCCGTTCACGACGCGTGATTTCTATGCGCTCGGCGCCTTCTTCGCCGACATCCAGGAGGGAATTCTCGGCCGCCGCGAGGATGGAATGATCGTCGGCACGCCCCAGGAGCACGAGCGGCTGGCCCAACTCGATGCCGCGCTGGCCGAGGCCCGAAAAAAGTTCGATGCCATCCTGCCGCAGCTTGATGCCGCCCAGCAGCAGTGGGAGGCGGATGTCGTCGCCTACGCCGTCACCCTGCCCGAACTGGCCGCCGACTCGAAGGCGACCGACGCCGACAAGAACATCGCCAAGCTGGTGGCTGCCGGCCTCGCCAAGGAGGCGGCGAAGCGGGACGGCAACGATACGAACAGACTGCGGGACTATTTCCGTGGCCAGGTCGCGAAGCTGTTTGGAGCCGAGCGGGGGGCGTTTGCCAAGGCCGAGAAGGAACGCAACGACTTCTACAATCCGCTCATAAAATGCCTGGTGAGCGTGCACGCGGCTCAGCCACGCTCCGTTCGCATTCTCCCTCGCGGCAACTGGATGGACGAAACCGGCGAGGTGCTGAAGCCCGCACTGCCTGGCTATCTCCCGCAGCCGAAGATCGAGGGGCGAGAGCCCACGCGGCTCGATCTCGCGGAGTGGCTCGTCTCCCGCGACAACCCGCTCACAGCCCGCGTGGTGATGAACCGGCTCTGGAGGCAACTGTTCGGCGCGGGACTCTCGCGTGTTGTGGATGACCTTGGAGCGCAGGGCGAGCCACCGTCCAATCCGCACCTGCTCGACTGGCTGGCCTGCGAATTCATGGATGCCAAATGGGACATGAAGCACATGGTCCGCACGATCGTCACCAGTGCCACGTACAAGCAGTCATCCACGGCTGCGCCGGACCGGCTGGCCGCCGACCCCTACAACCGTGAGCTCACGCGGCAGTCCACCTTCCGCGTGGATGCGGAGCACGTCCGCGACTCGGCCCTCTCCGTCTCGGGCCTGCTCGTCCGCACGATCGGCGGACCGAGCGTGAAGCCGTACCAGCCCGAAGGCTACTGGGAGAATCTGAATTTCCCGGTGCGGACCTACCCGGCCGACATCGGAGACAAGCAGTATCGTCGTGGGCTCTACACCTGGTGGCAGCGGTCGTTTCTTCATCCCAGCCTGCTCGCCTTCGATGCGCCCAGCCGGGAGGAATGCTGTGCCGAGCGGAATCGCTCAAACATCCCGCAGCAGGCGCTCGTGCTCCTGAACGATCCCAGTTATGTCGAGGCGGCCCGGAGCCTGGCCGCGAGGATCCTCACGGAGTGCCCAGGTTCGGCCGAGGAACGCATGGCCTGGGCATGGAGGCAGGTGCTCCAGCGGCTGCCGAGGGTCGAGGAGATGCAGACGGTGATGCCGCTGCTGCGGGCGCATCTGGCCCACTACCAGGCCGACCCAGCCGCAGCCGAGAGTCTGATCAAGACCGGGTTTGCAACCGTTCCGGCGGGGATTGATAAGGCGGAGCTGGCTGCCTGGACGCACTTGGCCCGCGTGTTGCTGAACCTGCACGAAACGATCACGAGGTCATGACAATGAATGAAAAAGGCGACAGCCACCTTTTCCTCGGCGGCGTTTCACTCGCTCGGCGAGCCTTTCTGGGAAGGTCCGCGCAGGGCGTGGGGGCGGTGGCGCTGGCGTCGCTGGCGCGTCCGGGCCTGCTTCAAGCAGCACCACAGCGGGGCGTGCTCGAAAGCCTGTCCCTGCCGCAGAAGGCAAAGCGGGTGATCTGGCTGACGATGGCCGGTGGCCCGTCGCATCTGGAAACCTTCGACCACAAGCCGAAGTTGGCGGAGCTCGACGGGCAGCCGATGCCCGAGAGCATGACGAAGGGGCAGCAGTTGGCGCAGCTGCAGGGAGCCAAACTGATCTGTTTCGGGCCGCAGCATCCCTTCACGAAGATGGGCCCCAATGGCACCGAGATCTGCTCGCTCTTTCCCCACATCGGCTCTGCGCTCGGCGACATCTGCCTGATCCGCTCGATGACGACCGAAGCCATCAATCACGATCCGGCGCACATGTTCATGAACACTGGCTCGCAGATTGCGGGCCGGCCGAGCATGGGTGCGTGGGTGACGTATGGCCTGGGGAGCGAAGCCGCCGATCTGCCGGGATTCGTCGTGCTCACGTCGCTGGGCCGCGGCGGCCAGAACCAGCCGATCGCCGCCCGCCAATGGAACAGCGGCTTCCTGCCGAGCAAGTACCAGGGCGTGCAGTTGAGGAGCAAGGGGGATCCGGTGCTCTATCTGGGTAACCCCGCCGGAGTGACGCGGGACCGCCAGCGTGCCGACATCCATGCGATCAACGCGATCAATTCCCAGCACGACATCCTCACGGGCGACCCCGAGATCGCAGCACGGATTGCGCAGTACGAAATGGCTTTTGCGATGCAGGCAAGCGTGCCCGAGCTGATGGACGTTCAGAACGAGAGTCCAAAGACGCTGGAACTCTACGGTTGCCAGCCTGGGGACGGGTCGTTCGCATCAAACTGCCTGCTGTCCCGCCGGCTCGCCGAGCGCGGGGTGCGGTTCATCCAGCTCTATCACAAGGACTGGGACCATCACGGTGGCGTGAAGGATGGGATCAAGCTCAAGGCCGAGGAGATCGACCGGGCGTGCATGGCACTGATCACTGATCTCAAGGATCGCGGCATGCTCGACAGTACGATCGTGGTCTGGGCCGGGGAGTTTGGCCGGACGCCGATGTCGCAGGGAGGAAGTGGGCGGGACCACCACAATAAGGCGATGAGCGTGTGGTTGGCCGGCGGCGGGATCAAGGGCGGGCTTGTGTACGGGGCGAGCGACGATCTCGGGTATGCGGCGGTCGATAAGGTCTGCACGGTTCACGATTTGCACGCCACGATGCTCCACCAGCTCGGCATCCAGCACGATGCTTTCAGCGTGAAGTTTCAGGGTCTCGACGCCAAGCTCACGGGAGTCGAGGGAGCCAACGTGCTCACGGAGATCCTGTCATGAGTTTCTCCCGGATATTCCCGGCGGGTCTGGCGATCGCGCTCGCCTGCTTATCCGCGTCGGTGACGCTTGCGGCGACGCCTGGGGCAGCCCCTGCTGCGCCGTCGTTCACCCGCGACATCAAGGGGATCCTCTCGAATCGCTGCCTGCGGTGCCACGGTCCGGACGCGGCGGCACGGCAGGGCGGGGGTGACGCCGGCCTCCGCCTCGACACGTTCGCTGGCGCGACGGCCCAGCACGATGGACGCCCGGCCATCGTGCCCGGCCATCTGGACGAGAGTGAGCTCATCTCGCGAATCACCTCCAACGATCCCGATGTTGTGATGCCACCGCCCGACGCAGGCGAACCGCTGTCGGCAAAGCAGGTCGACCTGTTCAAGCGATGGATCGCCGCGGGCGCGACCTATGAGCCGCACTGGGCGTACGTGCCGCCCCGGCGGCCGACCGTGCCGGTGGTGAAGAACAACGCCTGGCCCAGGAACGAGATCGACCGCTTCATCCTGGCGAGGCTTGAGGCCGAAGGGCTCGCGCCGCAGCCAGAGGCCGACCGGGCCACGCTCGCCCGCCGGCTTGCGCTTGATCTGACGGGATTGCCGATGAGCCCCGAAGAGATCGACGCCTTCGTGGCAGACCAGTCTCCCGACGCGGAGGAAAAACTCGTTGACCGGCTGCTGGTCCACGACGGCTACGGCGAGCACATGGCGAGGCAATGGCTCGACCTGGCCCGCTATGCCGACAGCGCAGGCTACGCCGACGACAGACCGCGAACAATCTGGGGCTGGCGTGACTGGGTGGTCAGGGCCTTCGACGACAACATGCCGTTCGACGATTTCACGGTGCGTCAGCTGGCCGGGGACCTGCTGCCCGACGCCACCGCCACCGACCGGGTCGCCACTGGCTTCCACCGCAACACTCTCACCAACAGCGAGGGGGGCACGATCGACGAGGAGTTTCGGACGGTGGCGATCGTCGACCGCGTGAATACCACGATGAGCACCTGGATGGGCACGACGATCGCATGCTGCCAGTGCCACGATCATAAATACGATGCGCTCTCCCAGCAGGAATATTTCGGGCTCTACGCCATCCTCAACAACACCGCCGATGCAGACAGGGCCGGCGAGGAGCCTGTGGTCACGATTCCCTGGGGGCCGATCGACAGTCGTCGAGCCACGCTCGAGAAGGAGGTCGAGGAAATCGAGGCCCGGATCCCGCCGCCACAGAAGGACTCGACCGAGCCGCCGGAATTTCGGCCGGCCCGCACGATCGTTGCGGATCTACGGAAGAAGCTGGCCGATGAAAAGCCGGCCACGGTGCCTGTCATGGAGGAACTGGCCGCCGATAAGCAGCGGGTCACGAAGCTCCAGCATCGGGGCAACTGGCAGGATCTCGGACCGGAGGTGGCCGCGGGTGTGCCTGCCGCGTTTCCCCAGCCGGCTGTCGCCGAGGGAGCCCGGCTGGATCGCATGGCGTTGGCGCAGTGGCTGGTGGACTCGCGCAATCCGCTCACGGCTCGCGTGGTCGTGAACAGGATCTGGGAGCGGCTGTTCGGCATCGGGATCGTCTCAACGAGCGAGGAGTTTGGCAGCCAGGGCGATCTCCCGAGCCATCCGGAGTTGCTCGACTGGTTGGCGGACGAACTGGTGCATGGGAAGTGGAACACGAAGGCGATCATCCGGCTCATTGTCACGAGCGCTGCCTACCGGCAGACCTCCCGAGCCACCCCCGACATCGTCGCCCACGATCCGGAAAACAGGCTCGTGTCCTGCGGGCCCCGCATCCGGCTCTCGGCCGAGGTGATCCGGGACCAGGCGCTCTCTGCGGCCGGCCTGCTGTCGAGCAAGAAAGGCGGCCCGAGCGTGAATCCACCGCAGCCGAACATGGGCCTCAATGCTGCGTTTGGAGGCACCATCGACTGGAAGACGAGCGAGGGAGAGGATCGCTACCGTCGCGCGATCTACACCACCTGGCGGCGCAGCAACCCCTATCCGTCGATGGCCACATTCGACGCCCCCAGTCGTGAGGTCTGCACCGTCCGACGCCCTCGGACGAACACGCCCCTGCAGGCGCTCGTCACGCTCAACGACCCGGTCTACGTCGAGGCAGCGCAGGCACTCGCCCGTCGGATGGTCAGGGAGGGCGGCTCGACGGCTGCCGATCGGACCGTCCGTGGTTTCCGGCTCGTGCTCTCGCGGCAGCCCTCTTCGGCCGAGATCGAGCGTTTGGTGAAACTGCACGACGTGGCCATGGCTGGCTTTTCCAGTGACAACGAGGCGGCTCAGAAGCTGGCAACCGATCCGCTCGGCCCGGTGCCGAGCGATCTGGCGATCGGCACGGACAACGGTCGCATGGCCGATCTGGCCGCGTGGACCGTCGTGGCCAACGTGATCCTGAACCTCGACGAAACCTTCATGTGCCCGTGAGGCATGTATCCGTTGAAAGCGCGCCCCAAGCGAACCGAGGAGCCAAGCATGGACCCGATGCTCGAACACAAGTTGCTGGCCACCCGTCGCCACCTTCTCGGCAGCATGGCCGGCGGCATCGGCAGCATGGCACTTGGGCAACTGCTCGGTGACGGCATGGCCGCCGCGGCGTCGGGAGGAGCGATGCCCTCTGCGGCTGCCGATCCGCTCGCTCCGCATCCGCCCCATTTTGCCGCCCGGGCCAAGCGGATGATCGTGATCCACCTGACAGGTTCGCCGCCGCACCTGGACCTCTACGATCACAAGCCCGAACTCGTGAAGCACAGCGGCGAGGACTGCCCGGCAGAGGCGATCGCGGGCAAGAAATTTGCCTTTACCAGCGGCACTCCCAAGCTCCTCGGCACGCCCCGGTCGTGGGTGCGGTGTGGCGAGAGCGGCATGGAGCTGTCTGATGCGATCCCAAACCTGCACCGCGTGGCCGACAAGCTCTGCCTCGTGAAGAGCATGTTCACCGACCAGTTCAATCATGCGCCGGCCGAGCTGATGGTCTACACCGGCTCGCCCCGCGCAGGCCGGCCGAGCTTGGGCAGTTGGGCGACGTATGGGTTGGGCAGCGAAAATGCAAACCTGCCGGGCTTTGTAGTGCTGATCTCCTCGGGCGTGCAGCCCAACGGCGGCACGAGCAGCTTCGGCTCCGGCTTCCTGCCCAGCGTCTATCAGGGCGTGCAGTGCCGCTCCAAGGGCGATCCGGTGCTCTTCGTGTCGGATCCGCCTGGCATGGATCGGGCGCTGCGGCGGGCGACCCTCGATGCCCTCAGGGACTTGAACGAGCTGCAGGCCAGGGAACTGGGCAATCCCGAAACGGTGACGCGGATCGCTCAGTATGAGCTTGCATACCGCATGCAAGCCAGCGTGCCGGAGGTGATGGACATCTCCCGGGAGCCGCAGCACATGCTTGAGGCCTACGGCGCCAAGCCGGGAAGCCCGAGCCTTGCCAACAACTGCCTGCTCGCCCGCCGGCTGGTCGAGCAGGGCGTGCGGTTCGTGCAGCTCTTCGACTGGGGCTGGGACTTCCACGGCACCGGTCCCGGCGAGGACATTCGCGACGGCCTCACGAAGAAGGCCGCCACGTTCGACAAGCCCGTGGCAGCGCTCATCGAGGACCTCGAGCAGCGAGGGCTGCTGGAAGACACGCTGATCCTCTGCACTGGGGAATTCGGGCGGACGCCTTTCCGCGAGGGCCGCACGGCCAAGGGCGATATCCTCGGCCGTGACCACTATCCAGACTGCTATTCCATCTGGATGGCCGGCGGCGGCGTGAAGGGCGGTTTCTCGTACGGAGAGAGCGACGACCTTGGCTTCAAGGCGGCCCGCGACCAGGTGCACATCCACGATCTCCAGGCCACGATCATGCACCTGCTCGGCTTCGACCACACGAAGCTGACGTACCGATTCCAGGGCCGTGACTTTCGGCTCACCGACGTGCATGGCCACGTGGTCAAGGCTCTGGTGTCGTGACATGCGGCGCACCGCTTGGCGGGAGCCTCATGTGGCATGAGTCTCTGGCTCGGTCGTCTCAATCCCAGCGGCCGTGGCGGGCCTTTGCCCGATGGTGTCCGGGCCGCTATCCAGGTGACCGGCGTGATGCTCGCTGCGGCGGGTCGCAGGGCTGTATGATGCGGCCGCCATGCCAGCCTCCCCCGTCACAATCGTCTGGTTTCGCCACGACCTCAGGCTGGATGACCATCCGGCCCTCGCCGCCGCGGCGGCACGCGGCGCAATCGTGCCCGTCTTCATCTGGGCCCCCGAGGAGGAGGCGCCGTGGGAGCCTGGGGCCGCGTCGCGGTGGTGGCTGCACCAATCGCTCGACACCATCGCTGGGGCTCTCGGCAAGGCCGGCGTGCCGCTGATCGTCCGCCGCGGTCCGTCGCTGGCCGCGCTCCGGCAGCTCGCGCGGGAGTTTTCGGCGACGCACGTCGTCTGGAATCGGCGGTACGAGCCGGCGGTGATCAGACGCGACACCGCGATCAAGAAGGCGCTCGTGGACGACGGCCTCGCCGTCGAGAGCTTCAACGGCTCGCTGCTCTTCGAGCCCACGAAGGTGGCCACGAAGGAAGGCCGTCCCTACCAGGTGTTCACGCCATTCTGGCGGGCGCTGCTGGCCCGCGCGGAGCCGGCTGAGCCCGTGGCCGCCCCCAGGAAGCTCCGCGCGGCTGCGGCGACCGGGAAGCCGGCTGGAAAGACGCTCTCCATCGACTCCCTGCAACTGCTGCCTTCGATCGACTGGGCCGGCACGATGCGAAAGACATGGACGCCGGGCGAGGCGGGAGCTCGGCAGCGGCTGAAGACGTTTCTGGCCCGCGGCGTCGGCTCGTACGGCACGGAACGGGACCGCCCCGACCACGAGGGCACGAGTGCCCTGAGCCCGCACCTGCATTTCGGCGAGATCTCGCCCCGGCGGGTCTGGCACGCCGTGCGCGAGGCGGTTGGAGGCACGCCGGCCGCGACGATCAGCGGCAGTCCGGAGGTGTATCTGCGGGAGTTGGGCTGGCGAGAATTTGCCAACCACCTGCTCTATCACTTCCCGCACACAACCGACGCGCCGCTCCGCGCCGACTACGCCCGGTTTCCCTGGGCGAACGATCCCGTCGGCCTTCGCGCCTGGCAGCGGGGCCGCACCGGCTTTCCCATCGTCGACGCGGGCATGCAGCAGCTCTGGGCCACCGGATGGATGCACAACCGGGTGCGGATGATCGTGGCCAGCTTTCTCGTCAAGGATCTGCGGGTGACCTGGCTGGAGGGCGCGAAGTGGTTTTGGGACACGCTCGTCGACGCCGATCTCGCCGCCAATACGCTGGGCTGGCAGTGGGCAGCCGGCTGTGGCGCCGACGCGGCCCCATACTTTCGGATCTTCAATCCCACGAGCCAGGCGGAGCGGTTCGACCCCGAGCAGGTCTACGTGGGAAAGTGGGCCGGTCTCGGCCGCGATTATCCCGAACCGATTGTGGACCATGCGGAGGCGCGCACGCTGGCGCTGGAGGCGCTGAAGGTGGTGTCTGCCGGCAGGAAATAATGCGATGAACGTGGCGACACGATTGTCTCGCCTCTCTTTGTGGCAACACGATTCCATCGTGTTTCTTTGTGGCGACAAGATTTCATCTTGTCTCTTG
>Ga0209829_10001367_pt1 | contig 19968 bp, 23 predicted proteins | sample C_140205_EF_Meta_FD_187311 | JGI IMG/M metagenome (GOLD analysis project Ga0209829, IMG submission 187311) | Freshwater microbial communities from Lake Croche, Canada to study carbon cycling - C_140205_EF_MetaG (SPAdes) (version 2) | ecosystem: Environmental > Aquatic > Freshwater > Lake...
TCGGGAGGTGATGATTCAGGATACCAAGTACCTGCTCCATGTGAGGCAGGAGAAGGCCTTCTTCGGACTGAAGAAGGTCTGGAGGTCTCAGTCCCAGGTGCTGGTGAGTGATCCATCTAGAACGATAGTGGATCTACTGGACTGTCCGAGTATGGGAGGGGGCATTCGTGCTGTGGGAGACTGTCTGGTGCATTACTGGAATGGATCCCACAGAAATGCCCCTCAGCTTCTGGAATATGCTTTTAAGCTGGGGAATAGGACGGTCTTGAAGCGTCTGGGGTATCTGCTCGAGACGCTGAAATTAGATGAAGGTGAGGCGGTGGTGACGTGCCTGGAGAATCTGAGTAAAGGGATCAGCAATCTGGATCCCGATGGGGAGGATCGGGGGCGTATTCTCAAGCGCTGGAATCTCAGGCTCAATGCCAGTATCACCCCAGTGGAGGAGCCATCATGATCACCCGTCTGGACATTCAGGATCGGGTCAGGGAGTGGGGACTTCGCGAGGATGTGGTGGAGAAGGATTATGTGCTCAGTTGGCTGCTCTGGGGGATTGGTTCGGATGCCACACTCGGGGATAAGTGGATCTTCAAGGGAGGGACCTGCCTGAAGAAATGCTATCTGGAGACCTATCGATTTTCGGAGGATTTGGATTTCACGATCATGCCAGAGGGGCCTGTTCGGGAAGAGGAGGTGATGCCGATCCTCATGGAGGTGCTGGAGCGTGTGCATGAGGCATCAGGAATAGAGTTCTCAGGGACTCCTCCATCGCTCAAAACCCATCCCTCGGGGCGCTATACGGAGGGAAGGATTTATTACCGGGGGCCGAGGATGGCTCCGATGGTTTCCAAGATCATTTTGGATCTGAGCGCGTCGGAGAAGGTGGCTCGAGCGACGGTACTCCGGAGCATCAATCATCCTTTCCCTGATGAGTTGCCAGCACCGGGACAGGTGAGGTGCTACTCCTTCGAGGAGGTCTTTGCGGAGAAGATCCGTGCGATGGGGGAGCGATCCCGTCCTAGGGATCTCTATGACATCGTGAATCTCTACCGAAGGACGGATCTGCGTAAGGAGGCTGGATTGATTCGCCAGGTGCTGCATGAAAAGTGTGCTTCCAAGGGGGTTCCGGTGCCCTCTTTGTCAGCGATCGAGCAGTCCCCTCATCGGGAAGCTTTGGTGTCCGAGTGGAGCAATATGCTCGCGCATCAATTGCAGGCGCTCCCTCCGTTTGAGACCTATTGGGGGGAGCTGGCTGATCTTTTCAATTGGCTAGAGGGGACACAGGAGACGGGGGATCTTCCCCTGGCCACAATTCAGTCGCAGGGAGAGAGGGTGGAAGAGGCATGGAGCCCGCCACCTATGGTTTATGTCTGGGGACAAGGTGTTCCAGTGGAAAGCATCCGCTTCGCTGCTGCCAATCACCTCTGCTTGGAGCTGGGCTACAACGGGACAATGCGTCTGGTAGAACCCTATGCCCTACGAAGGACTCAGGAGGGGAAGATTCTGCTGGTAGCAGTGAAGTCCGAGGGGAGGGAGACGAGAACATACCGACTCGACCGCATCCAATCGATCAAGGTATCCACAATTCCGTTCAAGCCGGTCTTCAAGATCGAACTGGGAGGAGGGAATCCAAGGGAGATCCCTCAGCTTTCACACTTCGGAACGAAAGCGCCATTTGCTCCGCGTATGCCAGCTGCACGAAGAAGCTTCAGTGGGACGACTCATGGACCAGTTTATGTGATCCGATGTGGCAGTTGCGGAAAGGAGTTCCGTCGTGGAACGATAAATACCACCCTCAAGCCACACAAGGGGAAGGGGGGATGGCCTTGTCACTGCACGGTGGGATATTTTGTAAGGATGGGGTGATGGATGAGCCGGTAAAAAGAGCCTCCCTCTTTCTTTCTTTTCTTGCGTGAATCGAATGAAATGATCAACTTTGTAAAACACTTTGGTTGGTTCTGATTCTATCCCACCATGAAAAAGATCCTTCTTAATTCCTTCCTGCTCTTCGGATTGCTGCTATCCAGCCCACTGAGGGCATTCATCAGCCCTGATCCAGAGGGTCATGTAGCCAGTATGGATTTGTACTCCTACTGCAACGGTGATCCGGTTAACCAGTATGATGCTGATGGGAGAGTTGGGAAGGGGCTTGGTGGAGCGGTTAAGGATACAGTGTTTGGCTTGGGCGGGCTTGCTTACAATGGAGTCGGTTCAGCTGCCTTTGGCATTACATCTGGGTTTGGTTCCTATAATAATTCCGTTTCAGATATTTACGCTGACCAATGGCAGGGCCTGAAAAATGTAGGAAATGGTATTGGTAACCTTGCTTCACAGCTAAAAAATCAGGATTTCACAAGTGTAGGAATAGCCCTGACTGGTGGGGACGATGTTTCCGTTGGCTATCGCATAGGTTATACGGCGGCAAACTTAGGTGTGTTGTTTCTAGGCGGAGAAGGTATTGCGGCAAAGATTGGTTCGATGTCCAAAGTGGGGGAGATTTCAGAAGGATTGGGAGTTGCAGCAAAGGGAGCAGAGACATTCTTTGAAGGAGCGAAATATCCTACTAAAGTTCTCCAGCAGATGAGCAAGGCTGATGATGTGCTCCATTCCTTCCCGCAAAGCGTTGATGGATTTGCTACGAAATACGGGCAGTGGTCGACGAAGGCAGGTGCGGATGGCAAAGCATATCAGTGGTTAGAAATGCGCGGAAGCTACGGAGATAAGACGGGGACATTCGAGTTTATCAAAGATGCAAACGGCATCATAAATCATCGCTATCTCAAGCTAGATTAATATGATAACCCCAGAAATATTTGTGCGTTTTATTTCTTCGGAAGGGAGAAAGCTCTCTGAAATTAACCCAGGAAGTGACGAGGTGGCTTTAGTGCCATCAAAAGCAATGGAAGCACTCAAGTTACTTGAAGGAAGTCAAGTGGCAGTATTGGGTGGTGATGTGCTTTCAGATTCATCTGGGAAGCTCGTCTACAATTACGAAAATTGGTATTGCGAGCAATTGCCAGGGGAATCTCCCTTGGACTTTGTGCAGCGCAGTCAATCCGTCGCTTATGATTTCATTGCCGGACTGGTAAGGCGAAATGATCCAAACCTTTTCATTGTACTTGTTAACTCAGAACTTGGAGTTGTTTAAATAAAAAATGAACCCACGAGCCAACCTATAGTATTAACTGTGGCAACCTATTTCTGAACTGAAGTGCAATCGGATCTCCTTAGCAATGGATGCCCTGAAGGTAAGAGGATGTAGATAGAAACCTTTGAGCATTCCATGTGATGACCACTTCATGGCACCCACTATTTCTGATCGGCTGTCTCGTGATGGGTATCTATCTCATGGCTGGCTTGGCCTCCGGACAGCAGCCATCTGTAGCATCAAGCCCGTCCTTCCAGCAGCCAAAGACACTCGCTGCCCTTCTTGGGCTTCCGACTGATCAGTTGGAGAAGGTTGATATGGCTAGGATGAATCTCCTCTGTGCCGAAGGACTTGTTGGAAGTGAACAGCTCGATGTGGAGCATGATCTGTCCATCATCAATGAGTGGGCCGTACAGGCCGAACAGGATCTCCAGCGCTTCACCCCTCTGTATCACGCACATCCGGAAAAGTTCCCGGATGTGCATTCCGAGTCGGAGTGGAAAATGTATGTCCTTTTCGGATTCCTGAGAGAAAGACAGGGGATCGGATACAACCCGGATCTGAAGGCCCTCTTTACCAAGGGATATGGTTATATCGAGGAGCATCCCGATGAGTTTCGTCAGGATGCCCGCGATACCTTTCTCAATGGAATTGTGGAGCGCAGGATGGGCGTCTGCTCTTCCTTGCCAGCCATCTTTGTGGCCGTGGGACGGAGACTCGGATACCCGCTCTACTACGTCCATACCAAGGGGCATAGCTTCGTCCGGTGGGATGATGGGAAGGAAAGATTCAATGTGGAGACCACTCGATCCTTCTTTACGACACCTCATGACGACTACTACGAGCGCTGGCCCTATCGGATCACCCAGAAAGATGTCGCGGATTTCGGATATCTGAAATCCCAGACTCCCCGGCAGATGCTGGCGGGGTTTCTGCAGGACCGCTGTGCCTGTCTCTATGCCAGCAGCCGGGTCAAGGAGGGCAATCAAGCATTCGAGGCTGCCGCAGCCCTTGCTCCCGAATATCGAGGCATCAGTGCCCAGCTGAACAAGGGAAATCCTGAGTCGCCAAAAGCCTATCAGGATATCGTTGAAGGAAAGCAGAGGGAGGCCATACAGGCAGAAGCTGACTTTTGGAGTGCTCTTGATCAGCAGCAAGAGGAGCGGAGCCACATCAGGAATACGGCGCTAGAACGGCACACCCATATGCCACAGGTAGGTTCACCATTCGAGGCGACACCTTCAGCACCATCGGCGGAGGAGATCATGGCATCGGAAACCTCAATGAATGGGGTGCGATCTCTCATGATGCCAGCAATCGCGAGAGTGACCTCAGATAGCCGGTCGGCATCCATCGCATCAGCTCAGCGCGAGCGAGACCAGAAGGTCATCGCGGACCTTGAGAATCAGCATCAAGCAGCCCAGATCAAAAATCAGCAAACCCTGGATGAATCCGACAAATCCCTCGCCCTGATAGGCATCTCCCCCCAACCCACCACCCACGCACAACCATGAAAAAACACCTCCTAGGCTGCATCCTGCTTCTGGGATTGCTGCTAGGCAGCCCACTGAGGGCATTCATCAGCCCCGACCCTGAGGGCCATGTGGCCAGCATGGACCTCTACTCCTACTGTAACGGCGATCCTGTTAATCAGTATGATGCCGATGGACGTATAGGAAAAGGAGCGGCAACAGGTGTCGCGCTCGGAGGATTTGGGCAATATGAGAACACCACCCAACAGATCGCAGGACTGGTTGGGCAGGTAGGATCCTATTTCATCCCCGGCATGCAGGGGTATTCCGCAGCGAGGGATATTACCTTTAGCGGATTCAGCGCCAGCAAGGCGGCCTATAATCTGACCCAACCAAAAGGTTTTAACCTGAGCAATGGGTCGGAGCTGATCTTTTCAGCAGCTGGACTGATACCTGGAGTAGGTGGAGTAGGTTCAGCGCTTAGGGGAGAATCAAGCGCTGTATTCCAAGAAGTAAGGCAGACAATATCGCTTGGAGCGGAAAAGACAGAAGGAGATTTCACTCGTGTTGGTCGTTGGATGAGTCAAGCCGAGCACGATGCAATGGTAGCGGCAGGACGGGTGCAAGAAAGCACCAGCCTACGTGGTGTAACTAGCGTCACGAGTCTTCCCAATGCAGCAACTTGGGCCAGACAAACTGAAGGGACGATCTTTACAGAATTTGATGTTCCTAGTTCAGTCCTCCGAGGTGGCGGATCGAAGATATACGGTCCGAATAGTATCTTCGGCCCGAAACTAAATATTACGGAAATGCCTCCGGCTCTCAACATTCAGCAAACTGCATCCAAGTGGCCACAATGATCACATGCGATGCTCCAAATCTTTTGCGGGATTGGTTTAAAGGCCAACAGCAGATTTTACATGACCGCAATACAGATGCCAAAATTAGGCTTCCCTCTGAGCAAAATGATTTGAACAAAGCTATCGTGACGTTGGAAACGAAATCGCACGTCGCCAGTATCACCTTATGGGGATCAGGAATGCTTGAATTTATCGTGCTGGATATCGCCGCTCAAAATGAGGTTGTAGTTGCTGACCAAGAATTGAATACCCTCGAAGGCATACGTGAAGAACTAAACAAATCCTTAGCCGAGTTCTTGCGTATAACGTCAGTTGTGAACTCACGAGCCAACCAATAGCATGGAGAGTGCCACCTATTTGAGAGAGATGAAGTGCAATAGAAGCTTCTCAGCTACGAACCGCTCCATAAGAAGAGGGGTCAGATAACCGGATCAACCTCCCGCGCTATGAGTCACATCAAGAGGGATGAAGTTTCGAGAAACCAGCCAGCCCCCAACAAAAAAAAATAATCGATGATCATAAAACATCAAGATCCTGATGAAATTGCCAGAGCCAGAATGAATCTGATTCAGTGGACCGCTCTGGCTACGAGAATGAATCGAGTCGAATCACTCAAACAACTCTCTAACCTTCCTCGATTCAAAATCATCAAGAGGTCGTCAGTTTCTGAGGTCGCCAATCTTAAAAAATTCCTCTGCAATGGATGGACTACAGAATCTCTTCTCAAAAAGAATGCGTCGTCATTTGAAGGAGAAGCACTCAACCACAGCCTCGTATGGGCATTTCCTCAGGCCTACTACTCCGTCTACGCAATGACTTTGGCCTACTTCGACGTCTCTGGATTCACGAACAACAAATCACACTTCTCCATCATCAAAAAATTTGGAGACGAACTCAGTCACGGGCATTACCCGGAAAGCATTTCGTTCTATGCAAGCGGTGGAATTGAACGCAAAAGAAAGTTTAAGAATTGTCAGAAAAAAACTCTCCCTTCTTCTCTCCACCAAGACAATTCCAACCCAGCCGTCGTTGATAGCCATATCGCAAGCTTGCTCGACTCAACCCGCAAGTATGACTTGAAAGAACGATTGAAAGCCCAGCCGCACAAAACAAAAAAGGGGAAGCCTAAAAAGAAATTCACCGATGAGGACTATGATAAAGCCTCATTCCAAGAAGGTCACACCTCCATTCTCAGCTTTCTCTATAGGAAAAGAATCAAGAGCAACTACCACGAAATCGACAGCTTTTTAAGTTCACAACTAGAAGCAGATAAAATCTTTGCCAGTATTATCAGTGTTATTGATTGTCTTCATGCCGTCCATGAAGCGTACATCGTCAAAGCTATCGGAAAAAAAGAGTACAGTTCCATTTTAGACGGGCTCCCTTCCAAAACTTCAACATTGCAGCCAAAGAAGAGGCTCCTCGATATTGAGCAGATTCTGAGCTGAAGTGACCTGTCTTGTTGGAAGGTACACATCAAAATTGAAGTTCGAGTGAGATAACGTGACCTCCCTGATTTAGAATGCTCGGTGCTCTAGTCTTTGAGGCAACTGACCTTCAACCTCTCCCTCACAACATCTCCCAGATACTTCTGAACAGTGCGCTTCATGGGACGGGCTCCCAGGGCCTTGCTGATTCCCTTTCTGATAAGTAGTTCCAAGGTCTCTTCATCCACCGCGAGATCGATCCCCATCTTCCTGTAGCGTTCAACCTCTTCCCCGATCACGATCATTGCGATCTCCCTCTGGGTATCGGGTGAGAGGGGCTTGAAGACGACCTTCTCATCGAATCTGCCTATCAACTCCGGCCGAAAGTGGCGATGTAGTCTTTGGAGGAGAGGAAGCTCCCAGTAACCTCGCTATATACCCATCCGGTCACGAGTGATGAGTCTGCTGCATTCCTGAAAGTTGCTCCCATGTGGGAGCACTGGAAGGATTTTTCCCGGCAAGAGTGGCCGAGTGTACCCCAGAGCCAATCATACGCCTCCCATTTCTCCAGAGAGGGCTGTTGGGTGTATCACGGATGAAGTGACAGGTAAGGCGGGGGAGGGTTTTTCACCACGGGTGAAAAACTTGAATCTCATCGGTCCAAAAGTCCGTCGCATCCGTCATCAGCGCAACTGGTCTCAGAATGACCTCGCCATCCGCCTTCAGATCCTAGGTATGGGTGAGGGTACCAGATGCCGTGTTTCCAAGATAGAGGCCCGTCTCGTCTGGGTCTCGGATGAGGACATGCTCTATCTGGCTCGCGCACTCAAGGTCGAGATAGGCGATCTCTATCCCGTGATGATTCGGAAATCCCGTTGCCTGTACGAGGCCATCGGAACTGCAAAGGCATCCCGCTACGGAGTGGCCTGAGTACCTGAGGGTATTTGCTCCCGATCGGGAGCACCGGGGAGGGAAGGGATACCTAGGATGCCAACCTATGCACTACTTCATCCTCGCTCAATCCAGTTCACTCGACGGCGCGTTGTCCCAAGGACTTGGGATCATTGCGAAGTTCCTCTACATCATCGCGGTCATCGTGATCGCTCATGGTGGATGGCAGGTCCGAAGCGGTAATGCCGACATGGGCAAGATGTCCATCGTGGGAGGACTTCTCCTGGGGCTCTCGGTCCTGATCGCTCAGGCCCTCTTCAACGCGGGTGGTATGCCGACCATCAGTGTAGGGCAATGAGCCGGGGCGTGATTCCCACCCATGCGGGTGATGACAGCGACGGTAAGATCTGGGGGATCGAAGGGATCAATATCCTCTTCCTGCTCGCTAGCGGGATGATCGGCCTAGGGCTGGCGCTGATGCTCTCGCACGAGCATCCCCCGGCTGTCTGCGTGGGAATCGGAGCCATGCCCTTTGTGGTAACGGCCCTCTACATCTTCTGCCTGCGTCAGGGGAAACCAAAGTCGTTCGACACGGATCTGCTCGAAAGCCTCCTCTGCGGGAGCGGCTGGACAGCTCCAAATAAGCAGTCTCGCAATCCACTTCTCCATGCAGGCTCCTAACGGTTGGATCTCCCAAGACCTGCTGATCTGGAACGAACTGGATCGGCGTGGGGCCGTCTCCAAGGGGTATGTGATCGAGGCGCCGGATCTAAGACATGCGAGCGATCACACCCTCGACAGCTTCTATGAGTCAGTCCGGCAGTTTCTCCATTCCCTTGATGAGTCGACCAGGTGTCAGATCCGCTGGTCGGTGGATTCCGATTACCGGGAGGAACTGCTGGCCTATAAGGAGGTGACCGATACGCGGTGTGATTCGGACTCGTGGGCCGCGATCACGAGGAATGAGCGTTTCAACCGGTACTGGAAGGCAATGCAGTCGGGAGGGCTCCGCCGGGAAAAGCTCCTGCTCTTCTTATCCAAGAAGATCGATGCGGATCCACCATCGTCACCATCTCGAAAGGGACTGGAGGAGCACTACCAGAGGCTTCTTGCCCAATATAACGAAACCTTTTCTCAGCATGGACGGGTGCTCTCTTCGCTCTTCGAGGGACATGGCTGCCGGGTGACTGCCATGGGGACGGAGGATCTCTACCGGCAGTATGCGACTTTCTTTAATCCCTCCTATCTGCATCGGGATGGCTATGACCCGATCGGGCAGTTCCGTGAGGAAGAAACCATCCATCAGAACTGCTGGCACCAAGGAGTGCAGGCGGGGAAGAACTTCGGGTTCTACTCGGATGGCTTCTACCACAACCTGGTGATCCTCAAGCGGCGTCCGCAAAGGACAAGGCGAGGTATCTTCTGGGCGCTGACCTCGCTTCCCTTCCTGGACTACGCGATCACGGTCAATCTCTACCCCCAGAACGTCCGCAAAGAGATCAACAAGGCGGAGAAAGCCCTCGAACGGGTACGAGGTGACTATGCGGCAGAGGGGAAGCATTCGTTGCTGACCTCCAAGGAGGTGAAGGAGGAGCGCATCCGCAATCTGGCACAAGGAGACACGGTTCCTTTCCTCTATGACTACGTCGTCCATGTCTGGGACGAGACAGAGGAGGGACTGGTGTCAAAGACACGTCAGATCGAAACGGCCTTCGGCCAAATGGAAGATGCCCAATGCTGGACGAGCAACCTCTCCTCGGCAGCCACCACCAAGAACATCTGGTATCAGACCTGGCCGGGATGGCTCTGGGGTAACTACACCCACCATGCCGATAGCGGACTGGATGAATGGCTGGCTGACATGCTTCCCTTCTCCTCGACCTTCACAGGGCATCTGGAAGGGGCAGAGGCGCTCTACGACGGATCGAACAGGAATCTCGTCGGGGTAAGGAACTTTATCTCGGGCACTCCTCAGTTGGCGGTGCTGCTCGGGATGACAAGGGCGGGGAAGTCGGCCTTCATGTGCGATCTCCTGTCGCAGACAGATCCCTACTACGACTTCACCCTCATCGTGGAGGAGGGACTCACCTACGGGATCTGGACGCAGGCCCAAGGTTTGGGTAGTACCCCAATCGTCATCCAACCCGATGGGGATCTCTGCCTGAACTATCTCGATACCCAGGGAGCCCCGTTGACCAATCTCCAGATCACGACCGCTGCGGCACTCGTGGCCAAGATGGCGGGTAATCCCGCCGATGAAGATCGTAGGAACCTGCGACTCGCCCAGATCACTCAGTACATCGAGCAGCTGTATACCGACAGGTTCGATGAATGGATCGCAGAGGATGGAACCCGCCTCGACAAGGTGGCACGGCACGCCATGGCGGTCCTGGAATACAAATCCCGCCACATGCCGCTCTCGGCAACGTTTCTGGAGGCCTGGACGGAGCTGAAGCATACGGCGAGCGAGGAGGAGCGTCAGGAGCTGCTGAGTTCTCCTAAGGGTGAGGAGGTCTCTCGCTTCATCAACTCCCACGACATGGAGCGACATGTCCGGAACACGGCTTTTGCGTTCTTTGGGCCAACGGATTATCCAACCCACGACATGCTCCAGCAGATGATGCTGGTGGCTCCCTTTGCGGAGCATAACCGGGATGAAATCAATCATCTGGCAACGCTCCTTGCCCCATGGAATGAGCAGAGGCTCCTCTGTGGTCACTCGACCTTGTCCATGACGGGACGGGTGGCGCATTTCGACCTGACCTACATCCCCGAGTCGAACAAGCAGCTCAAGGAACTAGCTGGGTTCCTGATCGCCAACTATGGGCGTCAGCACATCATCACGCTCCCCAGGGGGGCTCGTAAGCGGGTGATCTTTGAGGAGGTAGCCCGAACACTGGACGTGCCGGGAGGAGAGCAGCTCGTGAGCGAGTTCTATGCGCAGCTCTCGAAGTTCTCCACATGGATCATCTCAATCGTCCAGCAGTACAGCCGGTTCCAGAACTCGGGGATCCGTCCCATCGTCTTCGGCAACGCCAAGCAGTTCTTCTTCACCAGAATGAACGACCGGAGGGACATCGAGGATGTGGCTCGGGATATCGATCTCTCTGATGCGACCAAGGAAGCGGTCTCTCGCTACCCGCTGCCGGAGCATCTGCCGGATCACAACAAGTACGCCGCACTCACCTACTACCACCTCGATGTCCAGCAGGCGCGGTGCGGAACCATCCATAACCGCGTCTCTCCCGAGATGCTCTTCTGCTCCTCCTCGACGGGGCAGGACTTCGACGAGCGCAGCAGAAAGCTCCGCAGTCACGATGACATCGTGCACGGCATCCTCCGCGAAACCACCCAACCCCAACCCAAATGAAACAACCAATCCTTCTGATCGGCCTTTGCGCCCTGGCGGGCTGTGCCGGAAGATCCCAGTTCCAGAAAGGCTACGAGAAAGGTGCTGCCGATGCGGTGAAGCGCCAGTACTGGATCGAGCAGAGCCTGCAAAAGCCGGGAAAGAACCCGGAGAAACATCTCTCGATCTACAAGCTGACGATCCCCCCGGATCCCGACCCCGGGGCCAAGGTGAAAAGGGTTCCCTATGAGATCGGGATCCCCATCGTGAACTGATGCCATGAAGAAGTACCTACCTCTTCTATTGCTAGTGGTGGTGTCTACCCCTGCACCTGCGCAGTGGGTGGTGAGCGATCCCGTGGTGGAGCAGGCGACCATGGCGAAAAACGCCTTCGACCAGCTGAAGTACGCTTGGGAGCAAACCCAATGGGCGCAGCAGCTTTCGAGCCTTGCCCAGACGCTCGATACGGTGAAGAGCCAGCTGGAGGTAGCCCAGCAGGTGAAGCAGGCCATCGGCAATCCTGCAGCCATCTCCGGAATGATCCAGAGCGGGCTCTTTTCCTCGTATCTGAGGAACTCGGGGATCACCGACACGCTGAACGACCTCTCCAACATCACTCAGCAAGGAGCTAAGCAGTCGGTGGCCATTCAGCAGATGTACCGGCCGATTGATCTCAATGCCTATCGAAACATCCAGACACCCTTCGAGGGGACTGCTTCCTTCCGGGATGAGGGAGATCCTCTCAAGCAGTTCCGGGCTGTGGAGAACGCCTACTCGAACTTTCAGGATATGCTCCAGCAGGCGCAGTCCAAGCGGAAGGAGCTCAATACCCAGGTCGCCTCTCTGAACGATCAGCTCAAGAATGCTCAGGACGATGCTGAGGTGCAGAAGCTCCAGGGATCGCTCACCACGGCTCAATCGTCGCTCAAGGATCTCGACGGTATCATGGATGGTGCGGAGCACCAGGTGAAGCTGCTCCACATGCTCAATGAGAACCGGGCGGCTACTGAGGCGATCGCTGCCGAGGAAATCAGTCGGGCACGTAATCGGGAAAGTGCCCAGGCGGGCTCAGATGCCGAGGCTGCTGCCGCAAAGTCCGGTTCCCAGAGCAACGGGGGCTCTTGGCCTCCGGGCTTTTGATCCATGATGCCGGCACTCGCCAACCTGTTTGATTCGGCCAACCAGATCCGGATCTACCTGATGCCCTTTGCCTTTGTGCTCTGCATCCTGGGGATCGGGGAAATGGCGTGGAAGGCGGGCTCCGATCCTCGGGCCATCCTCGGAACGATCCTCAAGGTGACGATCATCGTGGCCCTGATCGCGGGTTATCCGAAGATCATGAACACGGGCATGTCGGCGTTTCAGGACATGCGCCAGAAGTTTACCAATGCCCAGGATGCGAAGTTCATCCAGTTGCTGAGTTCCAGGATTCAGAACCAGCCATCGGATTCCTGGACAGATCTCGGGAAGATCGTTCCGGCTGCGGTGGGGTACTTCTTTCAGGGCATTGGGCGCTTCATGATGGTCGTACTCAACTTTTTTCAGCAGTTCGCCATCGCGGGGATGATTGCGATCTCACCTCTGTTACTGGGGTTTCTGTTTTTTTCACCCACCCAATCCTTCGGGGTTCACTTTGGGGTGACCTCCTTCACCGTGATGCTCTGGTATCTGGGGATTTGCCTGGTGGACATCGTGATCGTCGCCATCAGTGACACACTCTTCATCCCGATCACCTCCGGGGGGATCGTCCAAGTGGCCCAGAACGCGATCGTCGTCCAGAACTGGCTCCTCTTCCCGTTCATCATGGCCTTCGCCTCCATCATCACCGTCTTCTTCTACCTCTCGGTGCCCTTTGTAGCTGGGGCGATCATGAAGGGAGCCAGTGGTACTACCTCGGCACTCAGCGCAGGAATCAGTAATAGTCTTCAGGCAGCAGGAGTTGTGGCTGGAGCAGGAGCCTCGGTTGCAGGAGCTGGAGCCACCTTCGGAGGATCGGCGGCGGCACAGGGTGCCATGGCAGCCGGAAAGGCTGCGGCTGGAGCCGCGAGTGCCTCCTCCCGTATCGCCAATGATCTAGGAGGGAGTGCTGCGGAAAGCGCAGGAGGGAGTGTCCCAGCTCCGCCAGAAGCAGAAGGTAGCGGAGGCATGGTCTTTAACCCTGCAAATCCTGCCATGGTGGCCCAGCAGACCTCTCCCAGCTCCTTCTCCGTGACCGATCAGTCCAAGGGGACGGTTTCCAATCATAAGGGGAGCATTTCGACCCCTCAGGCTGCCCAAGCCGCCTTCAACTCCCATGCCTCCAAGGCGAAGTCCTCTTCTTCAACTTCATCCAAACCCGACAACACCAACCCATGAAGCTCACCGCTGTCACCTCCATCACCAACAACATCATCGCCGCCAGGTTCTGGATGGCGATTGCCCTCATCTGTGCGGCACTGGCCGTTACCTCTCCCTACCTGACCATCAAGGCGATGAAACAAAAGGAGAAGGTCGTCATCCTCGATCAGGGAGGCACCCTGATCTATTCGCCCCTGCTTGGCTTTGAAGAAGCTGCGGGGCTTCAGGCCTACCATGTTCGCCTTGCCTGTCTGGCCCTGCTTCAGCGGAATCCGATCGGGCCGGATCTGCCTGATCTGCTGAAGCGGATGTACCTGGAGGAGGCTGCCCGCAAGAAGGCAGCCGCTCTCTATAAGAAGCAGAATCCTGAGTTCAAAGAGAAGGAGATCCACCAGAAAGTGGAAGTTGGCAAACTCGATATCCTAGATACCCGCAAGATGAAGGATGGGTCCGGAGCCTCCTATGAGGCGGTGGATGTCGAGGCCGAGGGGAATCTCGTCCGCACCGGGACCCTCAACAAGATCGAGTTCCGGGAGGTGGCGAAGTTCAAGATCACCTTCTTCTTTGTCCGCAATCCCGACCTCATGGGAAATGGGCGTCTTCCGCTCGTGGTTCAGGACTTCAAGTACGAGGAACACCCCCTCTAGGCATATGTACAGTTGCTCCCAACCGAGAGCATCAGCATCAAAACAATCTGCAAATGTTGCGGCTATGAAGTTTCATGTTATCGCCGCTGCGCTGCTTTTCAGCGCACTCGCCCACGCCGGATCTATCGTTCAGAAGCCACTCGATGAGTTCGTCATTTACGACATCCCGGTAGCCTCGAAGACGGGAACGACGACTGTCATGTTCCCCTCGGAAATCTCGGGTCTCTTTGCCAAGTCGGTTGCCGTTCAGGATCAGGAAAACGCCGGGTTCCTGATCTCGTTCACGCCGGGGAACTTCTATTTCACGATCCGGGCGCTGAAGAAAGATGCGGAGGATCACCTGACGGTAATCTTCAACCGGAAGGCCTATGTATTCCACCTAACGGCTTCGGATCATCCCTTCTACAACGTGACGCTCTACCAGGAGGAACGGAGTGGGAAGGAGGGCCGAATCAATGTCGTGCCCGAGCGAATCCTCTCACTCATGGACAAGGCCAAGGCCTATCCGTTGCTCCTGAAGGCAGATCGGGATGGATTGGCCGGTGTTGCCCATTCGTCTCCCGCTATCACCAACTACTACAAGGACTTCAACGTCCGTATTCTTGATGTCTGGAGATTCGAGGAAGAAGACACGCTCATCTTCCGGCTGGAGTTGGTCAATGAGACCGACCAGCCGCTCTACTACAAGCCGCAGGATCTAGCCGTTCGCTTGGACGAGCGGATCTACACAGAGTCCCTTGCTGATGCCTCGGGGGTGATGCCGCCGAAGTCGGTCACTCCGGCCTTTTTCGCGATTACCGGGAACGGTCAGGGTGGCCGCAATCATCTCGCCCCAGACAATAAGTGGAATGTCCTCGTGGTGAGGGCGGAGCCACGACAGGGAGGTAGGACTGCTGCTGGAAGCTCCAACAAGAATGTCGCGCGATGAATCTTCGCGACTTCAAGACGGAGCTCCTGAACAAGCCGACCGGTCGGCTCATCCTCTTCCTTTTTGCCGGAGGGGTGATCCTGGCCTTTGTGCTGATGCATCGAGGGGGTGGAACAACCACCAAGGTGACCCCGGCTGTTCCTACACAAGCCACCACGGCCAAGAGCTACACGATTGATGAGGGGATCCCCGACATCAAACCGATGAGGCCGACTCCGACACCCACGCCTCTTCCCATGATGCCTGAGGGCAGGCCGGTGGCGGTAAAGCCTCCGCCACCAATCCCTCAGGCGATCTTTGCCATGAAGGAATGCTCCCTGAGTGAGAACTATCTCCCTTACGGGAGACTTTTGAAGTGCGAGCTCGTGAACACCGTGGACTCGATCAACTTGGAGACACCGATCATCGGGCTTGTTACCGAGGATGTCTGGAGGGATGGACGACTCATCATTCCGGCTGGGACCGAGGTTCATGGAGCAGGCAAAAACAGCCCTGCAAGGGATCGGGTAGGTTCGGATCACGAATGGATGCTCGTCTTCCAAGATGGCAAGCAGCTCCCTTTGGCCGGGACGGTGCTCGACTACGCTCCTGATGAGAAGGAGCCAGGTCGCTGGCAAGAGACTGATGGGTCGGCAGGACTCAGAGGCTACAAGATTGCGGCTGATAAGTATGCCGAGGCCAAGGCGATCCTTGCCTCGATGGTTTCCGCAGGTGCGGGGGCTTTCCCTGGGGTGACCAACATCATTTCCCCGCTGACGGGCGGTGCCACCCAGCTTCAGGGCGGCGGAATGACGCAGGCCCTCTCTGCGGGGCTCCAAGCGGGTGGGCAGCTCTATGCCCAGAGGCTCTTGGAGGGGATGCAGAAGAACCCCTACTACGTCCGCGTTCCTGCCGGGACGCTCTTCTACCTCTACGTCACCCAGACGGTCGACCTGAACAAGGCGGCTCGGGGACTCACTTCCACCACCTCCACCAAATGAAACACCTGATCCCCGTTCTCCTACTGGGCCTTCTCTCGGGATGCGCCACCCATAAGACTATCAAACCTGAGCCCTATCCGGCTGTTGCTGGAACAAGTGTTCCAGAAAGTTCCCTAGGACGTGTTCGTACCCCCGAGGTGGTGAAGAGCTATCCCACGGGACGCTACACCGATCCTGATTTCCCGGATGATATGCACGAGCGCCACACGCTCTATCGGAAGGAACAGTCGGCTGATTGGAATTACCGCCCAGGTGGGCCTTACGCCTATCCCCTTGCTGTGTCAGATCCGACCCCTTCGTACTACGTCAAGACGGACGGGGATCAGCGCAATACCCAGCAGAAGGCCTATGCTGCTGCTCTTGAGGAACAGAACGCTGCGATGAAGAAGCGGATCGAGTCCCTACAGCAGGAGGCCGGGAAAGTTCCTGGGTTGCAGCAGCAGGTCGATCAACTCAAGCAGCAGCTTGATGCGGAGCCTCTGGGAACACCTACCCCGAAGAAGCAGGAGCCAGCGGATGACAAGCTGACTGGGTTTACAGAGCAGGATCCCCAGGGGGATCTGATCACCGAGATGAAGCTCAACGATGAGTTGAGCGGGGAACTCGACGCACTGGAGGGACGGCGGCGTCTCGTCCTTATCGACACCACTTTCTTAAACGCCCTGAACCCATGAGCAAACCCACCACTGTCGCCGTCACTCTTGATCCCGAGAGTTACGCAATATTTCAAGAGGCAGTCTCCGTATCCGAGCGTGCGGGGGCAAAGGTCACGGTCGGCCAACTACTCCAACACTATCTTCATGATGAAATCCGGAAGCAAAACCCCCGGAGAATCGCCCAGCGTTTTCTCAGGTCAGTCGTCATGCAGATCAAGGTTGCCCCGAGTGGGGAAACGGCAGGGCGGAAGGCCTGAGGAAAAACGTCAATCCTGCGCGGCTACGGAAACCAAAACGCCGTGCGCCAAAACTAGATAAGAATGGCTATCACATCACCGAAACAGAAAGAGGAACTGGCAAAGCAGTTCAGAATCAACCCAGAGATCAACGTCCGGCTTGAGGCCTTCATGAAGTCCGAACCTGGTCTGGTGGATTTCGTGAAGCAGCTTCCCCGTGAGCAGCTGGAGCGAAAGTTCCTGCTCCGGAAGATGCAGGATCAGCAGCAGAAGGAGGGGTACACCACGAAGGTGAAGGCTTGGTTGGAGAAGCCGGAGCAGAAGGAACTGCTCAAGAGCATCCAGGCAATGATCAGTCCGGTCATGAGACCGGAACGCCAAGAGCAGGCTGTCGTTACCCAGGCAAAGAACTTCATCCGTAATACGGGGATCAAGCTCAGCTGAAGCTGGTTAGTTTCGACAAAGCCCCTGCCTGAAAGGGCAGGGGTTTTTTGCTATTGCCACTTTCGATCTGGAAACCATGTGACAGAAGGGAAGATGCCTTTCTGGACTGATTCAAAAAGTGATGGGGTCAGGAAATTGCGAAGGTCTTCAGTGACTTGATTGAAGGTCTTCTGAGTAAGGCTGTTCTTGCTAAGGAATGCCTTCCATTGAGTCGCCTTTGCCATGGCAAACTCATCGGTCAAAGCAACAGGGGTTCCTTCAGGTAGCTTTGTCAGTCTACGAACAAAGGTTGCTTGGATTGCTTCGGCGAGCAATCTGCCATCGAATTCAAATCGCTGGCTCAGAAACCAGATGTCGAAGAAATCCTTCATTCTGCTGTTGGTTTCGCCGAGAGAAACCATGGCTTCCAGTTTTTCAGCAACGACTGTGTAGATCGGGTAGGCCCGAAGTTTGGGGGAGGGAAAATCAAGAAGGGTAGGGAAGGTGACTTCCTCAGGGGAGGGGGTGACGACATCGCCGAATCCGATGTCCGCTTGGACGGGGATCCTTGCGTTTTCCAAGGTCGCAAGGAGCGTGACGCGAATGCCGGTGTAGGCGGCATCTTCCTGGATGCGTTCCGCTGTGACGCTCTTGGCATCAAAGGTGAGGCCATCTTTTTCAACGGTGATCTCGCAAAGCCGTTTGAAGATTCGTTCCAGAGTCTCCTCGTCGTTTTCACTGAATCCGAGGAGATCGACATCACGTGTCGGCCTGTGCATCTCCTCGAACCAAAGAGGGAAGAGCATGGCTCCCTTGAGAAGAAACCGATCCGCATAGGTCGACTGACTGAGACGGTAGAGAAGCCGCTCCACGGCATACCGAGAAAGAACCAAATCGAAGGGCTCTTTGCCTGCTCGGCTGATGTTCTGGAGACGCTGGCGTACTGATGCCGTGAGATTGGTGATCGGTTTGGGACTCATGCCACGCTCTCCAGGTAGGGCTTCATCACGTTGGCGACGCGGCAGATGCGGGCAAAGCGCATCAGTTCACCCATGGTGCAGAGGCGTTTCCTTCGGACTTCGCGCAGGGCTTCGAGGGCGACATCAATGCCGATCTTGTTCCGGTACTTGAAACAGTCGGCAACGGTCTTAGCCGGGGAGGTGATCTGAACGGGAACTCCTTCAATGATGTGTTCCTGATGACCCTCCTCAAATGCGATACCGGAGAATCTCACGATCCGAAGGTTGAGATGCTCAAGCTTGGGAGACCATGCGGATCTCTCGAGGGCAATCCAGACCTCATGGGGTGACTGGGTGGTGAGATCATGGAACCTCAGCGCTGAAAGGAGGCAGATCACACCGTGGGGTACTCGTTTGCCGACTTCGGCTAGGGTTCTGTTTTCAGTCACTCCTGCTGAGCGAACGATGTAGAGACCACGAGACGCCTTCTCAAGAATGCCTTGATCGACTAGGGAGCGTACTCTGGGGCGGGAGAGTCCAAGGGACTCCAGATCCCTCATCCGTTGGATGGGGGTTCTATGAAATGCCTTGGGAATAGCGAGGGGCATGATTACAAAACCTATGCAGATATCCATAAATGTCTAGGAAATGTAAATACCATCAGAGATCGGACATGGGTCTGGGTGTCAAATCTAGTGATGAATTTGATCAAATTGGCTCCCAACGGGGAGCACGATAAGTGACATGCAGATCCAGAGTCCTTGGCATGTTCATGAACAAGAAAACCAATGCCCCAGCGGATGCTGCAACTCTGCTGAATAGCCGTCGAGTACCAGCCCGCCTCCATTCCAGTGAAGTGGCTGGGATGCTTGGATTCCAAGACCACGATATCCCGGTACTGGTTATTGCGCGGTTATTGATACCGCTGGGTAAGCCAGCGCCTAATGCCCCGAAGTATTTTGCCTTGGTCGATGTGTTGGCTGCGGGACAGGACCGAGAGTGGCTTGCGCAAGCCACTCGGGTGCTGACCAAGTACTGGAGGGACAAGAACTCCCGCAAACGCACCGCAGGGGCGGAGGGTGATGAGTCGGGGCAATAGCTCATCTTTATCCCGAGGCAGATTCGTTTTTGGGTGAGTTGAAGGGGATGATCTTCGCCTCGTATTCCTCCAAAGGGGGTAGTGTTACCTGCGCCCTGCGGGCATAGGCACGGTGGACAGCCTTGCTGTTATGGCCGAGTGCCTTCTGGGCGAAGCGCTCAGGGTAACCGGCAACCTGAGCGCGTTCCGCCCAGCCATAGCGGTAGGAGTGCATTGAAATCCCTTTGATGCCGAGTCCATCGCAACGTTGCTTGAACTCGGTGGCCCTGTCTCCAGCCCGTACGGTGGCTAAGTAGGGGAAGAGGAGTCCCTCCTTGGGTAGGTCTTTGAGGATCGCCTCGACCTCCTTGCCGAATCGGATCTGAGTGGGCTCTACGCTCCGCCATTTGGTCTTCATGCGGAAGAAGGTGATGACTTGGTTATCCCAGTCGACATCTTCGGCCTTCAGGCTTGCCAAGTCGGACTGGGATGCCCCGAGATGCCAGGCCATTTTGTAAAAGGCTTTGCGTTCGGGATTGTGCTCCCGCTCGACGATACGGGTGTGCTCTTCAAGGGTGAT
>Ga0209829_10001368_pt1 | contig 19928 bp, 16 predicted proteins | sample C_140205_EF_Meta_FD_187311 | JGI IMG/M metagenome (GOLD analysis project Ga0209829, IMG submission 187311) | Freshwater microbial communities from Lake Croche, Canada to study carbon cycling - C_140205_EF_MetaG (SPAdes) (version 2) | ecosystem: Environmental > Aquatic > Freshwater > Lake...
CCTTACGCTCTTGAATATCTAAATTAATATTTTTCAAACCCTGATAAGAGCCATAGTAAAAATTTAAGTCTTTAATTTCAAGTGCATTTTTAGCTATGTATGGATTAGATCCAGATAAATCATCAAGCAAAGCATCGGTCAGGACTCGAGCTTCCTGTGTGTCGTTAGTATTAAAAACAGTTCGCATATTTTTCATCCTTGCACCTTCTCACGAAATACGACTCGAGCCAAGATATTAAGTCCTAGAACAGCAATCGTAATTAATAGTGCGCCCCCCCATGCTAGGCTCACCCAATTATCATAAGGACTCATGGCAAACTGGAAAATCACCACTGGTAAATTTGCCATTGGTGCGTTCATATTAGTTGAAAAGAATTGGTTATTTAAAGCAGTAAATAATAGTGGCGCAGTTTCGCCGCTAACGCGAGCCAAGGCTAATAAAATGCCTGTTATAACACCGCTTTTTGCTGCTCGAAGTGTGATACTAAAAGCAACTTTCCATTTCGGGGTTCCCAGTGCATAAGCTGCCTCACGCAAACTGCCGGGCACAAGTTGCAACATGTTCTCTGTTGTTCTTACTACTACTGGAATAGCGATTAGCGCCAAAGCAATCGTACCAGCCCACCCCGAAAAATGGCGAACTTGAGCTACGACTAGCGCATACACAAACAAGCCAATAACGATCGATGGTGCTGATAACATAATGTCAGTTACAAAACGGGTAATTGACGCAACCTTACTACGATTGCCGTATTCGGATAAATATAAGCCTGCTAGCACGCCAATAGGCGTACTAATTAAAGTGCAGCACCCAATCAACATAATGCTGCCGACAATTGCATTTGCTAAACCGCCTCCTTCAGATCCTGGGGCAGGTGTGCTAGCGGTAAATATTTCCCAATTAATTGCTGCAAAACCTTTTAAAAATAAGACGCTCAAAATCCAAAATAAAAAAAGCATACCTACCGTCATCGCGGTCATCGATAAAAAAAGGCCTATTTTATTGTTACGCTTTCGGCTATTAAAAATTGATGCGTTAATCGGCTTCATCTGATTCATGATTTAAGTCCCTGCTTTGCTTCCATGCTAACAAGCATCCATTTTGCTAGTGCTAGGACCACAAAAGTAATCACAAATAGAGCTAAACCTAAGGCAAAAAGAGATGAAAAATGTAAGCCAGGAGCAGCTTCACCAAATTGGTTGGCTAAGGTAGAGGCAATTGAACTGCCAGGCGCAAATAAGGATGGCGATAAGCGCAAGGCATTACCAATCACAAAAGTAACAGCCATGGTCTCGCCTAGTGCGCGCCCTAACCCCAACATAATGCCGCCAATGACGCCTGCCTTTGTGTAAGGGAAAACAATCTTACTAACAACTTCCCAAGTTGTGCAGCCAATCCCATAGGCCGATTCTTTAATTACTGGTGGAACGATTTCAAATACATCACGCATTACCGAAGCGATAAAGGGCAAAATCATCATTGCTAGAATTAAACCAGCGCACAGCATACCAATACCATTAGCAGGACCAGAAAATAGTAAGCCAATCAGCGGAATTTGTCCAAATGTTGTAGCAAGTGCCGGCTCAATATAATCAGCAAAAATGGGGGCAAATACAAACAAGCCAAACATGCCATAAATAATGGATGGAACAGCTGCCAATAGTTCAACTGCAGTACCCAAAGGACGGCGTAAATAGCTGGGACAAATTTCAGTTAAGAATACGGCAATACCAAAACTGAGGGGGACAGCAATAAGTAATGCGATTATTGAAGTAACAAGAGTTCCGTAAATGGCGATTAGGCCGCCAAACTTATCTTTACCAATATCCCACTCGGGATCAATAAAAAAACCGAGACCAAAGGTACTTAATGCGGGCCAAGCATTAATAAACAAGGAAATCATGATGCCTAATAAGGCAAACAAGACAATCATTGCAAAAAACTGCGTTATATGGTGAAAAGCAAAATCTTGAATGCGCTGTAATTTTGCAATTTTAATTGCTTGCTTAGAGGGCATCCCAGAAGAAATAACTGAAGTTGACATATATAAAAGCCACTGCTTAAACAGCCCCATAAAAAAAGGGGCCGCTAAGCTGACTTAAGTAAATTTACTTAACTTGCACTTTAGTAAAAACATTTTTACGAATAAAGTCTGTGGTGGCGTCTGGCAGAGGCACATACTCTAACTCGGTAGCCATTTTCTTACCATCTTTAAAAGCATAATCAAAGAACTTCAAAACTTCAGCTGCATTAGCCTTGTTCTCAGGATTTTTATAGACCAAAATAAACGATGCGCCAGTGATCGGCCATGATTTTGCACCCGGTGCGTTGGTAATAAAAGTACCCATTCCTGGAATCTTCGCCCAATCGGTACCTGCCGCAGCTGCGGCAAAGGTTTCATCATCTGGCTCAACATACTGCCCTGCTGAATTTTTCAAGGCAATATACGTGAGGTTATTTTTCTTGGCATAGGCATATTCAACATAGCCAATTGAATTTTTTACTCTGGTGACATTAGCAGCAACGCCTTCATTACCTTTGCCGCCAACGGTGGAAGCTGCGGGCCACTTGACAGAAGAACCCGAGCCAACAGCATCTTTCCAAAGCTTGCTGGTCTTAGCTAAATAATCTGTAAAAATTGCGGTAGTGCCAGAACCATCAGCACGTGTAATCACCGTGATATCGCCAGCAGGAATTTTTACTCCTGGATTCATGATGGCAATACGCTTATCGTTCCAATTAGTAATACTGCCTTGAAAAATATCCGCTAAAGTGGGGCCGTCTAACTTAATTTGACCTGACTTCACGCCTTCGACGTTAATCACTGGCACCACACCGCCAATAATGGCAGGAAACTGCACCATGCCATCTTTTTCCAGCTCTTCAAAAGAAACGGGGTTATCAGTTGCACCAAAGTCAACGGTTTTAGCTTTAATTTGTTTGATGCCGCCACCTGAACCAATCGACTGGTAATTCATGCCATTGCCGGTTTTTGCCTTATAGGCTTCGGCCCATTTCGCATAAACAGGATAAGGAAAAGTTGCGCCCGCGCCGGTGATATCTAACGCGAAAACGGACACTGAAAAGGCCGTAGCAGAAACCACTGCACCTACTGTGATGGCTTTTTTGAGCAAAATATTCATTATTAATGGGTCCTTTAGGAAAGCTTAAGTGAGCGGGTGAAACTGAATCAACTCAGCCAGAATAAGACTTCCATATGACCTTTTTATGACAATCAAAACAGAATCGTTTGAATTGTTAAATAACTATATTAATCAATTACTTATAATATAATCTTAAAAATTTATTAAGCTTCTTTAGGTACCACAGCCGCAATTTGTTTGGCGCTACTTTGCGCTAAAGCTGCGTCTTGAGCCTCCACCATGATGCGTAAAACTGGTTCGGTACCTGAGGGGCGGATTAATACCCGCCCGCGCTGGCCTAAGGTGCTCTCGGTAGAAGTTATTTTCGCCTGTAGCTGCGCGTCGTCTTGCCAGTGGTAATTGGCTGGGATGCGAATATTGATGAGTACCTGAGGAAAAATTGTTACCGCACTAAGCAATTGCGCCAAGCTTTGTTTCTTTTGCCGCATCGCCGCCAAAACCTGCAAAGCAGCAATCGTGCCATCGCCAGTGGTATGGTGATCTAAGCAAAGCAAATGGCCCGAACCCTCCCCGCCCAATAACCATTGTTTTTGTTTCAGCCGTTCCAAAACATAACGATCGCCAACTTGCGCACGTTCAAAATCTAGGCCAAAAGCGCGCAAGGCATTTTCAACTGCTAAGTTGGTCATGAGCGTGCCTACCACTCCCCCAACCGGCATGCCACGATCGAGCCGATCTTTAGCTAAGACATAAAGTAATTCATCGCCATTAAAGAGGCGCCCACTGGCATCGACCATTTGTAAGCGATCGGCATCCCCATCCAGGGCAATACCAATATCGGCGTTCGTCTCGCGCACCTTCGCAATTAAGGCAGCAGGTGCAGTAGCCCCGCACTGATCATTAATATTGCGACCATTGGGTTCAATCCCAATGGAAATTACTTCGGCACCTAATTCATGAAAGACATTGGGTGCGACATCGTAAGCGGCGCCGTTGGCACAGTCGACCACAATTTTCATGCCGCGTAAATTCAAATTATTGGGGAAGGTTGATTTACAAAATTCAATGTAACGGCCGGCTGCATCACGCAGTCTAAATGCCCGACCTAAATGCTCTGAGCTAACACACCCCATTGGCTCTTCTAATAGCGCTTCAATCGCTAATTCAAATTCATCTGATATTTTGCCGCCCTGTGCAGAGAAAAACTTAATACCATTATCTTGATAGAGATTATGCGAAGCTGAAATGACAATGCCTGCAGAAAGGCGTAAAGCATTCGTTAAATAAGCAACGGCAGGGGTCGGCATCGGGCCGCACAAACTGACATCAACACCAGCCGCCGAAAAGCCTGCTTCGAGAGCAGCCTCGAGTAAATAACCAGAAATCCGCGTATCTTTACCAATTAAGACAGTACACCGCTCGCCCGGGGCAAGATCACGACTGAGCACTTTACCAGTGGCATAGCCTAAGCGCATAACAAATTCAGGGACGATGGGAAATTGCCCCACTTCGCCGCGAATACCATCAGTTCCGAAATATTTCTTTTTCATTGGCTAATTATAAAACCCGTGCCGCTTCCCATAAGCGCAGAGCGTCAAATGTTTCTGAAACATCGTGGGTGCGAACCACTGCAGCACCCTGCTCAACTGCCATAATCGTGGCAGCAATACCAGGAGCCAAGCGCTCATGCACTTCCTTGCCACTAATTTTGCCCAACATCGATTTACGGGAAATACCTAATAAAACCGGATATCCTAGCTCGGCAAACGAGCCGAATTCGCGCAGCATACGTAAATTATGCTCAAGGCTTTTACCAAAACCAAATCCAGGATCAAGAATAATTTGCTCGGCACTAACGCCTGAAGCTTCTACTTCTTTGGCTCGCTCTGCTAAAAATAATCTCACGTCTGCAACAACATCGACATATTCAGGATTAAATTGCATGGTTTGCGGGTCACGTTGCATATGCATTAGCACCACCCCACAACCTGCTCGATGAACAGCTGCTAATGCCCCCGGTTGACGCAGAGCCCAAACATCATTAACACAATCGACGCCCAGCTTTAAAGCCTCGATCATCGTTTGGGGTTTATACGTATCAATTGAGAGGGCCGTGCCACAATCGCGCAAAGCCTCAATAATTGGCAACACGCGCTCAAGTTCTATCTCCAATGCCACCGCTTCAGCGCCTGGACGAGTTGATTCACCACCAATATCAATAATATCAACGCCACTGGTAATCATATGTTCGGCTTGACGCAGGGCGGCATCGCGACTAGCAAAACGCCCCCCATCTGAAAATGAATCGGGTGTGGTATTCAGAATCCCCATAACTAAGGGACGCATGCGTTTTTGCCAGTCAAAAAGAAAACGCCCACAGCGCCAAGCCGTGGGCAGATTTTGCACGTACATTAAAACGGGATTATTTCTTAAGCAGGTGCTGGCGCATTATCAGCCGCAGGACCAGGTGCGCCGCCAGCTGAATTTCCAAAAGCGCTCGTTATTGGCGGTGGCTTAGGAGCACGTGGCGGACGACCTTCCATGATGTCATTAATCTGCTCAGCATCTAAAGTTTCCCACTCCAACAAGGCAACTACCATGGCCTCAACTTTTTCACGATTTTGCTCTAAGATCGCTTTGGCTACACCATATTGAGTATCGATCAGGGTACGTATTTCTGCGTCTACTTTTTGCTGCGTCTCTTCAGAAACGGTTTTCACATTCATACGACCAAACATATTATCTTGTTCGGTATCAACATAGACCATTGTGCCCAAGCTATCGCTCATGCCATAGCGTGTCACCATGTCACGGGCAAGTTTCGTCGCACGCTCAAAATCGTTTGAAGCGCCAGTACTCATCGAGTGCAAGAAAACCTCTTCGGCTGCACGGCCACCAAACAAGATAGCCAACTCTTCGAGCATCCGATCTTTATACATATTAATACGATCAAACTCAGGCAACTGCCAAGTAACGCCTAACGCCATGCCGCGCGGCATGATCGTAACTTTATGCACTGGATCAGCTTTAGGCAAGGTTTTAGCTACCACTGCATGACCAGATTCGTGATAAGCGGTATTACGCCGCTCTTCTTCGCGCATGACCGCCGATTTACGTTCGGGACCCATATATATTTTGTCTTTAGCGTCTTCAAAGTCTTGCATATCAACTGAGCGTTTATTGCGACGCGCCGCAAATAAAGCCGACTCATTCACCAGGTTCGCTAAATCAGCACCAGAAAAACCGGGCGTACCCCGCGCAATCACTGCGGCATCCACATCGGGATTAATGGGTACCTTGCGCATATGTACTTGCAAAATTTGTTCACGACCCCGAATATCAGGCAAGCCAACGTGCACTTGACGATCGAAACGACCTGGGCGCAATAAGGCCCGATCGAGCACATCGGAGCGATTGGTAGCGGCAACCACAATCACGCCACTATTGCTCTCAAAGCCATCCATTTCAACTAACATTTGATTGAGGGTTTGTTCACGCTCATCATTACCACCGCCCATACCAGCGCCACGATGGCGGCCAACGGCATCAATTTCATCAATGAAAATAATGCATGGCGAATGTTTTTTAGCGTTATCAAACATGTCGCGCACACGCGATGCGCCTACGCCAACAAACATTTCCACAAAGTCAGAACCAGAAATTGAAAAGAACGGTACCTTGGCTTCACCAGCAATAGCGCGGGCCAATAATGTTTTACCCGTACCAGGAGGGCCCACCAACAAAACACCATGGGGAATTCGCCCACCCAGTTTTTGAAATTTTTGCGGATCTTTTAAGAAGTCAACTAATTCAGAAACCTCTTCTTTAGCCTCGTCGCAACCGGCCACATCGTTAAAGGTCACGGTATTGCTATTTTCATCAATCAAACGTGCTTTCGATTTACCGAAAGAAAAAGCGCCGCCCTTACCGCCACCTTGCATTTGGCGCATCATAAAAAACCAAAAACCAATAATGAGTAAAGTAGGTCCAAGGTAATACAAAGCTGAAACCAATAAATTGGGCTCATCTTCTGCTTTACCGGTTACTTGTACGCCAAACTTCATTAAATCACCCACCATCCAGATATCACCTGGCGAGATGATGGAATACTTTACGCCATCACTTGGGGTGACCTGAAGCGTGCGGCCTTGCACATCGACGCGTTTAATTTTGCCGCCCTTGGCATCGTCCATGAATTGCGAGTATGTCACCTGCTCTTGTGAGCGAGGTTTATCAAATTGCTTGAAAACTGTGAATAAAACCAAGCCCACAATCAGCCAAACACCAATTTTCTGGAACATATTGCTATTCAAATGCACACCTTTGCCGAATTAATTCGGGAGTAAAAACCTACAAAACCCCAATAAACACCGTAAACCCCATGAATACCCTATGTATGTGATTCTACTACTCCCTATATTCAAGGGCTTAGAACAAATAAATCCAATAAAGTACTGTTGTTATTAGGGTTAATCCAGCCCTAAGACCCGACCTGAATGGCCGCAGGCTTTAAATGACGTCCCAAGAGAAAGGTTTCTGCTGATTTGTCCCGCGAGGCCTTAGGCTTGCGGGGAGTCACGGTTTTGAAGACCTTCTTGAAAGCCTCCACAATTTGGCTATAGCCACTACCATGAAAGCTTTTAATCAACAAAGCGCCATCGGGCTTGAGGCGTGCCACGGCAAAATCAAGGGCTAATTCTGCTAAATACGCCATCCTGGCGGCATCAGCAACCCCCACCCCCGATAAATTGGGTGCCATATCTGATAGAACCAGGTCTACCTTACTACCCTCTCCTCCAGGCAGCAAAGCAGTAACCGCTGCAATGCCTGCATCTTCACGAAAATCCCCTTCAATAAAACTAACATCAGCAATCGCTTCCATGGGCAGCAAGTCAATGGCTATGATGCAGCCGTCCGGCTTGCCCGACTCAATTTTAGGATTATTTTTGCCCAGCTCAACTAAACGAGTGCGCACGTACTGCGACCAGCTACCTGGGGCACTCCCCAAATCGATGACCACCATGCCCGCTTTAATTAAGTGATCTTGCTCATCAATTTCTTTAAGCTTATATACCGCTCGAGCCCGATAGCCATCTTTTTGGGCCATCTTTACATAGGGATCATTTAAATGATCTTGTAACCAGCTTTTATTAAATTTATTTTTTGCCACGATGGGCTATTTTCGCTGATTTTTTGGCGGCAGTGCAAAAGCATGCTGTTTCGAATGCACTATCATCGCAAGTTATGACTAAATTCACCATTACCCCTGCCCAACGCAAAGCGCTTAAAGCGAAAGCCCACGACCTCAATCCAGTTGTCATGATTGGTAATGCTGGCTTAAGCCCCAGTGTCATCAAAGAAGCCCAATTGGCACTTAAAAGCCATGAGCTAATTAAAATTCGGGTGCTAGGTGATGATCGTGAATTGCGTGCCGAAATGTACGATAAGCTTTGCGACGCTTTGCATGCCGCTCCTGTTCAGCATATCGGTAAATTGCTGGTGGTCTGGCGACCCAAGCCTACTGCTTCGGAAGATGAAGCCTTTGCACGCTCGGCTAAAAAGACCAAGAAAAAAATTCAAGCACCACGGACTGCGCTCAAGACAACGCGCAAGACTGCTGCTAAAAAAGTAAGCTCACCACCCAAAACAGTTGGCAAAGGCTCGAAAGCACCGGTACGCGAATCTAAAATTGGCTGGACTTCGGCAGGCTACACCTCACGCAAATTAAGTGCACCGGCACCCAATCCCAAGCGCCGTAAAGTGAGACAGAGTAGTACGAAGAAAAAATTATTGGGCTAAGTATTGGGCTAATTATTGGGCTAATTCTGCAGGCTTATAGCAGACCATTATTTTTGCCACTGAGGCGCCATACCAAGATTAAACCTAAAAGACTTTGGCATAAAAATAAAATGCTCGAAACGCCATGTAGCCTACTAAATAAAGTCGCTGATGATGAAAGCATCACTGGCATACCTTGCTGTAACGCTTGATCGCGAATCATTTCCAGCCAAGGGATAAAAATAAAGGTGGCACATAAAGTACATGCAAGCATACCGAGTAATACCCAGCGGATGAAACGAAATTGATTGAGGCCACGATTCACTAATAAATTGGCAAAAACCAAAAGTGCCACCGAGAATACTAGGCTGACGTAGGCCTCGACACGAAAAATTGCTCCAGCAATCATGCCCGCAGCCTGGCGATCTAATGACTGAGAAAAGATCGTTGGCGCAACCAAGTAACCCACAGTGAGTAAGCTGCCGACCCATAAGCTACCTAACACCATAAAGAGGCGTTGGGCACTGGCGTAGCTTGAATTATCTGGCACCGAGTTAACCATCGGTATAGCTGAAATTAATTTAGATATAACGCACAGCTAGAATTTCCACTTCGCGATTACCGCCTGGCGCTTGTACTTTGACGACATCGCCCTCTTCTTTGCCAATTAAAGCCCGGGCAATCGGTGAACTAATAGAAATTTTATTGACAGCGATATCAGCCTCATCGTCACCGACAATTTGATAAGTAAACTTCGTACCGTTTTCTAAATCCTCTAAATCAACCGTGGCTCCAAAAACAACTTGCCCATTTACATCTAGGGAGGCCGGGTCAATGATTTGCGCCGCAGCTAATTTGCTTTCCAAATCTTGAATACGCCCCTCAATAAAGCCTTGCTTTTCTTTCGCAGCATCGTACTCGGCATTCTCGGAAAGATCGCCTTGGGCGCGTGCTTCTGAAATTGCGTTAATCACCGCTGGGCGCTCGACGTGCTTCAAGCGCTGCAGCTCTTCTTTCAGAAGTTGTGCGCCAAGCTTAGTAAGTGGAATTGTGCTCATAACCCTAATTCTAAGCTATGGCAGTGAGCGGTGTAAATCCTGCAAAGAATAGACCTCTAAAGCATCCTTACCGCCACCCGAACTTTTACTAAAGCTCAATAAACCTTCCATGACAGCTCTAGCCGCACTAATTGTTGTGTAGTAAGTCACATTATTTGCCTGGGCACTTGTTCGAATCGAGCGAGAATCGGCAATGGCGGTACGGGTTTCATCTACGGTAGTAAAGACCAAGGAGATTTCCCCGTTTTTGATCATGTCAACAATATGCGGGCGGCCATCTTTCACTTTATTCACCACGCGTACAGGTAAGCCTGCGGCCGTAATTGCTGCAGCAGTACCCTTCGTGGCAACCATGGGAAAACCCAATTCATGCAAGATATGCGCCACTTCAACTGCTACCGCCTTATCACTATCTTTCACGGTCAATACCACTGTGCCACTTTTAGGTAATTTAATACCAGCGCCTAATTGCGATTTAAACAGCGCTTCGCCAAATGTGCGCCCCACTCCCATTACCTCACCAGTCGAGCGCATTTCTGGTCCTAAAATAGGATCAATACCAGGAAATTTATTAAATGGAAAGACCGCTTCTTTAACAGAGAAGTAGTTAGGAATAACCTCAGCCACAATGCCTTGCTGAGCTAAGGTTTGGCCAACCATGCAACGCGCGGCAATTTTTGCTAATTGCAAACCTGTTGCTTTGGATACATAGGGAACAGTTCGCGATGCCCGCGGATTAACCTCGAGTACGTAAATGACATCTTTACCAGCCACATTCTGAATCGCAAATTGCACATTCATTAAGCCAATGACATTGAGGCCTTTAGCCATCGATGCAGTTTGGCGCTTTATTTCGGCAACTGTTGAGGGTGCTAAGGAGTAAGGTGGCAAAGAGCAAGCCGAGTCACCCGAATGCACTCCGGCTTGTTCGATATGCTCCATCACCGCACCGATAAACACCTGCTGCCCATCGCTAATGCAATCGACATCACATTCAATCGCATCATTTAAAAACCGATCTAATAGCACTGGTGAATCATGCGAAACCTTCATTGCTTCACGCATATAGCGCTGCAAATCACGGCCATCGTGAACAATTTCCATTGCTCTGCCACCTAAGACATACGAAGGTCTCACCACTAAAGGGTAGCCAATTTCTTCGGCTAATTTCAAGGCCTCGTCTTCTGCGCGCGCAGTACGATTTGGTGGCTGTAACAAACCCAAGGTTTGCAATAATTTTTGAAAACGCTCACGATCTTCGGCCGCATCAATCATATCGGGTGAGGTACCAATAATCGGCACACCATTCGCCTCAAGGTCTAAAGCCAACTTCAACGGCGTTTGCCCGCCATATTGCACAATGACGCCTAGCGGCTTTTCCTTGGCAACAATTTCTAAAACATCTTCTAAAGTAAGCGGCTCAAAGTACAAGCGATCAGAGGTATCGTAGTCGGTTGAGACGGTTTCAGGGTTGCAATTCACCATGATGGTTTCATAGCCATCTTCACGTAACGCAAGTGCCGCATGCACACAACAATAATCAAACTCGATACCTTGACCAATACGGTTAGGGCCACCGCCAAGCACCATGATCTTGTCACGCTGGCTCGGACTAGCTTCACATTCACCATGCTCAGCCTCATAGGTGGAATATAAATAAGCCGTATTGGTAGAGAATTCAGCAGCGCAGGTATCGACGCGCTTATACACTGGCAATACTTTTAAACGCTGGCGTGCGGTACGTACTGCGGCAGTATCGACTTTCATCAACCGTGCTAAGCGGCGATCCGAAAAGCCTTTTTGCTTTAAGAAACGTAACTCGGCCGCCGCTAGCGTATCGAGCTGGCGCAACTTTACGTCTGCCTCTAACTGGATGAGTTCTTCAATTTGTTCTAAAAACCAAGGATCAATTTTAGTTTCATCATAAATTTCATCAAGGCTCATACCCAAACGAAAAGCATCGCCTACATACCAAATCCGCTCAGGTCCAGGTTCGCCAATTTCTTGAATGACCTCCTCTAATTCAGTCGATTTTTCATCGAGACCGTCGACGCCAACCTCTAAACCACGCAAGGCCTTTTGAAATGATTCTTGGAAAGTACGGCCAATCGCCATGACCTCACCAACTGATTTCATTTGCGTCGTTAGCCGCGAATCGGCTTGGGGGAATTTCTCGAAAGCAAAACGGGGAATTTTAGTAACCACATAATCTAAGGCGGGTTCAAATGAAGCTGGCGTAGCACCACCAGTAATATCATTTTGTAATTCGTCTAAGGTATAACCTACCGCCAACTTAGCAGCAATTTTGGCAATCGGAAAGCCAGTTGCCTTTGAGGCTAATGCAGAAGAACGCGAGACGCGGGGATTCATTTCAATGACGATCATGCGACCATCAACTGGATTGATGGAAAATTGCACGTTCGAGCCACCGGTATCAACACCGATTTCTCGTAAGACTGCAATTGAAGCGTTACGCATCAATTGATATTCTTTATCCGTTAACGTTTGTGCGGGGGCAACGGTAATCGAATCACCAGTGTGGATGCCCATCGGATCTAAGTTTTCAATCGAGCAGACAATAATGCAATTATCTGCGCGGTCACGCACCACTTCCATCTCAAACTCTTTCCAGCCCAATAATGATTCTTCAATTAATAATTCATTAGTGGGCGATAGCTCGAGACCACGCTTACAAATTTCTTCAAATTCCTCACGGTTATATGCAATGCCGCCGCCCGAACCCCCCATCGTAAAGGAAGGGCGAATGACTACTGGAAAGCCAGCGCTTTGCGTTTCTGCTTGGAGGCGCTGTTGCACTGCTAGGGCTTCTTCCATGGTGTGAGCAATACCTGATTTAGCCGAGCCTAGACCAATTTTCGTCATGGCATTTTTAAACTTCTGCCGATCTTCTGCTTTATCAATCGCTTCTGGTGAGGCGCCAATTAATTCGCAACCATATTTTTCTAAAACCCCATGGCGATGCAAATCAAGTGCGCAATTTAAGGCAGTTTGGCCGCCCATCGTTGGCAAAATCGCATCGGGCTTTTCAAGCGCAATAATGCGCTCAACCACTTCCCAGGTAATAGGTTCAATGTAAGTCACATCGGCCATATCGGGATCAGTCATGATGGTCGCGGGATTGCTATTCACCAAAATGACTTTGTAACCCTCATCACGCAATGCTTTGCAAGCTTGCGCGCCAGAGTAATCAAACTCACACGCCTGTCCAATCACAATTGGGCCGGCGCCAATAATTAAAATACTGTGCAGATCGCTGCGCTTAGGCACGAGTAACCTCCTGCTGCTTTGGTGCTTGCATTAAATCCATGAAGCGATCAAATAAATAGCCAATATCGTGCGGTCCGGGTGAAGCTTCGGGATGCCCTTGAAAACAAAAAGCGGGTCTATCGTTCCAAGCTAAACCTTGCAAAGAGCCGTCAAACAAAGAAACGTGGGTCACACGGACATTGGCTGGTAAGGTTTTTGCATCCACTGCAAAGCCGTGATTTTGTGAAGTAATGGCGACTTTACCGCTTTCGAGATCTTTGACGGGATGGTTTGCACCATGATGGCCAAATTTCATTTTGAGGGTTTTTGCACCTGCGGCTAAACCCATGATTTGATGTCCCAAACAAATACCGAAGGTAGGAATTCCGGCATCGATAATCGTCTTGGCGGCATTAATAGCGTAATCGCACGGCTCCGGATCACCTGGTCCATTCGATAAAAATACGCCATCGGGTTTCATCGCTAACACTTCAGCGGCACTCGTTTTGGCCGGCACTATTGTTAATAAGCAGCCACGCTCAGTCAGCATTCTTAAGATATTGCGTTTCACGCCAAAGTCATAGGCCACGACGTGTTTTAATTTACCTAATTTTTTTGGGGGCTTATCTTCATCAAGCATACGATAGGCTGGCTTGCCAATGGGGCCATGTAATTCCCATTCACCTTCACGCCATTCATAAGCATAGGGAGTGGTAACTACTTGTGCTAAATCAAGGCCAGCCATACCAGCAAACGATTTTGCTAACTGCAAAGCGTGTTTACTTAATTGCTCAATCGAATCGCCAAGGCGTCCCGCAACAATGGCGCCCGACTGCGCACCTTTATCGCGTAATAAACGCGTTAACTTACGGGTATCAATGCCTGCAATGCCGGGCACCTTAGCCTCTTGCAAATAGTGTTCCAGACCATCTTCCGCGCGAAAATTCGAAACCCGCCGCGAGAGGTCTTTAACGACTAAACCTGCGGCATAGACCTGAGCCGATTCTGCATCTTGCGCATTAACGCCGACGTTACCAATATGGGGATAAGTTAAGGTGACAATTTGGCGCGCATAACTGGGATCAGTTAGGATTTCTTGATAGCCCGTCATCGCGGTATTGAAAACGACTTCTCCAGTAGTTTCACCAGGTGCGCCAATACTGTAGCCAGCAAATATGCTGCCATCAGCCAGTGCCAATACTGCGGGAGGAAAAGAAGGAAGCAAGGGTGACAAAAATTCTCCAATCCCTACTGCCATCCGACCCTGCTCGCCCCAAAAGACCTACCCGGGACAATTTGCGGGAGGTGAGTGTCTTTAAGCGCTAGGGTAATTTATGAGTTACGAACCCTACTATCATACCAGCTTGCGCTCTTCCTAGCTCCGTTTTTGCTCAATCGCTTCTTTAATGTGCATTAAAACCGCTTGGTCTTCCATGGTGCTGATGTCACCTGGGTCACGACCTTCAGCCACGGCCTGCAAAGCACGGCGGACAATTTTTCCTGAGCGGGTTTTTGGTAAAGCATTGACGATATAAACCCTTGCTGGGCGAGCAACGGCGCCTAACTGCGAGTCGACAGTTTTCATCAACTCGGCTTCTAAAGTTGCGGTTTGCGTAGCGTCTTTCGGGATTGCAAAGCCAATTGCAACTTGGCCCTTCAATTGATCGGCAATACCCACCACGGCAACCTCTGCGAGGTTCGGGTGACTAGACAAACTTTCTTCAATTTCACGCGTTCCTAAGCGATGGCCAGCAACGTTGATCACATCATCGGTGCGCCCGAGAATGAAAAAATAACCGTCACTGTCTTTAATGCCCCAATCGAAGGTCGAATAAATTAATTTGCCAGGGATCGATTCCCAATAAGTTTTTACATAGCGCGCATCATCACCCCAAATTGTTTGCATACAACCTGGGGGTAAAGGTCCCTCAATGGCAATTACCCCTTTCGCATCCGCACCCAACTCAGCGCCAGTAGCATCATCCAGCAATTTCATGTTGTAGCCGAATGAAGGTAAACCAGGCGAACCAAATTTATGGGGCATGGATTCCACCCCACTTTGGATCGCTAAAATAGGCCAACCAGTTTCCGTTTGCCAATAGTTATCTACTACCGGCTTATTAATCGCCTCATGAATCCAATTTGCAGTAGGTTCGTCAAGAGGCTCACCAGCCAAAAATAAATAACGCAAGCTCGACAAATCATATTTAGTTAAAAAACTCGGATCCTGTTTCTTTAGTACGCGCACTGCCGTTGGTGCTGAAAACATCACAGAGACTTTATATTTTTCGACCAGACTCCACCAAATTCCTGCATCGGGGCGTAGTGGTGTACCTTCATACATGATGGTTGCCATGCCGTTTAACAGCGGTGCGTAAATGATGTAGCTATGTCCCACTACCCAACCAATGTCGGAAGTGGTAAACATCGTCTCGCCTGGCTTGCCACAGAAAATATGCTGCATGCTCGCAGTCAGCGCAACTGCATACCCGCCCGTATCGCGCTGCACACCTTTTGGTTTACCAGTAGTGCCAGAGGTATACAAAATATAAGAAGGATGGGTGGCGTCAACCCATTCCACAGCAACTTGAGCAGCGATATTTTTTTCCCGCTCGGCTGCGTAATCCAAATCTCGCTCAGCTACTGAGGTGAAAGGAGTCAAGCCACGATTCACAATCAATACCTTCGTTGGCTTAAATTCAGCTAAAGCAATCGCTTCATCTAATAACGGTTTATAAGGAACACCTTTACCCATGCGCATACCAGCCTCAGCCGAAATAATCATTTTGGGCTGTGCATCATCAATGCGCGCCGCCAAGCTATGCGAAGCAAAGCCACCAAATACGACCGAATGAATCGCCCCTATTCGCGCGCAAGCCAGCATAGCAAAACAGGCCTCGGCAATCATTGGCATATAAATTAAAACGCGGTCGCCTTTATTAACCCCATTGGTTTTTAATATTGCTGCCATACGGTTCACCTCCGCATGCAACTCCCGAAAGGTGTAGGTTTTTTCTTGGTTTGTTTCGGTGGAGACTGCGACTAAGGCAATTTGCTCACCACGTTCCGCTAAATGGCGATCGACTGCGTTGTAACAAAGATTGGTTAAGCCGCCCGCAAACCATTTACTAAAGGGCGGATTGGCATAATCCAATACCTGGTTAAACGGCTTTTCCCAGTGAATTAGCTTTGCCTGTTCACCCCAAAATTCAATTGGGTCGGCAATTGAAGCTGCATGCACAGTTTTATAAGAAGCGTTTTGCTTGGCTGCCTGTACCATAAGATATCCAACCCCATCAAGTTAGTTTTTGACCACCACCTTGCCACTGTTAGTAGTTGCAGCTAATGGTTTAGTAAGCGTATTTTTCGCAGATTTTACTGGCGCTGTCGATGGGGATTTACGCTTAGTAGCATCCTTTGAGCTTGCTTTAGCAGTCGACTTACTTTGCTTGCTCACCTTTTTAGGGGTTGGCGGTGGGGGTGGCTTTTCCAAGCTTAGACTGGCATTTTCGGCCAAATTCACCGAAATATCACTCGTTTTACCGGCAGATTTTGGAATTAAAACTGTTGAACCTCCCTTAATGCGCATGCCTTTGGGTATGCCGTTCACTTCGCGTAATTGCGCAACATCTACCCCGAGGGTCTTGGCAGCTTGTTCGGGTGATTCAGATTTGGCAATGGTAACCGCCGTCCAAGATGCTAATGGTTTTTGATACTGTTTTAAATTTGCTTGAAAGATTTCAGCGCGACTGAACGGTAATAAAATTTGTTGATTAGCGGCACTTAAAATCACCGGCTTATTAAATGAGGGATTTAAATTTAAAAACTCCTCGAGCGGCATCTCAGCTAAATTTGCTGCGAGTTTGACATCAATGTCACGAGTGACGTCCACAGCCACGAAATAGGGATGATTTTCTAGTTGCGGCAAAACAATGCCGTAGGCTTCTGGCTGCATCACAATATTGCGGTAGGCCATTAATTTAGGTACATAGTTCCGGGTTTCATTCGGCATGCTTAAATCGCTGTAGCCGGTAGGCAAACCCGCTGCTTGATTTTTGCGGATCGCGCGCTGCACATTACCTTCACCCCAATTGTAGGCAGCCAAAGCCAGTTGCCAATCACCAAATTGTTTATATAAGCGTTGTAAATAATCTAGGGCAGCATCAGTGGACTGCAATACGTCACGCCGCTCATCGCGAAATACATTTTGGGTTAACTTAAAATCTTTACCCGTTTTAGGCATAAATTGCCAAATGCCAGAAGCCTTAGCGATGGACTTGGCCTGTGGATTAAAAGCACTCTCAACAAAAGGTAGCAGGGCTAGCTCTGTGGGCATGCCGCGGAGATTCACTTCTTGCACAATATAGAACAAATAACGCGATGAACGTGCCATCGAACGTTGCACATATTCCGGTCGCGCCGCAAGCCAAACTGTTTGCTGAATGACCAATGGGCTCTCTAAATCAGGCATTTGAAAGCCGTTGCGAATATGAATCCACAAGTTATTGCTGGGCGCCTCTAAACTACTGACCGACTGCTCATTTAAATTAATGCGGGGCGCTTTTGCTGCGCGCGGGTCTTTAGTAGCAGGTCCTGTACGGGAATCTGAACTCCATTGGGGGCCCGTTGCACACCCCCCCAATACCAGAGCAGTAGTGATGAGTAGCCCACAAAGCAGTAAACGATAGCCCGCTGCGCGACGCACTAAAACTGATCTTTCCAAGCACGAATGGCTGCTAATACTGCAGCAGCACTATCGAGAGCGGGTCGCTGAGCAAGCTTGCATGCTGCGGTGATCACATCAGGTTGATCACAGCGCATAAAAGGATTGGTTTTCAATTCTTGCGCAATGGTCGTTGGCACGGTGGGTATATGTGCCGACCGTAAGTCAGCTGCGTGTTTTGCCCAGGCAATTAAATCCGCATTATTCGGCTCTACTGCTAAAGCAAAGCGAATATTCGATAGTGTGTATTCATGGGTGCAGAACACCAACGTATTGCCGGGCAAAGCGGCAAATTTTGCTAAGGACGCATGCATTTGTGTTGGCGTACCTTCAAACAAGCGCCCGCAACCAGAGGCAAATAGCGTGTCACCACAAAATAGGCGCGGAGGCTCTGCTCTAGGGGGCTCTTTCACTTCTAATGCTGGTGCAAAGTAAGCAATGTGGCCCAAGGTATGCCCTGGCACTTCAAGAACCTGAAAATAGCTTGCTGGGGCAGCTATATGCACTTCATCGCCTTGTATCAAAGGATGGTTGCACCCCGGAATTTCTTCCGCAACAGGTCCATAAACTGGCAAAGTATGGTCATTAGTAGTAGCGCGTAATAAATCTGCAATGCCGCCAATATGATCAGCATGGTAATGGGTGATTAAAATTCCTGTTAACTGCAATTGATTTTCTTGCAGATATTGAATCACTGGAGCAGCATCACCCGGATCAACAATGAGCGCAGAATGCCCATCATGAATGCACCAGATGTAGTTATCACTAAAGGCTGGAATCGGCCAAACTTGCAATGCTGTACTCTTGACCATTAGACGAAAACCTCGGATGCAAAACAAGCCCTAATGATATCAATTCCCCCACCTAGCGAGGTACTAATTGCACCACCATGGTCTTCCTGGGAGCAATGGCTAAACTCGCCTCCGGGTCAATATGTTTTAGCCTGGGAAGAAAAACGCTTCGCCGCTGCTGTGGGCGATGTCTTCGGCTTTCATGCTTTACAAATTGGTTTACCGCAACTCGATGCCTTAAAAGCCAATCGCATGCCCTTACATGCCCTCTCCGTAAGTCCCGGTGAAATTGGTCTTACTCCCGGCGCGCCTGCAGAGCAAAAACTGCAGAGCCTTGCTATTGCTAGTCGGCAAGCGCACAACCAAGGATGGCATATTGTTGAGGGTCTGCCCACCGAACTCCCCTTTGCTAATCAAAGTATTGATTTAGTGCTTTTGCCCCATGTCTTAGAATTTGCCGCTGATCCCCACCAAATTTTGCGCGAAGTCGATCGGATTTTGTTACCCGAAGGGCGCGTGATTATTTCTGGCTTTAATCCAGCCAGCATTTGGGGAGTCAGGCAATATTTAAGCCATATCTTTGGCGCACCCTATTTACCCCGAACTGGGCAATTTATTAGCCTGCTCCGCCTGAAAGATTGGCTAAAATTACTCGATTATTCAGTTGATCGGGGTCATTTTGGCTGTTATAAGTTTCCCTTACAAAGTTCCGCAGGAATGGCAAGAATGGATTTTTTAGAACCGATGGGAAATCGCTGGTGGCCTATTTTTGGGGCAGTCTTTTTGATTTCTGCCATTAAGCGCACTCCTGGCATGCGCTTGATTGGCCGCATACCTGCAAAACGGCCTACCGCCCTTACCCAACTTACGCCTGCTGTGGAACAGCACGCAAGGCCTCCAGGGAATGAATAAAAAATCTGCTTTACCGCACATTACGATTTATACCGATGGCGCCTGTAAAGGCAATCCAGGTCCTGGGGGTTGGGGCGCCGTTTTACGTTCTGGTCACCATGAGAAACATTTACATGGGGGGGCTTTGCTCACCACCAACAATCGGATGGAAATAAGCGCTGTCATTCACGCGCTCAGAGCCCTTAAACAAGCTAGTTCGGTTGCCCTTTATACCGACTCTCAATACGTGCAAAAAGGGGTGACAGAATGGCTGGATGGTTGGAAAGCCCGAAATTGGCGCACTGCCGCAAAAGC
>Ga0209829_10001370_pt1 | contig 19924 bp, 15 predicted proteins | sample C_140205_EF_Meta_FD_187311 | JGI IMG/M metagenome (GOLD analysis project Ga0209829, IMG submission 187311) | Freshwater microbial communities from Lake Croche, Canada to study carbon cycling - C_140205_EF_MetaG (SPAdes) (version 2) | ecosystem: Environmental > Aquatic > Freshwater > Lake...
AATATTTTAAAAATTAGATTTTAATAATTTATAATTATATACAATCAATACTCAAGGTCTATTTTCAGTTGTTCTACAACATTAAAAATTATAGGACAAATTTCATAATAACGCATGGTACTAAACAATCTTCTAATAAAATGTGGCTTATGGAGATGAGGGAATTCTCTACATTCGGTAAATCGATGTTCGTAAATTGTACAAGAAGTATTCTTTAAGAAATGGCAGGGAACAGTATTCAATATCATTTGTCCCTGTTCGCTTTGCTCAATAAATTGTTCTTTTATCTGATTTACTGAAATATTTAGGTGATCAGATAATTGAACTGTTTCTTCACTTGTAATATGAATCATTAAAGATTTACAACAATTACCACATTTTGTACAATCAATTTGTGGGGTAATAGAGTCATTTAACTCCTTAATAAGTGAATCAATTTCTTTTTCATTTTGATTTTTCAAAAAACTTTGAAAATGGTCGTTTTCAACCTGCTTTTCTTCTGCTATCTGCTTAATTCTATCTAAATCGGTAATTAATTGCAATTCTAATATTTTTAGTAATTATAAGTTGTTTTCGCAAGTTAGAGATTCCAACTTGTAACAACTAAGAAATTATATCAGTAAGAGTCTCCCTTTATTTTTTGTATAAATTTTCAAATTTTTAATTCAAAAAATTTTACACATTAAAATTTATTATAATAAAATTCGACAAGATTTTGTTTATGCACAACTGTTTATAACCCTTCTAAGCTCCGACAACTTGAATTGTTATATTTGCAATAACATTAAAATACTAAATAAATTAGTATTTTTTATAAAATTTAAAAAAAATAAAAATTTATCTATTAAAATAAAACTCCAATTAATGATGCTTCAGAAGTAGAGTAAGTTTACTTGTTATTTAAAAAAGAGTTTATATCAAAGAAAAATGATTGAAAAAGAAAAAATAGCTGGGGATTACAACGAAGATTCAATTAAAAGTCTAGACTGGAAAGAGCATATTCGACTTAGACCTGGAATGTACATTGGAAAATTGGGTGATGGAAGTAGTCCAGACGACGGAGTGTATGTATTAATTAAAGAAGTAATTGATAACTGTATTGATGAGCATACAATGGGGTATGGAAGACATGTAGATGTAAATATTGATGGCAAAAATATTACGGTAAGGGATTACGGAAGAGGTATTCCATTAGGAAAAGTAGTTGATGTGGTTAGTAAAATAAATACGGGAGCTAAGTATGACAGCAAAGCATTTCAAAAAAGTGTTGGTTTAAATGGAGTGGGTACTAAGGCTGTCAATGCATTGAGTGATTATTTTAAAGTAACCGCTTATCGCGAAGGGAAAGAAAAAACAGCCGAATTTCAAAAAGGTGTTTTACTAAAAGAGCACAAAGAGTCTGTAACAAAGGAAGAGAATGGAACTTTTGTAACATTTATTCCAGATGAATCCATCTTTAAGAATTTTCATTTTGTCCAAGAATATCTAGACAATCAATTTTGGAATTATTGCTACCTCAATGCAGGTTTGGTAATGAATCTCAATGGTAAACGCTATGTAAGTAAAAATGGTTTGTTAGATCTTTTGCAGCGAAAAACCAACGAAGATGAAATACGATATCCTATTATCCACTTAAAAGGAGAGGACATAGAATTGGCAATTACTCATGAAAGTGCTTACGGAGAAGAGTATTACAGTTTTGTAAACGGACAGTTTACAACTCAGGGTGGTACACATTTGGCTGCCTTCAGGGAAGGTTACGTTAAAACAATCAGAGATTTTTTTAAGAAAGATTACGATGCAGCTGATATCCGTGGGAGTATATGTTCTGCGTTGAGTGTTAGAGTTCAAGAACCTGTATTTGAAAGTCAGACTAAGACTAAATTAGGATCCCAAACTGTTTTTGAAGGTGGTCCAAGTATGAAAAACTTTATAGGAGATTTTTTAGGAAAAGAACTAAATAATTATTTACATAAAAATCCAGTAACAGCCGATGCCTTAAAAAAACGAATTGAACAAAATGAAAGGGAGAGAAAAGAATTATCTGGAATTAGAAAATTAGCTAATGAAAGAGCCAAAAAGGCAAATCTTCATAATAAAAAACTTAGAGATTGTAAGTTTCATTACAATGATGAAGCAACAGGAAAAGATAAAGAAAACGTCCTTGAAAAGCAAAAAGAAAGTACCCTATTTATCACGGAAGGAGATAGTGCCAGCGGGAGTATTACCAAGGCTAGAAATGTTAATACACAAGCAGTTTTTAGTTTAAGAGGTAAACCTCTTAACTGTTTCGGTTTAACAAAAAAAGTAGTTTATGAAAATGAGGAGTTCAATTTATTACAGCATGCATTAAATATTGAGGACGGATATGATACGCTTCGATATAATAATATTGTTTTTGCAACCGATGCGGATGTAGATGGACTTCATATCCGTTTACTGCTAATGACCTTTTTTCTACAATTTTTTCCTGACCTAGTTAAAAATGGACATGTTTATATTTTAGAAACACCTTTGTTTAGGGTTAGAAATAAACAAGAAACTATTTACTGTTATGACCAAATTGAAAAAGATAAAGCAATAAAAAAATTAGGCTCTAAACCAGAGATTACTCGATTTAAAGGTTTAGGTGAAATTAGTCCCAATGAGTTTGCCCGTTTTATAGGAGAGGATATGAAATTGCAACCAGTTATGATGTTGCCAGATACGCATATTCAACAATTATTAGAATATTATATGGGTAAGAATACACCTAGTAGGCAGGATTTTATTATTGATAATTTAAAAGTTGATTTGAATTTAGTAGAAGATATTCCTACTGCTCAATAGAGCAATTATTTATATTGAGAATTTAATTTATGTACGATTTTCATACAGACGATAAAAAGTATTTTGAGATTCAACTTTCCAACGTTCGCAAATGGATAATACCATTTGTTCAAAACGTGAAAGCAATTGAACCTGGAATGCAATTGTTAGAGATTGGGTGTGGTCAGGGTTCCTTATTAAGGGCATTCAGTGAGCAAGGTTGTAATTGTACTGGTGTAGAAATGTATCCATATTGGTTAGAAAAAGCAACTGAGTGGCTACAACCTGAAATTGAAGCGGGTAAAGTCAAATTAATTAATAGCAATATTTATGATGTAGATCCTGAGAAAGATTTAAAATCAAAGTTTGATATTATCGTATTAAAAGATGTGATTGAACACATTCATGATCAGGAAAAATTGATTGCCTGGATGAAAAATTTCTTAAGACCTAATGGAGTAATAATTTTTGCTTTTCCTCCATGGCAAATGCCTTTTGGAGGTCATCAGCAAATGTTAAAAGGCTGGCTAGGTAAGGCTCCTTATTGGCATTTGCTTCCAATGTCATTGTTTAAATTATTATTAAAAGTCAATAAACAGTATTCAGATGATTTAGTAGAAATTAAAGAAACTGGAATTTCGATAGAACGTTTTGAAAGAATAATAATTAAAACTGGGTATAAAATATTATTACAAAAGCATTGGTTAGTCAATCCTGTGTATGAATATAAATTTGGATGGAAACCAAAAGTGCAATTTAATTGGATTAAATCTATCCCATTTGTTAGAAATTTTTTCACCACGGCTGTTTATTATATTGTTGCGCCAAAATAAAATAACCTAAAATAAATGATACACATAGTTTTTAATGAATCTGATAAAAATGTTTTACAACAGGCCATCGAATTAGATGAAACCCTTATAGGTGAAATTGTTTGCATCAAAGATGATTATGCGGTTGGTCCTTTGTACAATATTTACTTAGGAGATGGAATTGAAGCTCGAAGTAATTGGTGGAGCGAAGTTTTAACTGGTGGAGACTTTGAATCTAAAATAACTGATACTGAATTCAATGATTATCAAACTGCAGCTAATTTGGTTGGTACCATGCGAAGGAATCCAGAAGAGTTGATTTGGATATGGGCAGCGCAAAATAAGCATGATGTATGTGGTTATTATTGGTTACTCAATTACATGAAAGAATTCCAGAGTAGAGTTTTTATTCTTTATTTAAACAATCTGCCCTTTATCAATGAAAAGGGAAATATATTTTACCCTAATTGGATATTTGAAATTCCTGCAAAGGAGTTTTTAAAAGCAAAGAAATTATCAAGGGAAATAACACCAAGTGAATTTGAAGTGGATCCAGATGAATGGACAAAACTTTGTGAAGAAAATAAGGGAGTTAGATTGCTGGAAGGTGGAAAAAAACTAACTCAGCAAGAGTATGATTTTTATGATGCGGAACTTAAAAAATTTATAACGTCTGACTGGCAAAAAGCCTCAAAAATTATTCATCAATTTATTGGTAAGGCTAAAAATGTAACAGGGGATGCTTATCTTCTTTGGCGCCTAAAAGTAATGGTATCCCAGAATATGATAGATGTTCAAGGAAAAATTGCTAATATGAAAGATTTTGAATTAAAAACAAAGTAATAGAATTATGGATATTCAATCGATTCATCATGTAGCTATTCTCACAGATGATTATGAACGAAGTAAATTTTTTTATACTGAAATACTAGGTTTTAAAGTAATTAAAGAGACTTTCAGAAAAGAAAGAAATTCTTTTAAATTAGATCTATCGCTCAATGGTTTGTATCAAATTGAACTCTTTTCATTTCCGGAAACTAAGCCAAGAGCATCTTTTCCGGAGCAAAGAGGTTTAAGGCATTTAGCGTTTGGTGTAAACAATATTGAAAAAGCAAGAGAAGAATTAATATTAAAATCAATTGATGTTGAAGCCATAAGAATCGATGAAATAACAAATAAAAAATTTTGTTTTTTTAAAGATCCTAATGACCAGCCATTAGAGTTATATGAGATATAAATAGAATGCTCATACTGAAAAATATTATTGAATAAAATAGATGTTATATAAGTAAAAGCTATTCGAACATCATTAAATTAAATATGGCAACAAGTAAAAATAAAGAAGATTACATCCACACTGACAGTGGGATTGGTGGTCAATACAAATCATGGTTTTTGGATTATGCCAGTTATGTAATTTTAGAAAGAGCAGTTCCAGCATTAGAGGATGGATTAAAGCCTGTACAGCGAAGAATTCTTCATGCCATGAAAGAAATGGATGATGGACGATTCAATAAAGTTGCCAATATTATTGGACAATCGATGCAATATCATCCTCATGGAGATGCAAGTATTGGTGATGCACTCGTTAACCTCGGTCAAAAAGATTTATTAATTGAGACCCAAGGTAATTGGGGAGATGTTAGAACTGGAGACGATGCGGCAGCTCCTAGATATATTGAAGCTAGACTTAGCAAATTTGCATTAGAAGTGGCTTTCAATTCAAAAACTACTGATTGGACAATTAGTTATGATGGCCGTAAAAATGAGCCCGTAACATTACCAATGAAATTTCCATTGCTGCTTGCACAAGGAGCAGAAGGTATTGCGGTAGGCTTAGCTACAAAAATATTACCTCATAATTTTTGTGAATTAATTGAAGCGTCTATTAGAATATTAAAGGGCAAAAAATTTGAGTTATTACCTGATTTTATGACTGGAGGCACAATGGATGCAACCAATTACAATGATGGTAAAAGAGGTGGAAAAATAAGGGTGAGAGCCATTATCGAAGAGCTTGATAAGAAAACATTGGTTATAAAAAGTGTACCCTTTGGAGTTACGACCACTCAATTGATGGAAAGCATCGTAAAGGCAAATGACCAAGGTAAAATAAAAATTAAAAAAGTACTCGACCATACTGCTTCTGCGGTTGAAATTATTATAGAATTGGCTGTAGGTATTTCTCCAGATATAACCATTGATGCATTGTATGCATTTACCGATTGTGAAATAAGTATTTCTCCCAATGCCTGTGTTATTGTAAATGACAAACCACAATTTTTAGGAGTTCAAGAATTATTAAAAACTGCTACAGATAATACGAAAGAGTTACTCAGAAGAGAATTAGAAATTAAGTTAGCAGAACTTCAAGAGAAATGGCATTACACATCTCTTGAAAAAATATTTTTTGAGGAACAAATATACAAAGAGCTAGAAAAAAAACATGAGTCATGGGAAAAAGTACTCTTGGCTATTGACAAGGCTTTTACACCTTTCAAAAAACTATTGCGCAGAGATATTACCAAAGAAGATATTATTAAGCTAACGGAGAAACCTGTTAGAAGAATTTATCGTTTGGATATTGATGAACTAAATGAACAAATAAAAGGACTTGAATCTGATATCAAGCAAGTAAAACATGATCTTGAAAATTTAACAGATTATGCCGTAGCTTATTATGAAAATTTGTTAAAAAAATTTGGTAAAGGAAGAGAACGAAAAACTGAAATTAAATTGTTTGATACCATTCAGGCGAAATCTGTTGCCATTGCTAATATAAAAGTCTATGCAAATTTTGCAGATGGTTTTATTGGCACTGGTTTGAAAAAAGATGAACTGATTGCGGAGGTTTCCGATCTAGACGATATAATTGCTTTTACAAAAGAAGGAATTATGAAAGTGATCAGGGTTTCAGAAAAGGCATTTATTGGAAAAGATATTTTACATGTGGCTGTTTTTCAAAAAAATGATGAACGCTCTACTTATAATATGATCTATGTAGATGGTAAAACTGGTGTAAGTTTCGCAAAGCGTTTCAACGTAACCGGTATAACTAGAGATAAAGAATATGATCTTACAAAAGGTTCTGAAAAAAGTAAGGTTCATTATTTTTCAGCCAATGCCAATGGAGAAGCCGAGGTAGTTAAAATTATACTTAGTCCAAATTGTAGTGCAAAGAAAAAAGAGCTTGAATTTTACTTTGAAGAGTTAGAAATAAAGAATCGAGGAAGTATTGGAAATCAGGTTACCAAATACCCTATTAAATCTGTTAAATTTAAAGATGCAGGCAAGTCTACATTGGATGCGAAAAAATTATGGTTTGACAATAAATTTGGTCGATTAAATTCAGAAGAAAAAGGAGAATACTTAGGTAAGTTTGATGCAGAAGATAGGTTATTGGTGGTTTACAATGATGGTAACTATGAAATTACCGATCAAGAATTAACTCAGCGTTTTGATGTAGAGAAAGTGATAATGATTGAGAAATTCAGACCAGAAAAGGTGGTAACGGCAGTTTATCTTGACAATGAAAAATTGCAATACAATATTAAAAGATTCAAAATTGAAACTACTACGCTTCATACCAAATTCTTTTTCATAAAAGAAGGAAAAGACAATCGTTTAGAGATGGTTACTACAGATATGGATCCACTATTGATTGTAAATACTGGACGTGGTCAATTGGTAAGATCCGCCAAGTTTAAAGTTCAAAATATGGTAGAAATAATGGGATGGAAGGCAGTAGGAGCAAAGCTTACAGATTTTTCAAAAAGTGTGGAGATGGAGTGGGAGAAAAAAGAGGAAACTGATAGTCCGCAGACTGAATTATTTTAAGCCTTAAAAAATCGTTCCAGTTGGAATTTAATTTTTTCTGTAAAAGAGGGAATTGTATTTATGCATTTACGATGTGATTGATTATTTTATTTGCATGGTCTCGAGAATTTTCAATAAAGAGACTATGGGTATCCATGCCTCCACAAATAACGCCTGCTAAGAAAATACCTTTCACATTAGTTTCATGGGTATTTTCATTGTACTCAGGTTTTTTAATTTCGTCGTCTGATAATTTAATTCCAATTTTTTGTAAAAAAGAAAGATCAGGTTGGTATCCTGTCATGGCAATTACCCAATCATTTTTAATAGTAAGCAATCCATTGGGAGTATTTATGTCTACTTCTTTTTCACGAATTGCTGCAATAGTAGAATTATAATAAACTTTTATAGAACCTTCTTTAATACGGTTAATAATATCAGGTCTAACCCAATACTTCACTCTTTCTCCAACTTGTTCATCTCTAATTACCATGGTAACAGAAGCGCCTTTTCTATAAGTTTCCAATGCAGCATCTACAGCCGAATTATTAGCACCCACCACCAATACTTTTTGAAAAGCATAAATATGTGGATCATTATAATAGTGCGTTACATTAGGCAGATGTTCACCTGGCACATTTAACATAAATGGCCGACCATAAAATCCTGTTGAAATGATTACATTAGAAGAATAATATTGATTTTTAGAAGTGTTAATTTGGAATTTATCATCTTGCTTTATGATATGGGTAACTTCTTCATACAAATTAATAGAAAGGTTTGCAGAAAGGGCAACTCGTCTATAATATTCTAAAGCTTCGTTACGGGTAGGTTTATTATTATTACTAACAAAAGGTACAGCACCAATTTCAAGCTTTTCTGAAGTTGAAAAAAAAGTCATATTAACAGGGTAGTGGTAAAGTGAATCTACAAGCGAACCTTTCTCTACTATTAAATATTTTAGCCCTTTTTGCTGAGCAGCTAATCCACAGGATAGACCAATGGGACCTCCACCAATAATAAGTACGTCAAGCAAATTACCCATAGTTTTTTTTAATTCTAATTTACTTCTACACTTTGAATAGCAAAGTCAATATTACTATAATCAGTGACTACATTATACAAAGTATCACGCTCTATTGGTTTTCTTTTTACCTGTTTAATAAGTGTTACCAATTCCTCCGTACTCATTGCTGGATTTTGTTCTTCACTTCCAGCCATACTATAAATTTTTGTAGAATCATCGATCGTTCCATCAATGTCATTTACTCCAAAAGATAAACTAAGTTGAGCATTTTCGCGGCCCAACATTGGCCAATATGCTTTTAGATGAGGGAAATTATCTAAGTATATTCTGGCAATAGCATACAGACGCATATCTTCTACAATCGTAGATTCAGGAACATTGCTCATTTCATTGTCATGATTACGAAATTTTAGTGGGATGAAAGTATTGAATCCTCCAGTTTTATCTTGTAAATCTCTCAATCTGCTCATATGATCAATCCGGTGTTCGTATTTTTCTATGTTACCATACAACATGGTTGCATTGGAATGCATTCCCAAATTATGAGCAATTTCATGAATTCGCAACCATCCAATTGCATCTACTTTATCGGGTGCAATTTGTTCTCTGATTTCAGGAGCAAAAATTTCAGCACCACCACCAGGTAAACTATCTAATCCAGCTTCATGCAGTTTAATCATTCCCTGCTCAGCGGTAAGCTTTGCCTTACGAAACATATAGTCTAATTCAACAGCGGTGAAGGCTTTTACATGAAGTGAGGGACGATGGGCTTTAATCCTTTGCATTAACTCAATAAAATAATCCATATTCATTTTTGGATGAACACCTCCAACAATGTGAACTTCAGTAATCGGTTTACCATCATAGGATTTCACAATGTCAAGCATTTGATCAATACTCAATTCCCAACCTTCCTCTTTATTAGCATACAGTTTTGAATAAGAACAAAATTTGCAACTAAATACACAAACATTGGTAGGCTCAATATGAAAATTTCTATTGAAATAAGTGATATCTCCGTGCTTAATCTCCCTAATATAATTTGCCAAAAAACCTACAAAAGATAGACTAGCTTTTTCAAATAAATACATACCATCATCATCGGTAATTCTTTGTTTCAGTTTTACCTTTTCAGCAATATTTTTTAGGGTAGTATCAACTGTATGGTTTATTAAAGTATCTAAAGAATGAATCATCAAAAATATTTTGACAAAGTTACTGTAGCTAAAGTTTTAATTTCAAATAATTTCATTCCTTATATAAATAAATATTATTATATATTGGATTTTTAAAATAAGAAAGAATGTTTTGGATGAATTCAAAAAATGCCGCTCTTTATATTATTAAATGAAGACTTTCATTTAATAATTGTATAACTTTCAATTTTAATAAATAATTCTATGCAAAGATTTCAGGGATTAATTGGAATAGTATTGATTTTAGCGATTGCTTGGATGTTTTCAAATAATAAAAAAAGAATCAATTACAAATTAGTAATCAGTGGTATTTTATTACAAATTATTATTGCCTTATTAATATTAAAAGTCTCTTTTGTTAAATTATTTTTTCAAAAAATTGGCAGTATAATTACTCATTTAGAGGCATTTGCTAAAGAAGGAGCTGGTTTTGTGTATGGTGGATTAATGGCGGATAATATGGCAGGTGGTTCGGTTCCCTATCGAACGCCTGGTGTTTTTGTTTTTGGTTTTAGTGTATTAGCAACAATTATATTGGTATGTGTTTTAGTGGCCATATTTTATCATTTTGGTTTAATGCAGCGGATTGTTTCTCTGGTTGCAAAAGCAATGAATTGGGTAATGAAAGTAAGTGGTGCCGAAGCTTTGAGCAATGTAGCCAGTGCATTCGTGGGACAAGTAGAAGCACAAGTAATGATCAGGCCTTATTTAAAGGGAATGACGATGAGTGAGTTGCTTGCCAGTATGAGTGGAAGCCTTGCTTGTATTGCTGGAGGAATATTGGTAGTATATGTAAGCTTCGGTGCAAAAGCAGAATATTTACTTGCAGCAAGTTTAATGGCAGCACCTGCAGCACTTGTAATTTCTAAAATTGTATGGCCAGAAACTGAAGAAAGCGAAACGATGGGTAAGGTGAAATTGGAAGTAAAATCTCCCTACACCAATGTGATAGATGCAATTACACATGGGGCAGGGGATGGGATGAAAATTTCTGTCAACGTTATAGCAATGCTGATTGGTTTTTTAGGACTCATTGCTTTAATAAATTTTCTTTTGATGAAATTAGGAATGTTTTTTCATTTGGATATTATATTGACTTTAGATTGGATATTTGGTAAACTATTTTCACCAATGGCATGGGCGATGGGAGTTCCATCAGCAGATGTATCAAGTGTAGCCACCATGCTTGGTAAAAAATTAACCATCAACGAATTTGTTGCTTTTAGCGACTTAACCCAAACAATGGTACCTAATTCGACTGGTGTTTTGGTAAAAGGATATCAAAGTATCATCTCAGACAAATCATTGATGATTGTAAGTTTTGCAATTTGTGGTTTTGCAAATTTTAGCTCTGTAGGAATGCAAATTGGAGGCATTGGAGCGCTGGTACCTGAAAGAAGGGCCGATCTAGCAAAATTAGGAATGAGGGCATTGCTATGTGGAACTTTAGCATCTTATCTATCCGCTTCTATCGCTGGAATTTTAATGGGATAATCATTAAGGATTATATTAACCTATTGAAGGGTATAAAAAAACCGAAGTAAATTACTTCGGTTTTTAATTTGAATAGATTTAAACTATTTTAAGGCATCAATTTTTTTAATAAAATTTGCTTTCGGTTGAGCCCCTACCAATTTATCTACCACCTGTCCACCTTTTACAAAAAGAATTGCAGGTATACTTGTTATTCCATAATCAGTTGATATTTGTGGATTGTGATCAACATTTACCTTACCTACATTTACAATACCGTCGTATTCCTTTGATAATTCTTCGATAACTGGACCAATAGCTCGGCAAGGGCCGCACCATTCAGCCCAAAAATCAATTACTGATAATTTATCGGAGTCTATTACCGCTGTTTTGAAATTTGCGTCCGTGAATTCTTGTGCCATAAGTATATTTTTAATTAATTTATTTTTATATCTTCAAAAATACATCCAAATTACGATATCAGTAGTATTGACATATTCACACATTGAACTAGAAGTGTTAATATGTTGTTTTGACACTTCAATAATACTTCTTTTACAAAAAGAGACAACTAATAATGAATGGTAAATATTAAGCAGTAATTACATTTACCTCTATATCTTTATTTTCATTTAAAAACTCTGCCATATCATCATTCATCGTAAAGCCTGTTTCTAAGCTATACATTCCAACCTTGTAATTATTTCGAACATCAACAATATTAAATTTCAGAGCAGTTTTTCCTGGATACTGTTTAACATTGTTTTCAATAAAATTAACAAAATGGGTACTTACAAACTGGGGCTGTACCTCTACTATAACTTGCTTGGTTAATGCGGGTTTTACTGTTTCTAGTAAATGTATTTTAGATAGCTTAAACTCATATTGCTCACTATTGTATCTAGTTTTAAAACCACCTTCAATCAAAACAATCAATCCTTTTTCTAAGTAATGAATATATTTTACATAATCCTCGCTCCAAAGCATAAATTCACTTTTACCAGAATAATCCTCAATAGTAAGTATCGCAAAATTCTTGCCAGTTTTAGTAAGTCTTTGTTGAGCATCTACTACTAAGCCAGCCAATCTGAAATTTCTTCCAGGACTGGTATTCGTGTTAACCGAAATTTTGAATTCATTGTAATCTGCCAATCTACTAATATTGTAATGCCTCATTTCAAATTTGAAATTGTCTAAAGGATGTCCACTCATGTACATTCCTGTCACTTCCTTTTCAAAATCAAGTTGCTGTGCAAGTGGCCATGGTTCACACAATGACAATTTTGGAGCAACGATATCAGGCATTTGTAAATCTCCAAACAAAGTATTGCTGACGCTTGCATTTTGATTTTGAAAAATACTACCGTGTTTCAAAATCTTTTCTAATCCCTGACTGTCACCAGGGGCAGCATAAAAATATTGAGATCTAGTAAGATCTTTGAAACAATCAAAGGCACCTGAATAAATTAAACTTTCCAATGATTTTTTATTAGCTGCCCGTTGATTTACTCTTTTAGCCAAGTCAAAGGCAGAAGTGAAATTACCATGCTTGGTTCTTTCTTCAATAATATTTTCAATAGCATTTTCACCGACTCCTTTAAGTCCACTAAAACCAAAACGAATTTCTCCTTTCTGGTTCACAGCAAAACCATTTTGAGACTCATTGATATCAGGACCAAGCACCTTTAACCCCATACGTTTACACTCCTCCATAAAGAAGGTAATTTTATCAATACTTCCTGCATGATTTAAAACAGCCGCCATATATTCGCTGGGATAATGAGCTTTTAAATAGGCCGTTTGATAAGCCACAAATGCATAGCAGGTTGAATGCGATTTATTAAAGGCGTACTGAGCAAAAGCTTCCCAATCGGTCCATATTTTCTCTAATTTTTCTTTTGCATGACCTTTTAATGTAGCTCCATTAACAAACTGAACCTTCATTTTATCCAACACAGCAATTTGTTTTTTTCCCATTGCCTTTCTAAGTACATCCGCATCTCCTTTACTGAAGCCTGCTAGTTTTTGAGATAGAAGCATTACCTGTTCTTGATAAACGGTTATACCGTAGGTTTCTTTCAGGTATTCTTCCATATCTGGCAAATCATATTCAACCTTTTTTTTACCCAATTTTCGATCAATGTATTCGGGGATGTAAGCTAGAGGTCCTGGACGATAAAGGGCATTCATTGCAATGAGATCAGCAAATTTGTCTGGCTTCAACTCTCGCAAATATTTTTGCATTCCTACACTTTCAAATTGAAAAGTAGCATTCGTATCGCCTTGTTGATAGAGCTTATAGGTTAATTCATCATCCAAAGGAATAGTATCAATATCTATAGTAACATCATGATTTTGCTTGATAAGAGATAAAGCAGTTTTTAGAATACTTAAAGTTTTGAGTCCTAAGAAGTCCATCTTAATAACTCCTGCTTCTTCTATCGAACCACCTTCAATCTGTGTTAACCACAATTCAGATTCTTTTGAAGAGGCAACCGGTAAAAGGTCTGTTAAATCTTTAGGTGCAATGATTATAGCAGATGCATGTATACCAGTATTTCTTACAGATCCTTCTAGAATTTCTGCCTCATGTAAAATAGTACTATTCAAGTCCGTGCCCTTATATATTTCACGGAGTTTTTTTACATTTTCTATATCCTCTGGTAGTAATTGTTCTTTTTCTTCTAATGATTTTTCACCTTCCTTTGCCTCTTTGATGGTATAAGGTGCATGCAACAATCGTTTTAGATTTATACCAGGCTTTTCAGGAACTAATTTTGATAGCGCTCTACTTTCGGTTAGTGGAAGATCCATTACTCTGGCAACATCTGCAATGCTAGATTTGGCAGCCATTGTTCCATAAGTAATAATTTGTGCTACCTGACTCTTTCCATATTTCTGTACTACATAATCAATCACTTTTTGTCTTCCTTCATCATCAAAATCTGTGTCTATATCTGGCATAGATTTTCTTTCCGGATTTAAGAATCTTTCAAAAAGCAGGTTGTACTTTATAGGATCAATATTGGTAATACCGATGCAATAAGCTACCACACTTCCCGCAGCAGAACCACGACCTGGTCCTACAAAAACACCCAATTCTTTACCAGCAATTATAAAATCACTCACAATTAAAAAGTAACCAGCAAATCCCATGTCTTTGATTACTCCCAATTCAAAATTGATTCTTTCTTCTGTTTCAGGAGTGAAAATTTTATACCTTTCTTTTGCCCCGGTCCAAGTTAAATGTGATAGGTATTCATCTTGAGAGGTAAAGTTGGAAGGCACAACAAAATGAGGCAACAAAATATCTCTCTTTAAGTCTAACAAATCAACCTTTGAAATAATTTCATTGGTATTATCAATCGCTTCGGGAATGTCTTCGAAAACCTTGATCATTTCATCTTTGGTTTTCAAATAAAATTGATCATTCGGAAAGGCAAATCTTTTATTCTTAACTTGAATATCATCATCTGAAACCTCGCTCCACTTTGGAGTTGATTGCTTTTCACCGGTATTGATACATAAAAGAATGTCATGGGCATTTGAATCTTTTTGTTCAACATAATGAGAATCATTACTAGCAATTATTTTGACATTGTATTTTTTTGCAAATTTTAATAAAACAATATTTACCTTATCCTGATCAGGGATACCATGTCTTTGTAATTCGATATAAAAATCCTCTTGAAAAATATTCAGCCACCACTTAAATTCATTCTCACCTTCTTCTTCTCCCTTTTTTAGAATAGTTTGTGGAACCAATGCACCCAAGCAACAAGTAGTAGCAATTAGACCTTCATGATATTTGTGGATCAATTGTTTATCAATTCGAGGATATTTAGAATACATCCCCTCGATATAGCCTAAAGAAGTAAGTTTAACTAGATTCTTATATCCAATTTCATTTTTAGCTAATAAAATCTGATGATTGCGAGGATCTTTTTCGTCCTTACTAAATGTTTTTCTTGTTCGATCGGTAGTGATGTAAAATTCACAACCTACAATTGGTTTTACCTTTAATGATTTATCCTCATTACGATGCTTATAAGCTTCCTTTACGAATTCAAATGCACCAAACATATTACCATGATCACTAATGGCTAGCGCTGGCATTTTTTCAGTAATAGCCTTTTGATATAAATTTTTTATGGACGCAGCTCCGTCTAATAATGAAAACTGGGTGTGAACATGAAGATGAGAAAAATCCATAGATTTATTAACTGAAATTTTTTAACACTGATTATATAAAGTCATTGAATTTGCCAACAACCAACTGATCTTATTTGAATCCAAGTTGAGTGCTATATCAATTTCGGAAACCTTAACCAGAGATCTATTGTTTGCAAATATCGTTTAGTAATGAATGGTTCTTGAATTCTTTTTTCCACAAGACAATATATTGATAATCAATATATTATGACAGTTCCCCTCTATTTCGATATTAGAATCTTACCTTTGCAAAAAATTATAATATTTATTAATATAATTGTTGGAATCAAAAGGTTTTTAGGTTGGAATCGCTTGGAAGTAAATAGAATGATTTTAAATAAGAACAAATAACACAAGATTAAGTTGTACTAAGGTGTAAGCTTAAAATTTTATTTATGAAACACTTATTATTTGTTGCAATGGTGAATGGGGGTATACTGGGGGTTTTCTCGAGTGTGAATGCCCAAAAAAAAGACAATTTAGAAAGAAACAATCCCCAGGCTAATCAAAATATTTCAATCAAGTTTTTTGATGGCTTTAATCAAAAAGCTGATTCAGCATCTAATACCATAACTATACTTAAGAAAAACAGCAAGTTAAATTTAATATCAAATAATAGTTCTACTACTTTAATTGGTAATTATTTAAATAATATAGAAAACTGCACTTCTATCCAGTTTAAGTTTGCAATGATATTGAATAGAGAGGTGGAGAGTATTAATAATTTTGAACTTTTTAATTTTATCAATCAATGGTGGTCTACTCGTTATCGGTTTGGTGGTTCAGATCAAAATGGTATTGATTGTAGTAGTTTCACTGAAAAATTATTAGAGAATGTATATGGAACTACTGTTCCCCGCACTTCAAAAGAGCAATTTTTATCATGCAAAAAAGTTGCTACCAAAGACCTAGAGGAAGGTGATTTGGTTTTCTTTAATACAAGAAGTTCAAGAAGAAGAAGAAAGGGTATTAGTCATGTCGGATTATATTTAGGTAACAATTATTTTGTACACAGCAGTGTTAGCGAAGGAGTCACTATAAATAGTTTGAATGATGAATACTACAGAAAAAAGTTTATTTCAGGAGGGAGAATCCCCTTTAGCAAATAAGATAATTATCATTTGAAATAAATTTGATTGGGTTAAAATCAATCAAGATTCTATTTAATTATTTCAAAAAGGGTAATTTATGAATGAAAACCCAATCTTTTTTGAATGCTGTTCCAAACAGGTATAATATCAGAAGATAACTTTAGTAAAATAGTCCCACTACCATATAGTACAATAAAGCACGCAGTTCTGATTACTAGCCAAATAAATCCATGATAACTATCAAATAAATAAAAGCAGCAGGAGAATGAAAAAATACCTAAAATAATGGTGTAAAGTGATTTTAGTGTAAAGGGCTGCATTTTGAATTTTTTTTGCAAATACCAAAACCGAATGAGATTGTAAATAGTAAAAGAAAAAAGGTTTGCTATTGCTGGTCCCATCACATCGAAATAATATTTAGTTAGAATATAATTTAATGGAAGGGTAAGTGATAATAAAACAACCCCTGTATAAAACTCAAATTTCCATAAGGTTGAAGTAGAAATGATTTGAGCGTTTACTCCTGTTCCCATATCCACGATTCTCATCAGGCCTATAAAAAAGAATACCCACTTTGCATCGATATAACCATTTTGTAAATGAAATATAAAAATACCATCTTCAAAATTTAACCAGACAAGAGAAAACATTCCTACGGCAAATATTAATTGGTTGATGGATGATTGTCTATAAATATTTAAAATTCTATTTTGGTCCTTGTCTTTCCAAGCTTTGGATAGCGCTGCAATAGAGGAGGAGATTATGCCTCGTTGAGGCGCTTGAATAAGACTTGCCATATTTTGCGCCAAAGAATATACTGCCACAGCTGCAAGACCATTTATTGAAACAGAAGCTAAAAGAATCGTATCGAAAACACCTGCTACAGCATATACCAAAGTACCTCCGTAAACAAATTTAATGAGTGTAAGAATTTTTTTAGAAAATTTCTTTGTTACAACACTAACCTTGCATGTTAAATGTAGGTTACCATTCTTAACTAGATAAACCAATAAAAATAGGGCGGTGACAAGATAGGTAAATGAGTAAATTTTAATAAACAAATCAAACTTACCAAGCCAACCTACAAATGTGCAAATAATTAAAATAGTAGTAAGTGCTCTGAAAAAAACCTCTCTTAGAAAATTTGTAAAAATTGATTTCTGTTGTTGCCAAGCATAACTTTCTAAAATACTATATAAGGTTAGTCCGAGTCCAAATGGAAATATCCAATAATAATAATTTATAAATTCTGGAGAGTTTTTTCCAAACTTAAAGATGATCAAGTCCTTAAAATAGATCCCACCAATTACAACAAAACAAAAACCGATCAGTGAAACCAATAAAGCCCAAGTAAGAATATCATTTCGTCTTTTATCTAAATTATCTTGATAGTAAGGGTAAAATTTAAATATATAAGAAGGCATTCCTAGATTGGCGAAAGAAAACATTAGATTGGCCAAGGCTATAAAAATTCCAGTGAGTCCGTATTGTTCTTTTGTAAATCCCCCTTCTTTTGTAAATAAATAAGTATTAATGAAGCCTAAGGCAAATCCTACATATACCATCAACGACGAAATAATACTCTGCCTCCTTATTTGGCTCATAAGATTGTTTGATGCTAAATTAATCTACCTTTTTGGTTTTGATATAAAAATTTGGATCAATTGAAAAAGCGCTGTTAACCTGCGGACTTAATTTAGCCAATTGCCATTTTTCAGTAGCATTGATCCATTGATTGATTAATCCCAAAGACTTAATAGGCATTTCAAATCCTTTTATACAATTGGTAAGTCTGTAATAAAGCATATTTTTCTCTATCCTATATTCTAATATTGGAATTTGTATGGTTCTCAAATATTGATCAAATATCTTATTGAAATTAATTTTCGATTGGACCGAAATGTAATTCTCCACTTGTTTTGAAGTCACCGTTTGATGATAGAAAGTAGTATTTAGTCCTCTTAGTATTTTTCTAAAAAGCAGGTCATCATTTATTATTTGACGAATAGTATGAATCATATTAGCAGCCTTTGGATACATATCACCACTCCCTTCTTTGTTAACATTGTATGGTCCGATGATCGGCTTGTCATTTAGGATATTTTTTCTAATTCCGATAACATAGGCAGAAGCAGCTTCTTTTCCATAATAAAATTCAGTAAACAATGTCTCGGAATAATTAGTAAATCCTTCATGGACCCACATATCCGCAATATCTTTTGTGGTAATATTATTACCAAACCACTCATGACCACTTTCGTGAATAATGATAAAATCCCATTTAAGTCCCCAACCAGTTCCACTCAAATCCCTGCCTAGGTATCCGTTTTTAAAACCATTACCATAAGCAACAGCACTCTGGTGTTCCATACCCAAATGAGAAGATTCTACCAATTTATATCCATCTTTATAAAAAGGGTAAGGTCCAAACCAATATTCAAATGCCTTCATCATTCTTGTAGCATCTACAAAATGTTTTTTTGCTTTTTCTAAATTATAATCTAATACCCAATAATCCATATCCAAGTCACCGTTTTCACCCTTGTACAATTCGCTAAAATGAACATATTTTCCAATAGAGGGAATCAGTGTATAATTATTGATTGGAGAATTTACCATCCAATGAGATGTATTGGTACCATCATTGTTATTCTCAACTTTAATTAATCGTCCATTCGCAACCGTTATTAGAGTATCAGGACTAGTAACCCAAAGAGAAGCTTTATCTGGTTCATCACTTTGATGATCCTTACAAGGATACCATACGCTAGCACCTAATCCTTGACAGGCAATGCTTACCCATGGATTGTTGTTTTTATCCTTTTTAATTATAAGTCCTCCATCCCAAGGAGGTCGATTGGCTATAATTGGTTTGCCATGATAGTAGGCAAGTAAATGAATATTGGAGGTTTTTACAGTAAGGGAATTAAATAAATTCGATGAAATAAAATAGGCATTGCCATCTTTAATGATAGACTTATCACCAATTTTTTTTGATGGCAAAGAATTAGAATAAAAAATAATACTATCTAATATCAAAGGATCTTGCAGATCAAGTTGTAAATATTTGCCCTTTTTAAGCACTTTGAAAGTGATATCATTGTAACCAATTATGAAGCTATCGCTGATAGAAAATTTAACATGAAGGTCATAATTGGTAACATCCCACCAATCTCTTCCTGCACCATATTGGCCTCGCAAGGAATCGGAATGTGTATTCTTGATTTTATCAGTCAACAGTTGGGCCTCAACAAACCTTATATTAAAAGTTAATATTATTATTATCAATGACAATTGGTAAATCTTGGATCTTTTCATTTTATAAACTTAATAAAAATTAGTTTGAAACAGTCAATAATCGATCATCTTATCTAATATTAAATTAATAATTATCTAGATGCTGAAAATTAATTGATTGTTTTTTATGAAAAAATGCCACACCTAATTAAACAAGGAATGGCCATGTAGACTTTAATCTATTTTACGAGA
>Ga0209829_10001372_pt1 | contig 19914 bp, 17 predicted proteins | sample C_140205_EF_Meta_FD_187311 | JGI IMG/M metagenome (GOLD analysis project Ga0209829, IMG submission 187311) | Freshwater microbial communities from Lake Croche, Canada to study carbon cycling - C_140205_EF_MetaG (SPAdes) (version 2) | ecosystem: Environmental > Aquatic > Freshwater > Lake...
AGTTTCCTGAACCTGATGCTTAATTAATTAAATAAGAAACTAAGACTTAAGCATGCCAACTTGCTTGGCATAAGCGAAAATCCCCCCTGCATTCAGGATGGGTGCTATCTCGCCTAATGGATTAAGTGGGTAGATTTCTTTGGTGGTCAAGTTGTGCAATTTGCAGTTCAACACATCCAGTTTCAATTCATCGCCTGTGCAAACTTTGTCGCATAATCTATCGCTGCATTCAAAAGGGACTAAATAGCCGCCATTGACTGCATTTCGAAAGAAAATACGGGCATAAAATTCTGCAATCACGACTTTAATACCAGCAGCATCAAGGGCTACAGGGGCGTGTTCGCGGGAAGAGCCGCACCCAAAGTTTTTACCTGCAATGATAAAAGTGTAAGGCGAAACAAACTCATCATCGGTATGAAAAGGAATGTTGCCCTTGGGCAAGCCAGATTGTGCTGGTGGTACGCTACTGAGTGCGTATTTACCAAACTGCTTGTATTCTTCAGGAATCGCAGGATTAAAGGTAAGATATTCTGCGGGAATAATTTGATCGGTATCGACATTATCCCCCAAAACATAAGCTTTGCCTGTGATCTCGTTTGGAATTTTACTCATGCTAAGTACTCCCTAGGGTCGGTGATGATACCTGTAATAGCGCTGGCAGCAACGGTAAGCGGGCTGGCCAGAAAAACTTCAGCTTCTTTGTGGCCCATTCTGCCTGGGAAATTGCGATTCGTTGTACTGATACAGCGAATGGCTTGATTCAGCCTGCCAAAAGTATCGCTGGGCCCGCCAAGGCAAGCAGCACAAGAGGCTTCGCCCATTTTTGCGCCTGAATCCAAGAAAATTTGTTCGAGCGTTTTGCCATGCATCTTTTCGGTTTTAAGACCCCTGGCAACTTCAGTGGTGGCAGGCACCACAAAGGTGTCAATCTTTACAGAATGCCCATGCATAATTTTAGCAGCGGCGCGGAAGTCGGTCATTTTTCCGCCTGTACAAGAACCGATGTATGCCCGATCCAACTTTGTGCCTTTTACTTCGCTTACAAAAGCTTTGTTATCTGGACTGTGTGGCTTGGCCACTACCGGTTGCAGTTTGCTTATGTCGTAAACCTTTTCATAAATAAACTTCGCACCTGGATCGGTGTAAACAGGAGTGTACGGAACTTTATGCTTGTTTTTAGAATCGATGAAATCGAGGGTGACTTTGTCTGGCGCAATAACGCCATTTTTGCCACCTGCTTCAATCACCATATTGCAAAGCGTCATGCGCTCTTCCATGTTAAGAGCAAAAACCCCAGGGCCATCAAATTCCATCGCCTTGTAGGTTGCCCCATCGCAGCCGATATCACCAATAACTGCAAGAATAAGGTCTTTAGCCATTAGATAAGGGGGTAAAGTGCCTTCGAAAACAAATCTCATGGTTGGTGGTACTTTAAGCCAAAGGTTGCCCGTGCCCATGACAAAGCCTGCGTCTGTATTACCAATGCCGGTTGCGAATTCTCCGAATGCCCCAGCGGTGCAGGTATGGCTATCGGTGCCCAGCAATACTTCGCCTGGGCGAGTATGGCCTTCTTCAGGCAGTGCGATATGGCAAACGCCCTTGTAACTTTCAGTACCAACATCGTAGTAATAAGGCAGGTTTTGCTCTTTGGAAAATTCCCTCAAGACATCGATGTTACGATTGGCCATCTTGTCTGCGGTAAAAATATAGTGATCGGGGATAATAACTATTTTCTTGGGATCCCAGACCTTAGCAGCTTTTCCAAAATGTTTTTTAAATACGCCAATAGTGCCCGGGCCACAAACATCGTGTGTCATTAAAATATCAACATCGATCCAAATATTTTGCCCAGGCTCTACAAAATCAGTTTTTGCGTGTTTTGCTAGGATTTTCTCGGTCAGGGTCATGGCTGGCATGGTTGCGCCTCCGTTAGGTTAACTAAGTGTACTGCTTAGTATATTTGTAAAGGGCCGTTGGGCATGGTGCGAGGGCAAAAGTTTTTACCACTTTTCCATATTATAGATGGAAAGAAGGCCTGAGTATAATCGTGTTATCTTTATTCTTTTTAATTGGATGGCGAATCAATGGCTTCGAATACAACTAAAAAAGCAGTGGTCTTGCTCAGTGGCGGACTCGATTCCAGCACGACCTTAGCGGTCGCCCTTAAGGAAGGGTACGAGTGCCATGCCTTGACCATTAATTACCAGCAAAGGCATCATGCTGAAATCGAAGCTGCAAAAAGAGTTGCCTCGCAATTGCGAGTTTTCGATCATAAGGTAATTGACTTAGATTTAAGGGCATTTGGCGGCTCAGCGTTGACTTCTGAGGAGGCAGTGCCTAAAAATCGTTCTCAAGCTTCCATGGCTTGCGAAATTCCCGTCACCTATGTTCCTGCAAGAAATACGGTGTTTCTTTCCATTGCACTGGCATGGGCCGAAAGCCTTAATGCCTTTGATATTTTTCTTGGGGTAAATGCAGTGGATTATTCTGGGTACCCTGATTGCAGACCAGATTTTATTCGATCCTTCGAAATTCTTGCTAATCTTGCCACCAAAGCGGGGGTCGAAAAAACAGGAAAATTTAAAATTCATGTCCCTCTGATCGTTCTTTCCAAAAAAGAAATCATCAAATTAGGCCATGATCTTAATTTGGATTTCTCCATGACCCATACTTGTTATGATCCTAAGAATAATGGCAAATCATGCGGTTTGTGTGATGCCTGTATTTTAAGACTTGAAGGATTCAAAGAAGCTGGCCTTATCGATCCTATTTCTTACGATAGAGTGGGATTATGAAAATATCTGAAATTTTTTATTCGATCCAAGGCGAAGGCATTCTCAATGGCGTTCCCTCGGCGTTTGTTCGTACTACGGGTTGTAACTTGCGCTGCGTTTTCTGCGATTCCCCCCAAACTTCATGGAATCCAGAAGGCGAAACCATTTCTCTCGATGATATTGTCGCCAAAACTAATCTCTTCAATACCAAGCATGTGGTGATCACGGGCGGGGAACCCTTTTTACACCATGACCTTAACGACCTCTGCATTAAATATAAAGAACTTGGTTTCCACATTACTTTGGAAACCGCTGGTACGCTTTTTCTTAAAGTCGAATGCAATCTTTTAAGTATCAGCCCGAAGCTATCTAATTCAACTCCCCATCATAGGGAGAACGGCAAATACAAATTGAGGCATGATGAAATCCGTTTGCAACCCGATGTTGTTAGAAAACTAATTGATATTGCTGATTATCAATTGAAATTCGTGATTGATTCGCCTGAGGACACCATAGAGGTGCGTGAATTCCTTAAATCGTTGGGAAAAATCGAAAAATCGAAGGTGCTTTTAATGCCTCAGGGAATCACCCGCGAAGACTTGGACAAAAAATCTAAATGGTTGGTTGAACTTTGTAAGGAAGAAGGATTTCGCTACTGCCCTAGATTGCATATCGATTTATATGGCAACACATTGGGCACTTAGCATTAAGAAATTTGAGCGCGCTTTAGATGCCAAGGGGTTTCTTTTTCATAGGTTCGAGCGATGCGCAGAAGTTTCTCTTCAGAAAAAGGTGCTCCTAATAGTTGCAGCCCAATCGGAAGATTTTTCGAATTGAAACCGCAAGGGATGCTGACACCTGGGATGCCCGCTAAATTGCAGCTAATTGTATAAATGTCGGAAAGATACATAGAAAGCGGATCTGAGCTTTTTTCGCCTACTTTGAATGCACAGGTTGGCGCAGTTGGTCCTGCTATTACATCGCAATCCGCAAAGGCTTTGTCGAAATCATCCCTAATTAGCCTTCGAACTTTTAACGCCTTTAAATAAAACGCATCGATGTAGCCACTCGATAGCGAATAGTTGCCTAGTAAAATGCGCCTTTTAACCTCAGATCCAAAACCTTCTCCTCGACTTTTGCTGTACATATCGATGAGATTGCTATGCTCTTTTGATCGGTGCCCATAATGCACACCATCGTAGCGCGCCAAATTGCTGGATGCTTCTGCGGTTGCAACAAGATAATAAGTTGCAATCGCATAAGTGCTATGTGGCAGTGAAACTTCTTTGATGGTTGCGCCTCTGCTTTTAAGCACATCAAGCGCTTCTCTTACTGATTTTTCGACTTCTGCATCCAAACCACCTGTAAAATATTCCCGCGCTACCCCGATGGTGAAGGGCTTTAGTGGAACCTCAAGATTCGCAGTGTAATCGGGGACTTCGTTTGCAGTGCAGGTGCTATCGCGATCGTCTTTTCCTGCAATCACATTTAACAAAAGAGCGGTATCAGTTACATCATGGCTGAAAGTTCCGATTTGATCCAGCGAGCTGGCGTATGCCACCAAACCATAACGCGAAACCCTTCCATAGGTGGGTTTTAACCCAACGATTCCGCATAAACTTGCAGGCTGACGAATCGAACCACCTGTGTCTGAACCCAATGAAATTGGCGCCTCGCAAGCAGCGACAGCCGCGGCTGAACCACCACTCGAACCGCCAGGAATGCATTCAAGGTTCCATGGATTTCGTGTGGTTTGGTACGCGCTATTTTCCGTTGATGATCCCATTGCGAATTCATCAAGGTTGGTTTTTCCAAGAATCACGGCATCGGCTTGATGAAGCTTTTCGGTTACATGCGCATCATAAGGCGGGATGAAGTGTTCGAGTATTTTGCTGCCACAGGTTGTGGCAATTCCTTTGGTGCAAATGTTATCTTTGACCGCGATAGGAACGCCAGCAAGAGTGCCAAGTTTTTCGCCTTTAGCACGCCTTGAATCGATGGATCGAGCGGTTGCTAATGCTGCTTCTTCGTTAACGAGTAAAAAGCTTTTTACCTTAGGATCTTTGGCTTTGATTGCTTCTAGGAAAGCCTTAGTGATGGTTTCTGCGTTAGCTTCACCTTTTGCTTGAATTTGGATAAGCTCTGCAGCGGTTTTTTCAGTCAATTTACTGGTTAAGGTAGACATTTCTGGCCTGTTGCAAAGTTAAAATTGGATATCAAATTCTTCGAAGAAAAATGATTATTCGAATATTGCAGGCACACCATAAAAGTTCCCCTGACGATCAGGAGCATTTGCAAGTGCCTCGTTTACATTAAGTGATTCTTTTAATACATCTTCACGGAAAACGTTGGAAACATCTAGCGCATGGGCTAAGGGTTCAACATTATCCGTGTTAACTTCTTGAAGTTGATTGATGTAGTTCAATATAGAGCTTAATTGCGTGGAAGCAGCAATAAGCTCTTCTGGTTTAAGCTCTAACCTAGAAAGGTGAGCAATCCATTTAATTTCATCTGCGGTAATCGCCAAGGGAAGCTCCCTAGAATATACGATTAAACCATGCCGGCTTGGATTTGGAAGGGACGCTTCTTAACAGGGCGTTGGATTCTTCCGGACCGAATGCATTGAACGCATACGGTAAGGCGTTGAACCGAGCCACCCACTTGGCATTGAAGCGTTTGTAGGTTTGGGCTGTGCAAGCGCTTGGATTTGCCTGTTACCTTACGGCCGATACCGCCGAGGTATTTTGCTTTACCTCGGTAAGTATAGGTGTTACCTTGACCCGCTCTTTTTTCGCAAATATCGCATTTATAAGACATTGTCCCAGCCCCTTCGGGAAAAATTAATCGATTATCGCCTTAAGTATTTTATTCTACGATTTAAATTCCAACAGGCAATATATTCAGCAATTTCTTGCCTACTTCTTTATGTTTTAGCCTTTATTCCTCATTTTTACTATTCCAGCCTACTTCAAAACTGAACTTTACTGTCTTTTTGTATACTGCAGTTCTGTTGGTATCGATTCTAACGAAAACAGGGATCCAATAGCTTTGGAGATAGGGGAAAGATGGAAAACTTCTTGCGTTATGCCTTTTAGCTTTAGACAATATGGAGGTTAGAAAGTCATCAATAATGAGTGTGGGGAATCCGTTGATTTCTCGTGCTTTAGAAGAAAGTTTTTCGGAGAGAACAAAGCCATGGCAAAACAAAAAAAAGATAGCGACCCAGAATTTCTCCTTCCCAAAGAAGAAGGCGCAATCGAAATCCCCGAACCTTTTGAGGATAATGATTCCACCATTGCCATGAGTGGGTCTGATTTGGAAAAAGCGGAAGCTTTGGATCCCCCAGAAGTTGAAGTTGATAGTTTTGAAGAGATTTCAATTGAAGGTTCTGAAAATATAATTTCTGAAGACGCCAGCGATTTTGCATCGTTAGATGAAATCGAAAATACCAAGCAACCTGAAATTAAAAAAACCATGTTGGCAAGAGATTCTGATATCGAAGATGCGTTAGATGACTCGGGTTTTAATATTCCAGAATTTGGTTCTGAATCTTCTTCTAGCGAAGTCATTTCAATTGCAAACGGGAATGATGCTGAAGAAGAAGCGCAAGCACCTAGCCCCAAGAAAACCCAGTTGGCTTCCAAGCAATCAAAACATACACAATTTGCCCCTGCAGGCTCTGAGATCGAACCTGATCAGGGAACTGGCGAGGAAGAATTTTCTGGCGAACCAACCGCATCTGCTGATGATTATAATTCTGAAGAAGCAATTGAAAAAGAAGCTGAAGGCGCCATTACTGCATTTGATGGGGATCCGGTTCAAGAAACAAATCAAAATACCGAAGATGATGATTTCGATAAGTACAGTGATCCTGATATTGGCAATCAAAATCAAACAGGTGAATCTGAACCAGAACCCGAACAAGAACCTGAAGAGGCAGGGCCTGAACCCGTTGCACCGCCACGCAAGAGGGGTGGTATGTTGGTAGGTACGATGGTGGGAACCATTCTTGGCGCAGGTATTTTTGGCGGCTTATATGAGTTTGGGATCGAAATCCCCCAAGAGTTTCGCATGAATAAAAGCGAAGCAGTTATTGCTCTTGAAAATGGCAAAAAGAGAGCTGAATCTGATGCTAAATCCAAGGCCGAGGAAGTTGCCAAAATCAAAGATGAAGCAGCAAAAGCTGACGAAGATAACAAAACTAAAGAAAAAGTATTTCTTGCCAAGCATGAAGCTGAGTTGAAGAAGGCTGCAGATGATAAAAAAACTGCACTCGATGAAGCAGATTTGAACTATAAGGCTGAACTTAAGGTTGCAGATAAAAAGCTGGCAGACCAAAAAACAGAAGCTGACGAGAAGATTGAAAAAACAAGGTTAGCAGCAGATAAGAAGGTCAAGGAAACCGAGGACACAGCCAAAAAAGAAATCGCAGAGGAAAAGAAAGCGACTGAGAAAAAACTTACCGAAGCTGATACCAAGCTTGCAATGTTGAAGGGCGAAAAAACTAAAGTCGAAGAGTCCCTTAAAAAATCTGAAGACTTTGTCGCTTCCATTGGAACAGAACTTTCACAAGCTAATTTGGTGAAAGATAAAACCAACCCTGCGAATGTGGTCGATGGCTTGAAAAAGGGTATGGAAATCATCCAGAGCAAAGATCCCCAAGGTATGATGCGTGGATTGCAAACCAAACTGGTTGACGACACCACCAAATTCACCAAGCAAATCGAAGTGGTCGACAAGAAATTAAAGGAAAGTCGACAACCTGCAGAAATGCTTGAGTACTGGCGTGCTTTAATGGAGAAAAAAGGCCAGAGCGAATTGGAAAAGAAAGCTACCGAAGATGTTGAAAAAGTGATGGTAGATGCTTCTTCAACTCCTGAATTAAAGGCGCGTGCCGAAGTTCTTAAGGGGATCACCCTTAGAAACCAAGGTAAGTATGTCGAAGCAAAGGCTTTGCTTGAAAAAGGTAAAGCAGCTTTAAATGCAGCCGATATCGCTTGGAAACTTCAAGCTGATATTGCACTTAAAGAAGCAAACGATCCCGTCACCCATTTTGTTGAATTAAGTAAAAAACAAGAGTCCATGAATCAAATTGTTGAGTCGGTAAGCTCGCTAAGCAAGGCAATTGAACTTTCAACGCAGTTCAGCCCCAAGCGAAGGGCAGAACTCCTTGCAGATCGCTGCTTGGTGGAAATTGAACGAGCCCAGGTTAGAGCCAAGGGTAAACCACAACTCAATGACCCTTCGCTTTTGGCAGCAGCCAAAGATGCGGATGAAGCTGTCTTATCAAAGACTGCACTTGGTTACTATGCCAAGGGAAGAGTTGCAGAGGTTCGTGGCGAAATTATCGATGCGATTGATTTTTATCGCAAAGCTGTAAACGAAAATAAGGCATTGGATGCGCAGGGGATCGTTTATCGAATCGCACTTGCAAGGTTATTAAATTCAATTTTGCCTACTAACATCAAGCCTAAAGAAGCAGATGTTGAAAAGGTTGGCGTTCTCGAAAAAAAGGAACCTGAAATGCTGACAAACTTATTTGCATTATTGCTGACCGGGTTTTATTTCCAACAGCCAGAAATTGTGTTCCCACCAGAAAGCCCTAAGATTAGCCCCAAGGAATCTCGGAAGCTTGCGGATGAGGTTCTTGCTTCGCCCGATGCTCCTTTTGATGCCAAGGCACAAGCTTATGCAATCAAAGGGTTGCCCACCAAAGCAATCAGGGAATATGTGATTGGGCTTCGTGAAAAAATGGGGCCTATCCATTTCGAAAATCTCATGAAAATAATCGAAGATCATCCTAGCTTGACGAATCATAATTTAGGCAATCAAGCCAACCCTGTTGAAGCTGAACGCTTTTACGCTACAGGCATGGCGCTTTATTTTAACAAGCGATACCTAGAAGCTGAAAAAGCATTCATGGCCGCAGTTGAAAATGAAAGACAAGATGCCCGTTATCAATATTACTTGGGTCTTTCTCGCTTGGCGCAAAACAAGGCTGAGGCTGCAGAGGCCTTTGAAGCTGCTTCTAAATATGAAAAACTTGGTAGGCCTTCTAGGGCCGCGGTTAGCACTTCGCTTGAAAGAGTGCAGGGGCCACAAAGGCAGGTTTTAAACACCTACCGAAATAATCCCAACCGTTAATTCTTTTTGGGTTTCTTGATTTTGGGTCGGAAGAATGGGTCGCTCAAACCTTCAAATTCTTCCTTCCCTTTGCCTTCGGGAAAGAATAACTCCTCCCATTGGGCTGTTTCATCAGGCGTAAGCTCGATGGGTTTCATAGGAATATGAAGTTCTTCCTTCGGCTTACTGTTGTCTCTTAGATGAAACTCTAAATCTAAACATCCAACTTGCAGGCAGCCTTTTTTCTCTGCGGCTTTTATTAGCCTTTTATCATCAGATACCACCACTAAAGCCTTGGGGAATCTTTCCTCCAATAATGCTGCTTCAATGTAGCTGTCTGCATCAGACCCTGTGGTGAAAACCACGGCTATTTCAGGGTACTTACTTGCCTTTTTCGGCCCTGCTATTCCTCTTTTTGCATCGTATACAATCGTAATTTCATGGTTGGCACCAGGATTATCTTTAAGTAATTCGTGCAGATGTTTTAACAGCCAATTCCTTTCAAGTTCCAATACCCCAGGTGGAACTGAATCACTTAGTTTCCTTACCGCTCGTAAAAGATTATAACCATCAATTAGATAATGCATTGGCTATACTTTCTAAGATAATGCTTGTTGTAACTATTAACATTAATAACCAATGGGAAACGATAATGGTTAAAAATATTCTCCTTTTTGATATTGATGGAACTTTGCTTTCAAGCGCAGGGGCAGGGAAAGATGCCTTGGAAAAAGGGATGTCTTTTAATTTCGGTATTGATCGTATCGTTGATGGCTTAAGTCTTAGTGGCCGTACCGATAAAGGTATTCTGCACGATTTACTCAGGCTGCATGGAATTGAGCATACCGATGCTTCGTATGAAACGATGATGAAAGCCTATTTAGCGAATCTTCCGGAGTGCCTTAAAAGTGTACAAGGAAAGATTTTGCCTGGCATCAAAACAATGCTTGAGGATTTGAAAACCCGAGAGGATTGTGCGGTAGGGCTTCTTACGGGAAATCTTCGTGCTGGAGCCAAACTAAAACTGAGTCACTTTGGAATCTTCGAACATTTTAAATTCGGAGGATTCGGCGATCATCACCTTGATAGGGATGATGTTGCACGGGAAGCTTTGGGCGAAATCCATACAAGATTTGGCAAGGATTTTGCCACTTCCAAAGTTTGGGTGCTAGGCGATACGCCCTTGGATATCAAGTGTGCCCGAGCGATTAATGCCAAGGTACTGGCAGTTGCAACGGGTTGGCATACTAGTGAAGAATTAGCTTCCCACGGTCCAGATTTGTTATTTGAAGATTTAACTAATACTCACGATGTACTTGACCGGATGCTTTCTTAAAAAGTGAGTTTACTCAAAGTTTTGCTCAATTATTTTCGGTGTTTTACCATTGCAGTTGGTGCGTAAAACCGTCAGGATATTGTTTGTAGAGGTCTATCGATACATAGGGGATTATTTATGCTGAGCAGAATCATTGCCTTAGCTGTTTTCTTTATTACCACCGCAGCTATTCATGCTGAATATTATTTGATTAGGGTGGATTTAACCAAACCCTTGGAAAAAGCAGCGGCAGGACCAGGTGCAGGCCTCCCCATGCCAGGTTCGATATCAATGCCGCCCCCAATGCCAACTGGCCCTATGCCCGGAAGTCCGATGGGAAGCCCGATGCCCGGTGGCCCGATGCCCGGTGGACCTGGGGCAATTAGGCCTCCCCGCCCTGCTGCTGGCGAACCTGGTTTATCCGGTGGGATTTTAGGACAAGGTGAATTCTCACTGAATTCTAGGTTTGTTTTTACAGTGGTCGAACTTAATAAGAGGGAATCTATTTCCCGAAAAGTTTTGCCTTGGGTTATCATCGGTCAGAATAACAAAATAGTTCAGCAAGGGGCTGCTGGTGGGCAACCTACTTCTGCACCACCCGGCGGCCCGGCAGGTGCACCACCCGCTGTTACTGATACTCAGCTAAAGACTGGGCATTGGAACCGGTTTGATCATCCTTGGAATGGAAAGACTATGCCATTAGTTACAACAGATGCGCCCGGGGCTATAACAGGCGAATATTTTGTACCAAATAGTTCGATGCAATTTGTGCAGATTATTTCTGATGAGTCAGTGAAAGGGAAAGCGGTTGCACTGTCTTCCGTTAGTAAAATTTTTACGGATAGAATGGTAGCTTTAAAAGACAAAAAAGGTGTGAAAGAGGTGGTGGAAAATGTTGGGATATTTGCTCTTGAGCATGGCATGACAAAAGAGTTTACTGAAACTATGGATACACTAATCAAGGATGGTAAAGGTAAGTCTGCCATGCTTGATTCGTACTCAAAGACGAAAAAAGCAACTCAAGAAAAATTCGCTAACGATCCAGCTTTTGCTAGCCTTTCTACAAGTTTTGCAGGTTTTAATCAGGAAAAATCAGACCACTTTGAGGTGATTCACGATGGGCTCCCAAACGATGCAGAAGTGAAATTGTGGATTGCGCAGTTAGAAAAGAATTACACTACATTTTTCATGTGGTTTTCGTTGAATGGCACTCAGATTGAATTACCAAAAACAAAGCTTTCGGTTGTAATTACAACCAAGCCTGATGTTTACAACGAAATGCACCTTGCGTTGCTTGGTACCAAAGCCAAGGTCCAAGGTTTCATGCTGCCTAGGGAAAAGCTACTTGTATTGTGCACCAAAAGGCTTGATCCCATTTCTGAAATGCTAGGCCTTAAAATGAAAGAGTTGGCAACCAAGGGGTACGACTTTAACCAACTCCTTCTTGGGAAAATAGGCCAAGGCAACCCTCCAGCCGCTCAAATCTTGGATGTTTCTTATTCCGGTGCATTATCTGTTTTAAATCGTGCTTTGGATCAAGAAACAGTTTGGAATACCATTGGCAACTTTGGAACCTTGCAGCTCTTTTATGCAACCAAAACGCTTCCTGCAAATGTTGTATTGCCAAAATGGTTTTCCGAAGGCTTGGCGGGTGTGTTTGAAACGCCCCATTGTTCTCCTTGGATGTCGTTTGGGAGTGCTAATTCTTATCATTTGCCGGTATTCAGGCAGATTTACAAAAGTAAAAGGACTCCCGCTGAATTTGAGGCGATTCTAAATAGGTTGATGGCGAATACCAAGGTGCCAAATCTTTCCCCCCAAGCTGGGCAAGAACAGTTCAACACCGAATCATGGGCACTAGTTTATTTCCTAGTTAAGAAAAAGCAAAAAGCCTTCATGGATTTTTGTAAAGACTTTGAGATGTTCCCCAAGGATGTAGTCTTAAGCCAAAGTTTGGTTAGAGCAAAATTTAACAAGCATTTCTTTGCTGCTGATTCTAGTGATATGAAAAAAGCTCAGACAACATTTCTTCTTGAATGGATCGACTTTATCTTTACTGAAAATCTCGAAGGGGAAAAGTTTTTCGTTGATCTTCGTCGAATTCAAAGCGAAATGCTTAAAACTCAAGATTTATCTGTTGCCGAAGACCCCACTGAAAATATGGTTCTTCGACTTTTGCTAGAAGGCGGCGTTGAAACAGGCGGAGTTCCTGGTGCCATACTTCCACCAGGAAGTAGATAAGTGAATTTAATTCGCTGAGCCATTTTCTTTATGATGAGCGTTTTGGCTCTAGGTTTTTACCGAATCCCAATAAGCCTTTTCTATCCTTCTGGTGATCGGACCAGGCTTGCCATCGCCTATAACCTTTTTATCTACCGCAACAACGGGTATTACACCCGAGGTTGTACCGGAAATAAATAATTCGGATATCTGCCCAAGTTGGTCCATTTGTAATGACTGTTCTCTGATTGGAATTCCAACCTTGGTGATAAGGTTTAGTAGATGATTGCGAGTAATACCCGGAAGGATTAATTCGCTGCTGGGGCTTGTGTATAAAATTCCGTCCAATACTCCAAACAAGCTCGAGTGCGCAGATTCTGTGATAGTGCCATCTTTTAAATAAAACAGCACTTCTTGGCAACCTGCTTCTTTCGATTCTTGAATTGCCAACACATTTGCAAGTAGGTTGGTTGACTTGATGTCGCAGTGATCCCAACGGATATCTGGTCGTGAAAGCAGGTGGATTCCCTTTTCACGCATTTCGGCATAAGGATCGTTAAACTCTTGAACAAAAAGAAACTCAAAGGGTTTTACATCTTTTGGGAAGGCATGGCTCCTTGGAGCAGCCCCCCTCGTGATTTGAATATAGACGATTGCATTTTTAAATTTCCCTGCTGTAATGGTTTCGTAAACTCTTGCTGCAAGGGATACAAGATCAACACCTTTGATTCGGATAAGGTTCAAGCTTCGTTCAAGCCTTATAAAATGTTCTTCTTCAAGCCACATCTTGCCCTGATTTACCCACATTACTTCGTAAACAGCATCCCCAAAAAGAAAACCCCTGTCTAATGCGGGGATTTTGGCTTCGGAAAGCGGCGTGATTTCGCCATGGATATTTGCTAATGCAAAGGGCGGATGTTGAGATGTAGTCACTACCTAAAACTCCTATGAAATCTTGAGTGGCAGGCGGATAGAAAACTTGGTTCCTTTCCCGGGTTCACTTAGAGCCTCAATAGTGCCTCCATGAGCTTCAATGATTTTTTTTGTAGTTGGTAGTCCGAGACCTGTGCCGCCAGGCCGTGTGGAATAAAAAGGTTTAAATATCTTTTCCAATGCTTCAGCGGAAATACCTTTACCAGTATCAATCAGGTTGAGCGTGAGATTTTCAGGGGAAATGATTGCTTGAATTGTGACCTCACCGCCCTTAGGCATGGCTTGTTCCGCGTTCAAAAGCAAATTAAGTAATGCTTGTTTGAAGATTTCGCTGTCGAGAAAAACTGGTGGAAGGTCTGATGGCAAATAGCGATTGACCTTGATGTTAGAATTGCGTGCCATGGGCCCGAAGAAATCGATAAGTTCTTCGAGGACTTCTAAAAGATCGCATGGTTGTAGGTTTAATTGTTCGATGCGAGAGAAGCGGAGAAAGTCGTTGGAGACTTCGACAAGCCGTTCGCATTCGTTCTGAAGTCGCTGAACTCGTTCAAAGGCCCTGCGTTCTCGTTGTGTTTGAGGATCATTAAAATCCTCTGCAAGCAACTGGAGATTGAGGCCAAAGGTACTAAGATGATTTTTAATTTCATGAACGAACCCACCTGCGAGTTCCGCAAGTTCTGTGTAGGGATCACTCATGCAAAGCTCCTGGTAAGGGCCCAAAAACTGGGCCCCCAGATTCCAGATTAATAAAAGATAAAACAATTCTGCGACTAATCGCGATGGTCGTTGTGACCTCTGCGATTATCATGATGGCGCCTGCCGCCTTGATCCCCGCCACGGTCGCCGCCGCGATGTCCACCGGAGCCGCCGCCGCTTTCAGGACGATCGCCACCACGGTCACCGCCGCGATCACCACCACGGTCACCGCCGCGATCACCACCACGGTCGCCGCCGCGATCACCACCACGGTCGCCGCCGCGATCACCGCCGCGATCACCACCACGGTCGCCACCGCGATCACCACCACGGTCACCGCCGCGGTCACCGCCGCGATCACCACCACGGTCGCCGCCGCGATCACCACCACGATGACCACCACGGTCGCCGCCGCGATCACCACCACGGTCGCCGCCACGATCTCCACCACGGTCCCCACCATTGTCCCCTTGTGGCCTTTGTTGTTGAACTTCAGGTTGGGGGTTAGGGTTGCGTTCGCGAAGGATTACTTTTCGGGAAAGTTTAATACGGTCATGTTCATCAATAGCGATGACTTTGACTTCGATAATATCGCCAACCTTGCAAACTTCTTCAACCTTGCTGATGAATTTGTCTTCAAGTTCGCTGATATGGCAAAGGCCATCGCGTCCGGGAAGGATTTCAATAAAGGCACCGAAGTCCTTGATTGAAGAAACCTTTCCTTCATAGATTTTGCCAATTTTAACTTCTTCGGTGATAGCTTCAACTTTTGCCTTTGCAGCTTCAGCACCTTTGGAGTCGCTATGGGAGATGAATACAGTACCGTCATCCTTGATATCAATTTTAGCGCCAGTGGATTCTTGGATGCCTTTGATATTTTTGCCACCGGGTCCGATGAGGGCCCCGATTTTTTCAGGATTGATTTTCACGGTAAGAAGTCTAGGAGCAAAGGCACTGATAGTAGCCCTTGGTTGTCGTAAAGAAGCAAGCATAGTTCGCAGAATATCTCTACGGGCAACTCGAGCTTGTTCAAGGGTGTCCTTGATAATGTCTGCACCAATGCCATCGATTTTTAGATCAAGTTGGATTGCGGTAATACCAATACCGGTTCCAGCGACCTTGAAATCCATGTCGCCATAATGATCTTCATCACCCATGATGTCGGTAAGGAGAGAGTATTGGTCTTTTTCCTTAACGAGGCCGATGGAAATACCAGCAACAGGGTTGGTGATAGGAACGCCAGCGTCCATAAGTGCTAAAGTGCCGCCGCAAACCGAAGCCATGCTGGAAGAACCATTGGATTCCATGATGTCGGAAACTAGCCTAATGGTATAGGGGAAAGCTTCAACAGTAGGAAGCACAGCTTGGAGGCTGCGTTCTGCAAGTGCGCCGTGGCCAATTTCTCTTCGACCAGGGCCGCGGTTAGGTTTGCATTCGCCAACACTGAAAGGAGGGAAGTTGTAATCGAGCATGAACTTTTTGGTGATTTCATCAGTGATGCCATCAACGCGTTGTTCATCGCTTGAAGTACCAAGAACGGTAGTAACAAGAGCCTGAGTTTCGCCTCGTTGGAATAATGCAGAACCATGGGTTCTAGGAAGAAGGCTTACTTCGCAATAAAGGGCGCGAACTTGGCGCAAATCACGGCCATCAATACGCTTGCCTGCAAGAATCAAATCGCGCACAATTCGTTCTTCAAGCCAGCCAAGAGCAGCAGAAACTTGAGCAGGTGTGTGTGCTGGTTTTGCTTCGCCTTCGGGAAGGTACTTTTTCTTGATTTCGTCTTTGATTTCTTTAACCGCAGCAGAGCGTTCTGCCTTGCCAGTAGTTTGTTTCCTACGAGCAAATTCATCATAGAATTTGGTTTTGAACTCATCATTCAAAGGATTAACAGGGGCAGCTTTTGGAAGCTCCTTGGTTGCAAGGCCCATTGCTTTTCTTAATTCGTGGATCAATTCTACGATGATTTTGATTTGCTCATGAGCAAACATGATCCCTTCGTAGACTTGGTCTTCTGGGATTTCCTTGGCGAAACCTTCGATCATGGTGATGGCATCTTTCGTGCCTGCCACGATTAAATCTAAATCGCTTTCTTGAACTTGAGCATAGGTTGGGAAAACAATAAGTTCGCCAGCAACCTTGGCGATGCGAATCGAGCCAGTGGGTTGCAGGAAAGGAATCTGAGAAATATGAAGAGCAGCGCTTGCGCCAATCATCGCAAGCACATCTGGATCGAAATCGCGATCGCAAGAAAGGGTGCTAGCCATGATCTGAACTTCGCGCATGTAGTCGGTGGGGAAAAGCGGCCTGATAGGCCTGTCGATCAAGCGGGAAGTAAGAATTTCTTTGGTGGTTGGTCTGCCTTCACGCTTCATGAACCCACCTGGGAATTTACCAGCGGCATAAGTTTTTTCGCGGTAATCTACTACAAGGGGGAAATAATCTTTGGTTGATTCAGCGGAGCCTTCCACAACAGTGGAGAGTGTCATAGTATCTGCATAACGAACGATAACTGCACCATGTGCTTGCTTAGCGAGTTTTCCTGTTTCAAGGATAAGAGTGTGAGCGCCCAATTGTTTTTCTACACGAATTGCCTGCATATAAATAAAACCTCCAACATTTTCACTTGGCGAAAGCCAACAATAAAAATGTGTTAAGCGGAACTAGAACAGAGTTTATGAGGAAATTGCTGGTGAAAACAGAATTGAGAATCCTTCCAGAGAAGGAAACTTTAGGCTTTTTCTTCAGATTACAAAACCTACTATCCAACTTGCATGTTCCCTAACAAAATTCCTGACCAAGGGAACAACCGGAAAATGAACAGCTTTACCTGAATTCCCCAATGGAATTAAACTGGCCCAATTAAGTAGACTACTTGGCCTACTTTATTTGCGAAGACCCAGGCTGCCAATCAATGTGGTGTAGCTTTCGTGATCTTTGCTTCGCAAGTAGGTAAGCAAGCCAGACCGCTTACTGACCATCATCAGTAAACCGCGGCGACTAGCATGATCCTTCTTGTGGCTGCGCAGGTGCTCGTGTAGCTCGTTGATCCTTTGGGTCAACAAAGCAACTTGGACTTCCGGTGACCCGGTATCGGTTGCCTCACGGCGATACTTTTCAATGAGCTGAGACTTGCGTTCCTTAGTGATCGACATATAGTTCTCCACCGACCTCCGTCAGGCTAACATAAGCCTTTACTTGGTCCATAAACCTATTGCATAAACTAAAATATTATCATTACATGGGGCGAAATCAATAGTGAAAGCGTTTAATTTAAATAAAAAGCCCGGCTGGGTTAGCAGTCGGGCCTCTTATTTGACTAAGTAATAACAATTTACTTCTTTTTGCCAGCTTTGATTTCGGTTACTTCGTCTTTGTCATTGGTAGTTACCATAGCGCCAACACCCTTGTCGCCAATTTTCTCAAGCTTCTTGGCAACAGCGTCGTCAATCTTGGCATCTTTAGCGATGGTCAAGACTTTTTCGCCATCCTTGGACTTTAAAGTCAAGCTCTTGCCTGATTCATACTTGGTGATTAAGCCTTTGTATTCGCCAGCGATAACACCAAAAGAAACAAAAACAACTGCAGCAGCAGCTACAAACATACGACGAAACATAATGATATACTCCCATTAAATGAACACATGGCCTTCTACCTTGAAAAAACTTCCAAGGCTGGTGATTTCAGGGCTTACTCGCCCCAATTTAAGTCACCCTGTCTATTAAACCCTTAAACAAATCAAAGGTTCCCTAGCTTTATAATAATTTTGCAGTTTTTTATTTAAGCTCAAGCTTAAAGTTTACTTTATTTCAGAAATATCGAAATATGATAAGTAGATTAAAACTTCCCTTACGAAGTTCTTATGAACCTAGTTTAACAGCCCATTTTGCTGCCGACACCAAGCTGCTTTCGTCTGCCATGCCTTTCCAAGCGATGTCGTAAGCCGTGCCATGGGCAACACTGGTTCGAATAATCGGCAATCCAGCAGTAATGTTGACAGCTCTGCGTTGGCCTAGAAGTTTTAATGCGATGTGGCCTTGATCATGGTACATGGCAACCACTCCATCAAATTCCCCCTGGCTTGCTCTTAAAAATAAAGTGTCAGAAGGGATTGGCCCCGAAACAGTCATCCCTTGTTGCTTGCAAAGAATTGCTGCAGGTTGGATGATCGTTTGCTCCTCGTTACCAAAGAGCCCGCCATCGCTACCGTGTGGATTGAGTGCAGCAATCGCAATGCGAGGTGTGCGGCCTAAAACTTTCGTAAGTAAATTTTCTAAGAGTTGAGCCCTAGCGACAATTCTTTCGATGCTAAGTTCATCAAAAACATTTCTCAATGCAAGGTGCAATGTAACATGGGCCACTGCTAATTCTGGAAGTGCCAAAACCATTACATGCTCTTGGGCTTTGGTTCTGGATGCTAATATTTCCGTGTGTCCTGGGTAATCGAGCCCTGCAAGATGCAATCCTTCTTTGTGAAGCGGCGCGGTAACTATCGCGCCAGCTCGTTTTTCAAGTGCCCAATCAATTGCTTGTATTAAATAATCATGTGCCGCCTTGCCTGCAGAGGCGTTTACATTGCATATTTTGACAGTAGATAAATCTGCTGTTTTGATTTTGGTACAACTTATTAGATTTGGTTGTGGTGTGGCTTGCTCTGGTTCGTTGATGGTTTGAACTTTTGTGTTTTTGTTAAGTAGATGAATAGCTTTTTCTAGCCATACCGGATCACCCACCACCACAGGTTCGCAAAAAGCAAGAATTTCGTCCCATGCCTTTACGATGATTTCGGGGCCTACCCCTGCGACATCACCCATCGTGATTAGGATTCTGGTTTTTTTGTTACTAGATTGGGTCATTGATTTGTTCCTTGAAATGGTGTTATTTGGAGCAAAGCATAGCAAGTAATCTTTCCATAAGTGTTTTAGGGGGGATTTGGCTGCCCCCTTTCATTCCTGTATCTGTTTCAATGAGCCAAGTTAAAACCTTATTAATTTTTTTGCGTCCAATTTTCCGAAGTTGAGCTTCAGCGCTAGCTTTCGTGAAACTGAAAAACCCAGCTTTTTCTAATGCGAAAGCCATGGGTTTGTCTTGCATTGCAAATCTTCCTGCGTAGGCCAACTTTCGGAGGTGTGAACTAAATGCCCCAAGAAGCTTCATGGGTTCTTCGCCTTGTTCGAACAACTCAAATAATAGTTGAAACGCTGCCCTTTGGTTTCCTTGTCCAATATGATCAAACAGCACCCAGACCTTTTCAACATGCCCTTGGCCAACCAGCATATCAACATCCTTGGCGTTTATTTTTGGATTGTCCGCAGCATAACAGGCGAGCTTGGCGATTTCCTGATCGAGTCTGCCTAAGTCGGGGCCAATTAGTTCTACCAGTAGGTTTGCAGCATCGTTTGCGAGTGGTTTATCATGAATGTTTTTTCCCTGTGCAATGCACCATGCGACAAGGGTTTCTTTTCTGGAGGGTGCTTCGCAGGTAATTAAAGCTTCCTTGGCAAGCATTTTTGATAATTTGGTGTTAGATGGCCAGGAAGAAGTTTCAAGGATGAGAACGCCATTGGAACTGGGTGCCTGGAAATATTTTTCGAGGGCTGGTCTATTCTTGCTTACAAAATCATCTGCCTGTTCAACCCATGCGAGCCTTTTGCCACCAAAGAATGAAAGCGTAGTTAGCTCTTCCCTCACTTCCGCAAACGAGGTCTTATCACCCACGAAAGAGGCCAAACCGAGGTCTTCGTTACCAGCAAGAATTTGATGTTTTAACGCTTTTCCTACTTTTCTATGGAGATAGTCTTCGGAACCAGTGATTACATAAACTGGTTGCAATTGAAGTTTTGCCTGATCTTT
>Ga0209829_10001373_pt1 | contig 19913 bp, 17 predicted proteins | sample C_140205_EF_Meta_FD_187311 | JGI IMG/M metagenome (GOLD analysis project Ga0209829, IMG submission 187311) | Freshwater microbial communities from Lake Croche, Canada to study carbon cycling - C_140205_EF_MetaG (SPAdes) (version 2) | ecosystem: Environmental > Aquatic > Freshwater > Lake...
TAATTTTTTCGGATAGTAGGCGGATATTGAGTCAAGGTATTCCATAAAATCCACTGGATCGATAAAGGTCTGGCCGCATCATAAACCAATAAATGATACCCTGGCTTATTGGCCTCCAATGATTTTTGTGCCATTCGCAGCATATCAACGACTTCTTTTTGTAAATATCCATGCTTCAAGCAACCATACACTTCGCGCTTCATGAAATTGTCTTCCGTTGCATATTTTAATTCGACCTTTACGCCGGGAACCGCTTGGGTTACTTCCACTAATCCTTGCTTTAACATAGCAGCCTCATACGAACAGTTTTGAGCTCGACCCTGATATGAAGCAGTCAAAGCAAAAGCAATTAATACAGGTAAGTTTGTCAATCGAATCATTAGAAAATGTAGAATTTCCCTAAATTTAGCCAAAATTTATTATTCCCCTTTTCATATGGCTTTAAATTGGATTTGGTTTTTGTTTTTTGGTGTCGCCTTTGTCGTTGCCATAATCCAATTTATATTTTTTGGAAACACAGAAATTTTCAAAATTCTGGTCGACGGCATGTTCGATTCGGCCGAAATGGCCGTAATGAAAATCGCCCTTCCGCTCGCTGGGGTCATGACATTTTTTATGGGCATTTTGCAAATTGGTGAAAAGGCCGGAGCTATTCACTTTCTTGCCCGCCGAATTAAGCCCTTTTTTACTCGACTTTTTCCTGAAATACCACAAGATCATCCCGTTCATGGCCAAATGATCATGAACTTTTCGGCTAATTTATTAGGCCTTGATAATGCTGCTACGCCATTTGGGCTTAAGGCCATGCAGGGACTACAAGAAATCAATCCAGTCAAGGAAACCGCGTCAAATGCGCAAATCATGTTTTTGGTTTTGCATAGCGCTGGACCCGTTTTAATTCCGTTAAGTATCATGGCCCAACGAGCTATTTATGGGGCTCAGGATGCTTCGGATGTATTTATTCCCTGTCTGATGGCGACCTATGCCACCACCATGACGGGTTTAATTATTGTTTCCATTAAACAGAAAATTAAACTTTTTGAACCTGTACTTTTTGCCTGGATTTCCGGGCTTACTTTTATTTTAGGGGGGATATTATGGTACTTTAGCCAGTTGCCCAAAGAGTCGATCGAAATCCAATCTAAAGTTTTTAGCAATGGGATTCTGTTTCTATTAATCTTCTCATTTATTGCGGCAGCCTTCCGGAAAAAGATTGACATTTTTGGGACCTTTGTCGAGGGTGCAAAAGGTGGTTTTGAGACCTCTGTAAAAATTATTCCCTACCTCGTAGGCATGCTGGTCGCCATTTCCTGCCTCCGCAATTCAGGGGCACTCGGATTTGTGGTGGACGGCATGAAGTGGCTTGTCGCTCAAACCAACCTAGACAATCGCTTTACCGATGCGATGCCCACGGCCCTTTTGCATCCCATCAGTGGAAGTGGATCGCGCGCCATGATGATTGACACAATGAAAACTTTTGGACCAGATTCATTTGTAGGAAGACTTGCTTGTGTTTTTCAAGGCTCTGCTGAGACCATTTTGTATGTGGTGGCGCTTTATTTCGGCTCAGTCCAAGTGAAAAATATTCGCTATACGTTGTGGGCAGGTTTGTTTGCCGACTTAGTCGGAATCATCACAGCCGTAGGAGTGAGCTACCTGTTTTTTGGATAATTGTTACTTAAGGGGAACCGACAAAGTGAAATTTGACCCCACTAAATCTTTTTTCCAAGACCCAAGATCGGCGCCTACATTAGCCGACAAAAAAGCATCTTGGCCAAAGACAGAAATTTGACGCTGCCACTGAAGTCCAAAAGCCATTTGCCTTTTAACAGGTACATATTCTGAACCATAATAACCAATCGCATTGGTTAAACTTCCTCTAAATCTTAGGTGATTTTCTCCTAACAAAGCTTCAACTCCTATGTAAAAAGTTTCTATTCGATTATTATCAAAACGGATATCCTTATCTGCATTTAAATCCGTTTCTGAATCTAATGTCATTAAAGGAGTTCCCATTCCCTTTCCCAAATAAGTCCAGCCTTCTCGATAAACCGAATTATTTAAGTAATTATTCTGGCCACGTAAATAACCTACCGTATTATCGGACAGGCCTGCACCTCCTTGTGAAGTCGTATTTAAATATTCAAATACTATTTTTAAAAGCCCTTGTTTTCTTTTAGTAGTAAATGACACCCCATGTAAGCCATCTGTTATATTGCTTCCATAGAACAAAGATCCCGTTTCATAAATACTCTGTCGGTAAAAAAACACTTTCCCAAATTTTCCGTCAATCTCCATACCAACATCTATCGTACCTAAATGATTTCCTAATCGATTATATCCATCATTATATCCGTAAACTGTTGTATCTCCACCCGCAGCCGCCATGGATTGGCCTGTGACAACATACAAATAATCTTTAAAACTAGATGGCACCTTTCCATTGTGCCCTGATATATTCCTTGGGTCTGGATATTTCAACATTCCGCCCCACTGAACTTGGTGATTAAAGCCTCCATAGAACTTGAACAATGAATTTGGCTTACCAATTCGACCATAAAATGACTTCTGATGTAAAAAAATATGAGCTACATCGGAACGATTATTGTCAAAAAGGCCGTGAACATAATTTCCTTTAAAACCCAGATAACCCCCTAAAAATGCTGGATGCCAATATTCATTGACGACTATTTCAAGCTTGGGCATAGGCAAAGCATTGCCTGAAAAAATGTATGACCCCGAACTTAAGGTGGAATCAACTAGCCCCTGAATATACTTTTTCCTTCCTGCGGATAACTCAAATATGCCCCATTTGCCCTTTAAATACGCCTCTTGGATTAATACGTCTGCTTTAGTGTCGCCCAAGTTTAATCTAGCCGAAGCCCCATATCCCCAATCCATCTTTTTCCCTTTTCGATAATCAACATAAGTCGATCCACCTGCATTAAGGTAATTCTCTTCTGTAGGAACGGCGCCGAACTGATTTGCCCTGAGCCAAAAAGGAGTGTAATTACTGGATGAAAAGCCTCCACCAAAAGTGAAAATCGGCGCAGTAGCACGTTGTCCAAATGCAGAAAAACAAAAAATAGAAAGCATCGCAAAAACACTTACACAACTCTTCACTATAATTTTTGCTTTTTGAAACATCCTCAAATTTTAAAAAACCAAATATATAAAAATTATCAATGACTTAAATTAGCCACCAACTCAAATCCCAAACTATCTATTCGCAAACGTACCTCGTTCTTGTTTTTTAATCCCACAACTTCCGCAGTCTGCCCTTTAAGTGCACCTGTATTAATCGTAATGAAATCGCCGACCTTAACCGCAGTATCTCCTGCTACAGAAACCTCCATGTGATCCGATAAAAATTGTTGGATTGCTAAAATTTCCGCATCCTGAACCACCGCCGGTTTATGTAACCAATACACAAAATTAACCACACCAAACGTTTTTCTTACCGTTGCACCCTGCACGATCATGTCAATATTGACAAAAACATAGGAGCGAAATAATACCTCCTCCACAATCTTTTTTCGATCTGACCACTGTTTTTTGCGTTTAGTTACGGGACAATAACTTTCAATCCCCGCTTCCTGCAGTCGTAAAGAAACCTTTTTCTCCATCCGAGATTTTGTATATATCGCATACCAAGCCATCTATTCTTAATTTATAACCTTGCGTCAACCAAGCTTCTGTCCAATACTGATTTAATATCAAAAATTATTCCGTTTTCGGCCTTCAGGCTCACGTAAGGCAAATTTAAAAACTCTTGATGCGCCACCGTCAAAACAATCGCATCATAATGGGACCCCAATTCCGCAACTAAATCAATGCCATGCTCTTTTTTCACTTCGTCTTTATTTGCCCACGGATCATAAACATCCACTTCCATTCCAAAATCTCTCAACTCTCGATAAATATCAACTACCCGGGAATTCCGGATATCTGGACAGTTTTCTTTAAAGGTAATGCCCAACATCAATGTCTTCGCGCCTCCTATTTTTTTACCTTTTTGAATTAATAATTTGACCAATTTATTAGCCACAAATAATCCCATGTTGTCATTTACCCTTCGGCCCGACAAAATAACCTGGGGATAATACCCCAAACTTTCCGATTTATGCAATAAATAATAAGGATCCACCCCGATGCAATGACCACCCACCAATCCAGGTTTAAAATTTAAAAAATTCCACTTGGTCCCCGCTGCCTCTAACACCTCTGAAGTGTCAATTCCCATGCGATCAAATATCAAGGCCAACTCGTTGACAAAGGAAATATTGACATCTCGTTGTGCATTTTCAATCGCCTTGCTCGCTTCAGCCACTTTGATGGATGATGCCATATGGGTTCCGGCAGTGATAATCGAGCGGTATAATTGATCCACCCACTCGGCTATTTCAGGCGTAGACCCCGAAGTAACTTTTTTAATTTTCGTTAGGGTATTTACCTTATCGCCCGGATTAATTCGCTCCGGCGAATAGCCACAAAAAAAGTCTACATTAAAAAGTAATCCCGATTGCTTTTCCAACACGGGGACACAATCTTCCTCCGTACAACCTGGATAAACCGTTGATTCATAAATAACGACATCGCCCTTTTTCAGTACCTGACCTATCATCTCTGAAGCCTTTAACAAAGGACCAAGATCCGGTTTTTTAAAATGATCAATGGGTGTAGGCACAGTGACAACGAAGGTGTTGCAAGCAGACAATTCGTTTAATTCGGATGAAAATTTTAAATGAGCCGATTCCTTTAATTGGACATCACTCACTTCCTGCGTACGATCATAACCGCGATCTAACTCCGAAATACGCGTCGCATCGATATCAAAACCTAGCGTAGGATATAGCTTTCCAAACTCCACAGCTAAAGGGAAGCCCACATAGCCCAAACCTATAATCGCAATGGATGGATTCATTTTTATTTGGTAAATAATTTGACATCCGAAGCCATCATGTCTTTCACTAATGCAGGAAGGTCATATTTTAAAGTCCAACCTAATTGCGTTTTTGCCTTTGTTGGATCTCCGATCAATAATTCCACTTCAGTAGGGCGGAAATAGCGTGGGTCAACAGCGACCACCTCTTTACCAATAGCGACCTGATAAAGCGGATTATTACATTTGAAAACCTTAGCAATTTCATTCACGCCTACTCCGGTAAACTCCACCTCTATGCCCACTTCGGCAAAAGCCATTTTGATAAAATCACGTACAGTAGTCGTAATTCCTGTGGCAATAACAAAATCCTCTGGTTTTTCTTGTTGTAAAATTAACCACATCGCTTCCACGTAATCTTTGGCATGGCCCCAATCCCGCTTAGCATCCAAATTACCTAAATAAATTATATCTTGTTGGCCCAACGCAATCTGAGAAACCCCGCGCGTAATTTTACGCGTCACAAAAGTCTCTCCACGCAAGGGCGACTCATGGTTAAATAATATCCCATTAACCGCAAACATATCATAGGCTTCCCGGTAATTAACCGTAATCCAATACCCATACATTTTCGCGACCGCATAAGGAGATCGTGGGTAAAAAGGTGTTTTTTCCGACTGAGGAACCTCTTGGACCAAACCATATAATTCGGACGTAGACGCCTGATAAATTTTTGTTTTTTTCGTGAGGCCCAACAAACGAACGGCTTCTAAAATACGAAGTGTTCCTATTCCATCGACCTGGGCTGTGTATTCGGGCTCATCAAAAGAAACCTTGACATGAGACATCGCGCCCAAATTATATATTTCATCCGGTTGTACATCTTGAATAATGCGTATGATATTAGTGGAATCACTTAAATCCCCATAATGCAAATGAAAATTGGATGAATCCACGTGGGGATCTTTATAAATATGATCTATTCTGCCGGTATTGATCAGGGAACTTCTTCTCTTGATTCCGTGAACCACATATCCTTTTGACAATAATAATTCGGCTAAATAAGCACCATCTTGCCCTGTAATACCCGTAACAAGGGCTATTTTTTGTGTTTGTGACATATAAAATAAATTAAATTGAGGCCAAAATTTAGCTCAACTCATGATATAACGCCCAAAATTACAAAAAATAGCAGAGTGACACAATCAAATTTATTAAATGGGCTGCCTCCCAAAAACACTAGGTATATAACTCCAAAATAGCCGCCTCATGTTTCGCAAAAATTTGTTTCCGCTTTAATTTTAAAGTAGGCGTAATCTCCCCATCTGAAATCGTAAATAATCTAGGCAGCAAAACAAATTTCTTTACCTGCTCATATTTGGCTACAGAAGCCATCGTCATCAAGACCTCTTCTTCCATTTTAGCCATAACTTTTTTATTGGCAATCATTTCCTGTGGCGTATTTGCCTCTATTTCATGTTGCTTACACCAAACACCCAAGGCCGTAAACTCTGGAATAATCAACGCCGAAGGGAATTTTTGTCCTTCGCCTGTAACCATACACTGTTCTATAAAAGACGATTCCTTTAATTTATTTTCAACTAATTGGGGTGCCACGTATTTTCCACCCGACGTTTTAAAAATCTCTTTCTTTCGATCGGTAATTTTTAGATATTTTCCATCTACCATGATACCAATATCACCGGTATGGAACCAACCATCCTTATCGATGGCCTCGGCCGTTGCCTCAGGATTTTTATAGTATCCTGGCATGATTGAGTCCCCTTTCGCTAAAATTTCCCCATCCTCGGCAATTTTCACTTCGACGCAATCTAAAATTGAACCTACACAACCCACCTGAAAATCTGGCGGATTTACTTTAGAGATCGATATAATCGGCGATGTTTCCGTTAATCCGTAACCCTCCGAAACCGGAATTCCTGCTGCCCAAAAAACACGAGATAAACGGGGTTGCAATGCCGCAGATCCCGAAGCGATTAAGCGCACTCGGCCACCCAGCGCTTCCTTCCATTTACTAAATATTAGTTTTCTGTACACAGCAAGCTTCAACGAATCTATTAATCCCAATTTTTTCATCGGATCATAGGATAAGCCAAACTCGATAGCGCCAAAAAATAAGGTTCTTTTGATTCCCGTAAGCTCATTTCCCTTGGCCATGATTTTATCATAAATCTTCTCTAATAAACGAGGGACTGAAGTGAACATGGTAGGACGAACTTCTTTGATGTTATCGGCAATCGTTTCCATGCTCTCGGCATAATAGGTTGAAGCCCGATAAAACAAATAGAGATAAATCGTTGTACGCTCATAAATATGGCATAATGGCAAAAAGCTTAGAGTCCTGTCCCCATCCATTAATCCAAAATAATTTCCTCGATCGGTTGATTTAATGTTACTAACAATGTTATGATGCGTCAACATCACCCCTTTGGGCCGCCCTGTTGTTCCAGAGGTATAAATTAACGTTAATAAATCTTCTGGCTTAACGGCATCCATTAGATTTTGCAAGATAGCCACTTCCTTTCCCTCGCCCTTTTCTTTCACCATAGACCACGATTTCGCTCCCTCCACGGGATCAAAAGTAAAAATTTCTTTAACGCTTTTGTTATTCTTTGAAGCTTCTTTTGCTTTAAAATATAAATCTTCCCCCTCAACAAACACAAATTTTACCTCGGCGTTTTCAAAAATAAATTCATAATCTTCTATGGTAATCGTCGGATAAATAGGTACGGTAACTCCACCTATAATTTGTGTGGCAAAATCAACAAAATTCCAATGAGGCCTATTTCCAGAAATAATGGCTACTTTTTCTCCAGGTTTTAAACCGAGTTCCAGCAAGCCCAAAGCTAGGCTATGAATGTTTTCTAATGTTTCGACACTCGAGTATTTTCTCCATTCCCCATCTCGCTTTTGACAAAATAAATCAAGAATTTGATGCGTTTCTAAAGGTTTTAACAAATCGAATACCCGCGTTATGTTATGGCTTGTTGACATTTTTAAATAGATTTTAAATCAAAGTTAATGGTTTGGGGTGAACCAAAATAGTACAATTAAATTATTTTTTTGTATTGTTCAACATCGCCCTTACATCACTCAGATGCAAACTGCTTGGATATTGTTTTATAAACAAAAGAAATGGCTCACTATTGGCCTTATCACTTAAGGTTAAAAAATAAAATAAAGCATCATCACCATAAATGTCTTCGGGAAACTTTTTATATATATCCCAATACATGTCTTTAGCAAACGCATTCTCTCCCTTCTGTCTAGCTCGGGTAGCCCCTAGATATAAAATATCATCCTGTAAACTTTCCTGTTTGTTTTGACTCATGGCTAGACTTAGCAAAGAATCTCCTTCCGCCCATCTTTTTTGGTCAAACATACTTCGGATGTTAGCATATTTCTGCAGACCTACTTCTAACGAATCTATACCTGTATTTTCTTCAATTAATAGACTTAATTCCAATGCATCATTGGCTATTTCTCTTTGTGTTCCCTGCTTTAGTATATCGGCAAGCTCTTTCGCTAATTCAAAATCGCCCGTATAAAAATACAATTTTGCCGTTTTTATTTTGGCCTCATAGGCCAATGGTGAATCTTTTACTTGTTTTTCAACTTGGGCATATTGAATTAAAGCGTCATACTTTTTACCCTTGTATATGAGGATATCTCCTAATTCTAATTTCATTTGAGCTTGTAATTCAATATCATTCTGAGCCAATAAAATGCCTTTATTTAAAACCAAAATAGCAGAATCTAATTGATTAAGTTGATAAGCATATAATTTTGCTTCCTGCCAATAGGTGTTTAACGACATGGCCTGATCGCCTAGATCACTTCTTAATTTTTGATACGCGTTAATTAAACGCTTGACTTCGTCTATTTCCGGCTTTTCTTTTCCTAAAACTACTTGCTCTCTGGCGGCTATGGACATTTGTTGCCAACGAGGCCTTTGGCTTGACAAAGGATAACTCTTAATTAAATAATCAAATATCTTACTGGCTAGAGACCATTGTTGGCCTTGAAAAATATAAGAAGCAAATTCTAATACACGCTTACCTTGCTCATTTTTAAAGCGCAAGTCCAATGCCCTTCGCTGATTCCAAGCCTTTTCCCAATTGCCATCAAATATATAACCGCTAACCAATAACTCTATTAAATTAAGATCGTTTGGGAATTGTTGAATTTTTTGAATCAATACTCGCTCTATTTCTGAAAAAGGTATTTGCTCTTCATGTAATCCATAAACAAATTGCTGAGCTAAAGATAAATCCCCTGTTTTTAATAAGTTATCCACATTTTTTCCACATTCATCAAGCCATATTGATGCTAAGTTATCTTCAATAAATAAATAATAAGCATAATTTGTAAATAAATCACCACTAATTAAGTGATCATTGATAAATTCACTCATTAATTTAAATCGCTTTTTTTCGTTTTTAACGACTTGAACAGATTTAAATTCAAATCTGAATTTTTCATTGGATGCAGAATCCTGAGCAATCAAATGAGTATCTAAACCAAAGGCTTGGTTTAATATAAGACAGAAAAAGAAAGACTTTATCCACATAGTATAATTAAAAGAAATAAAATTTTAAATGTATACTTTTTGTTCTTCATTATTGATGTGTGTGGATAAGTGGATAAGTCAAAAATTGGTTTTTAATTATCACATAATTAAGCACTTATCTTTTGGAATTCTATTTTCGATACGTGGATAAGTTTTCATTTGTTTGTGGATAATTAAGGACTTATCAACATCAGTTCGGATAAATTTTATTTATTCACAATTAGAATTAAAATTTGTGGATAATATGTGTACAAATTTGCCATTTATCCACTTATTTTTGGGTGCTTATCAACAAGTCTGTAATTTGAAAATTAGCTTTTAATTTGATTTTTGTATCTAAGTAAAATATGCTTTCTGGCTTCGTCTTTAAAATAAAATTGCCAATATCTTTATACCCATTCTTATTACTATCCTCTATTGCTCTAATGATATACAAGCCTGGTTCGACATGTAAAAAATTGAATTTTTGGCTGGTGTTCTGCTCATATAAGACTTGCATATTAGCGGCATTTAAAAGCTGGACTATATAGTTATTTGGCACTGTGCCCACTGTGCCTTCAATGCTTCCATACTCTTCTAAATCTTGAAATTGAAAGGCTTGTTTTTGGACGTCGCTGGAATCATTTTCAACACTTACAAAAGCCCCTTTTTCAAAATAGAGCAAGAACTTTTCTCTGTAAGGTAAAAAGGATCGTTTGATAGTTAACTTATTTGAATAAAGGTTCCACGCGTACGCTTCATCTGGCAATGTAATGGTTTCATTTTCCTCCGTTTTAAATTGGACACGTTTGCTATCCCAAGAAACGACAGGCTTAGGAAAGTTGAGTATCAATGAATCTTCAGGCGATACATATTTTCCCTGCGCTGGTAAATAGCTAACTTGTAGGGGCGTTTGCGTAACCTTTTCTTTTTTATTGAGCTCTCTGAATTTTACTTTTAACGGAATTGTATAATTTCTATTTAATGAGTCTGTTATGTTGGCGCTTAAGTAAAGCGTATCTTTGGCATCTTGGTTTTTTACATAAATACGTATGTTTTTATTTCCCTCAATTTGATAGATTAAGTCTTTTTTTGCCTGCAATTCCAATGTTCTAATTCCTCGACTCATTTCGTATAAAACGGTTTTCGCGCTACTTGTTGTCTTGGTGATTTTTAAAGGGTCAAGATTTTGAAGTGAGATAGAAAAGTTCTTTGTTTCATTTCTGTTTAGTGTAAAAAATGATTCTGTCATAAAATCGACAGGCTCCTTATTTGAGTTAAACAATAGGTTGTTATTTACATCTATAAATGCGGCCATATAATATTTGCCTTGTGCCAAATTCTCTAATGTATAAATACCCGATGTGTCGGTTTTTGTGAAATAGTAGGGTTTAACTTTATCGATTCGAAGTGTGTCATTGTAAGGATATAGCCCAACTAAAATATTTTCAAACGGCTTATTTTGGTCAACGGATTTAATTTTACCTGTTATGCTTAGGGAATCAATGGAGTTAGATGTACTAAATACAAGCTTAATATTTTTGCCAATATTTCTTTCCGACATATCTTCAATTGAATTTCTAAAATTGAATGTGTATGTGGTCTGATCTTTCAATGTGCTATCCAATAAGATACTCAAGCCATTTGGCCGGATACGAGTTTGATAGGTTCCTATATTTGGGGTGATAAGTAATTCTTGGTTTAGGTTTTTAACATTAATGAACTCATTAAAGATTAGGTCTAATTTTTTCCCTTTGTAATTTTTACTTTTATTGAGCGGAATGGATGTGATTAATTTAGGAGCAAGTGTATCTTTTTTACCACCTGGAGGACTTGCCATTTGTGCACAACTTTGAATGATTAATAACGTCGCGACGAAAAAAAAGAAAAGAAGAATAAGCTGTTTGCTTCGAAGATCAGACATGCTCAAAAATATATAAATTACTGGAATAATTACCTTTGCTGACATAAGCGCTTAGGTTAGACCATAAGCCGATCATAAACGAACTGAAAATTTTCTTGCTACCTGTCTTATATTGATGGCTTAATAATGAAATATAAAAACTGTCAAAAATCAGGCCTCTTGTTGATTTTAATTTGAATCCATATTTTTTAGCTACGGACGCGATCGTATTTGGTTCAAAATGATAGATGTGTCGGGGTACATCATAAGCGGCCCAATACTCTTTAAAAAAATGAGCATCAAAACTAGCAGCATTTGGTAAGGCCAATACTAAGACACCATTTTCTGCGATTTGAGAGGCAAAGAATTTGAAATATTCGTCAAGTTCATATACATGCTCTAACACATGCCAAAGAGATATCAAATCAAATTTGCTCTCTTTAGGAATGTCTTTTAATTTAGGATAAATATCAATGCCTAGCATCGACTCAGCTCTTGCGGCAGTCACAGCATCTAATTCCATTCCGTTTATTTTCCATCCGGATTTTTGACACGCGTGGAGAAAGTGTCCATTTCCGCAGCCGATATCTAAAAGTTCATGGTTTCCCCTTTTCTCTTTTTCGATCCATCGCGTTTTTTGTTTTAACGTAAAACTTCTAACAAGGTGATAGAGCTTATTTATGAGCCCTTGCTGTGTATCGCTGTGTGAAATGTAATTTTCCGAGTTATAATATGGGCCAGCTTCTGTAGCGTTTGGCCTAGGATTTGTGAACAGCAATTGGCACATCTCACAACGCGTAATCTCGAACATTTCCTCAGAAACGGTATAATCTTTTGCCTTTAGAAATGGCAATAATTTTGTTTCACCGCAAGCGGGACAGGAGCTTAGTTTTTCCATCTTTATCGACCCATAAACAAAAGTAAAATAGAAACATCGGACGCCGAAACCCCAGATATCCGACTTGCTTGTCCTATGGTTTCTGGCCTAATTGCTTTTAATTTTATTCTAGATTCAGTTGACAACGTTTTGATTTTATCATAATCAAAATTAGCAGGTATCGATAAGTCTTCCATCGTTTTCATCTTGTCGACCATGAGTCTTTCTTTTTCGATATAGCTTTCATATTTAACTATGATTTCTACTTGTTCCAATTCTTCATTGGTATACCCGCTTCTTAGGTCTTTAAAATTTTCGTTCGTTAGTAACGTTTCAAAACTTAAATCAGAACGCCTTAATAAATTGACTAAGGGCGTGCCCTCACGGATCGGTGAACTTTGATTATTTTCTAACCAATCGTTTATATTTTCTGGTCGAATTTTAATTGTTTTTATTTCATTCATTAGAGCGGCAACATTCGATTTTTTTTGAACAAATCGATCCATTCTTTTTTGTGTTGCCAGACCCAGCTTATGCCCTTTGTCGGTCAATCGCTCATCCGCATTGTCTTGTCTGAGCAAGGTTCTAAATTCAGCCCTTGACGTAAACATTCGGTAGGGTTCATCCGTACCTTTGTTGATCAAGTCATCGATTAACACGCCGATGTACGCATCAGATCTGGACAATGTAAATGGAGCCAACTGATGTGTTTTTTGATGCGCATTAATTCCCGCCATAAGTCCTTGGCAGGCGGCCTCTTCATATCCAGTGGTTCCATTAATTTGGCCAGCAAAAAACAGTCCACTAATTTTTTTTGTTTCTAGTGTCGGCCTCAATTGCGTCGGCGGGAAGTAATCATATTCAATGGCATATCCCGGTCTAAACATTTTCGCTTTTTCAAATCCAGGAATTAATCGGATTGCCTCAAATTGTATTTCCTCTGGCAAAGATGTTGAAAAGCCATTTACATAAATTTCGACCGTCCTCCAACCTTCCGGCTCTACAAATATTTGATGACTATCTTTATCAGCGAATCGATTAATTTTATCCTCAACAGATGGGCAATAGCGCGGACCCAATCCTTTAATTCTTCCCGCAAACATGGGAGATTTGTCAAAGCCTTTTCTCAAGGCGTCGTGAACTTTTATATTGGTATGCGTGATCCAGCAAGAGCGCTGTTCTTGGATAGGCGTCTCACTTAAATAGGAAAATGAACTAGGGTTTTCATCTCCCTTTTGTTCTTCCATGGCAGTATAATCTAAACTCCTCCCGTCTACCCTCGGCGGAGTGCCTGTCTTCATTCTCCCCGACTCAAATCCTAACTCGAGCAATTGTTCTGTTAATCCTAGGGCCATAGGCTCAGCCATTCTTCCGCCACCAAAATTCTTTTCGCCAATATGAATCAGCCCGTTTAAAAATGTCCCATTAGTTAATACGACACTAGGCGCAAAATAGGTCATACCCATTCGGGTCTTGACTCCCTTTATTTCATTATTTTCAACGATAATTTGTTGGACCGAGTCTTGCCAAAAATCGACATTCCTATTTTCTTCCAAGGCCCAACGCCATTCCTCCGCAAATCTCATTCGGTCGGACTGACACCGAGGCGACCACATAGCGGGGCCCTTTGACCGATTAAGCATTCGAAATTGGATCATGGTTTTATCCGAGATGATCCCAGACATTCCCCCCAATGCATCGATTTCTCGCACAATCTGACCTTTAGCCACTCCACCCATCGCCGGATTACAAGACATTTGTGCAATGGTTTGCATGTTCATAGTAATCAGCAATACACGCGAACCCATTTGTGCTGCCGCATATGCTGCCTCACAACCCGCGTGTCCCGCTCCCACTACTATGACGTCATATGTATGTTGCATGTAACTTTAATTGGGTGTTTCACGTGAAACACTTATGGGATTAATATGTTTGAAAGGTGTTCGTTTTCCTTTTTACTCATTATTTCTTTCTGAGCTTTGCCCTTGTCTTTATATCCGACAAGATGCAACAATCCATGTACCATAACCCTCTTTAATTCGGAAGACTCTGTGTCAAATTTGAGGGCATTTTCGCGAACTCTTTCGACCGAAATAAAAATGTCGCCTTCAAGAATACTAGACTCCTCTGAATGATCAAACGTAACAATATCCGTTAACGTATCGTGTCCCAAATATTTTTGATTGATGTCCAACAAATAAGCGTCTGAGCAAAAAATATAATTTAGTTCTCCTATTTCAAAGCCCTCGACTTTGGCTACATCTTTCAACCAAGCTTTGTGTTTTAGCTTTTCCTTTAGCTTAAATGTTATGTCTTCCGTTAAAAATGTAATCATATCTATTTTTCAAACTACGAATTTACGAAAAAGCATCTTCGAAATGCTCAATTTTGATAGCTTGTGGATAAAAATTAACTGAAATCGCATCAAAACGGATTTCTTTGTGCCAATTATTTTCAATTTGGTACGCATCGGCTGCTTGAAACAACATGTGCTTTTTATGTTCGCCTATACGATCTTCAGGATTTCCATGACATGTTTTTTGCAAGGACTTCACCTCAACAAAAACTAAGAAAACACCAATTTGTCCAATGATATCGACTTCCGACCGTCCAGACCTATAGTTTTTCTCAAGAATTAAATAACCCATATTTGCTAAATATTGGGCCGCTAGCCTTTCTGCTTTTTGTCCCTGCTTTAAATGTTTCGCCATTCTTGTATATTTGTTTTGGCCAAAGTACGCGCTTTGTTTTTAAGATTAGACGCGTTGAATTCTATATGTACCATCAGAATAAAAAAGTCCAAGTTGTTGATTTAAATCTTGTCCCCTACCAACAAGCATGGGATTTGCAGGAAAAATTAATGTCGGATATTTCTGACATTAAATTGGCCAATAGAAGCCAAAACCAGCACGATCTATTCACAACGCCCAACTACCTTTTGTTTTGCGAACACCCCCATGTGTATACGCTAGGGAAGAGTGGCGACCCCTCACACCTTTTGATGCGGGAAGAGTTTTTGCACACGATTCATGCAACGTTTTTCAAAACAAATCGAGGCGGCGACATCACCTATCATGGACCAGGCCAACTCGTTGGCTATCCTATTTTTGATCTAGAAAACTTCTATACCGACATCCACCTGTATTTACGCATGCTTGAAGAAGCTATTATTCTTACCTGCCAAGAGTATGGCTTGGCCGCAGGTAGAATTCTCGGGCTAACGGGTGTTTGGATTGACTATGAATCCGACCGAGCAAGAAAAATTTGTGCCTTTGGGGTAAAAGCTTCCCGCTGGATTAGCATGCATGGGTTTGCATTTAATATCAAGCCCGACCTGTCTTATTTTTCCCATATTGTCCCCTGCGGGATATCAGAAAAAGGGGTAACATCTTTAAGCCAAGAATTAGGCATCGATGTCAATGAGTGGGAAGTAAAAGAGATTGTATTGGGACACCTTAGTAGGCTGTTTGGATTTGAAATCATTCGCGTTCCACGTGAAACCTTAGGCCAAATTAATTCATCAATCCGTTCCACGTGAAACCAAAATGGAGACAATAAAGAACTTTAAGAATACCTTATTTATTGACATAGAAACTGTCAGTGGTTCCGATAATTTTTCATCTATTTCTGATAGAATGAAAGATTTTTGGATAAAAAAAGCAAAGAATTTAGCGAACCCTAACGCTGTTTCTTTGGAGGAAATGTATTTTGAGCGGGCTGCATTGTATGCTGAATTTGGTAAAATTATTGTAGTAGGGATGGGATTTTTGTTTGTCAATAAGCAGGGTGAAATGTCGTTGAAGGTTAAGACCATCTCGAATGCAGACGAAAAAATGTTGCTGCAAGAGTTCATTGCCTTTATCAATAAGACCTATAAATCTAGGGAATTGACGTTAGTGGCGCATAATGGAAAAGAATTTGATTTCCCGTATTTGTGCCGGAGAATGCTGGTAAATGGCCTAGAAATACCCAAATCATTGCAATTGCAAGGTAAAAAGCCTTGGGAGATTATACACCAAGACACCATGGAAATGTGGAAGTTCGGAGATCGGAGATCGTACAGCTCATTGGAATTATTGGCCGAATTGATGGGGATAGAGGGTGCAAAAATGGACCTTTCTGGAGATCGAGTAAACCATGTTTTTTATCGGGAAAATGGTTTAGAACGAATCGCGGCTTATTGCGGGGATGACGTAATTGTTGTGGCCCAACTATACTTACGGTTTCATTTCCTACGTATTGTTGAGCCACAGAATATAGAAAAACTGTAATTCTTATAGTATTTTAGCTGGATTTCCGAATACACGCTTGCCTGCAGGGATATTTTCTATTACCACGCTACCTGCTCCTACGGTTGATCCTTTGCCAACAGTCAAGCTGCCAACGACGGTTGAGCCGATACCTATAAAGACATTCTTGTCAATTTTGGCACCTTTGCCGATAGTTGATCCCGCACCAATTTGTGAAAATTCTTCAATGATTACTCCGGTTTCTAGCGTTACACCTGGCCCAATAATGACATTGTCTGATATCTTTGTTTCGGGTGAAATGATGGAACCAGCGCCTATGTAAATTCCATAAGATAAACTCTTGACGTTAGCGATTAATGCGTTTGGATGAATCGCGTTAACTGGTTTTGTTTTACGATCTTCTTCTATCGTTTCAATCATTCTTTTTCTTTCAATTGGGTTTTCTAGCGCAACAAAAACGCCACAAGTTTTGCCAATTAAATCCCAATAGGTATTCTCTTCAGTGTTACCTAGTACAGGAATTTCGCCTATTTCTGTCCCTTGTTTTTTCGGATCATCGTCCAAAAACCCGTAGATAACTACGTTGTTGATTTGTAATATATGAGCCACTTCTATGGCAAATGGATTCGCGCCAATAATAATTACGGGTAATGATGTCATCTTTATTTATTTATTTTATTTGTGTAATCAGTTAAATCAAAAATAGTTTGTTGGCCCAATGTCATTTCAATGGAGGTGTAATTTTTTCCTTTTTCAAGGAATATTGGCACGCTTATTTGATAGGTACCCGCGTCAATTTCAGTTAATCCTGAGTAGATACTTAGGTCCCCTATTTCCTCTAATGTCCACACAAAATTGATTTTTCCATCGATATATTCTTCGTTGATATTTAGTCCTATGTCTGCTCTTATGTTGGCATCGTTTTTTCTTAGTGGGGCATTTAATAGTTTAATATCGAATATATTTCTCTCATTAGTGAGTAAAGATTCGTAGGCCGACAAGTCTTCGATTTTCCATTCCTCGTTGGCTATTGCGTAAAATGCATCCAGCAATAAACAGGCATTTGTTTTTCTGAGAGTTTGTTTTTCTAGGTCCCATCCTGCTCCACCAGATTCTAAGAGGATTAATCCAAATTCTTTTGCTTGAAAATCATCACCGAAAGCTCTGGGATTATATTCATCTGTCCACTTGGCAATTTTATTGGGATAAATTTTTTCTACCATTTTTGTTAATCTATTGGCCAATTTTCCCGCTCGTAAGCGCGACTCTGTCCACGTTCCCATCTCATCTCCAGTCGTGGCAAGTAAAGCAATATGTGTTTGATGCGGTGTATTTCCCACCGAGTACAATCGATGCTGGTCATGCAGATTAAAGGAAAATAATGGATTAATTTGATGGGCCCAGTTGTGTAATATTTTTGCTTCGGGAGAGCTCAGTTTGCCGGCATCTCTATTCATATCAACACCCAATGCTGTTTCTCTGGTCCATCTTTTAGCTCCGTCGGCATTTAGCCTAGGGATGACATATAATGTTATTTTCTGATGTAATATTTCCCTTAATTCTATGAGTTCTTTGGATTTACTAGATAAAAAAAGAAAAATATCTGCCAATGCCATAGTCGCCGTTGCTTCATCCCCGTGCATTTGAGACCATGCACATATATGTATGGGGCCTATGCCAAAAACAACTTGGTGTATGGGCAGGTTTTCATAGGTTTTGCCTATTTCCGAGACGGTAAGCATAGGGCTTTTCTTCCATTCTTCTATTAAGTTTAGCCAAAGTTCATAGGAGAAAGCTCTTTCTTTAATTCGAGTCTCTTTAAAAGAATCATAAGAGTTTTCAATCGTTTTGTACATTATTGATAAGGTGTTTTGGGTATCCAGGAGGCAACTTTTTGAGATTTAAATAAACCGGTATTTCCGGAGAGGAACATGACTAAACAGGTTACGATTAAATAACATGCCCAAGCCGATGGACCAAAAAGTTCAATACCTAAGCATAGTCCTGTGATTGGAGTTTTTGTTAATCCACAGTATAAAGATACAAAGCCTATAGCGGCTAAAAATGTATGAGGCAATTGGATCCATTCTGAAAGCGCCGATGTTGCATGAGAACCAATTAAAAATAATGGGGTGGCCTCACCTCCTTTAAAACCGAAAGCAAGACTTAGCGTTGTTGCCATTAATTTCGATCCAGCAAATTCTAATTTAGAATTTGTCTCTTGAAAGGGCTGCAATAAATATTCCGATCCTAAACCAATACTCGTTCTGAAGATAGGAATTTGAAATAAGACAAAGAGAATTAACCCGGCAATGAGCCCTTTGAGAATCGCTTGTCTGGGCAATTGTTCAAACAGTGAAAAAATATTCGATTCTAAGCGCTTATAAAGTAAACCTATTATACCTAAAAAGAGGCCTATTATGATCAGTTTAGCCCAAAATAGCATTGAAACATGGGGTATAAAAACAAGTGGGTAAAATAGATGTTTTGTGCCCCACACGTGTAAACTAATGAAATTAGCTAAAAATGAAGTCGAAAAGCAAGCAATTAGCGAGGGCCAATGAACTTTACCCACTGTGCCAATTTCTAGTCCAAAAAAACAACCGGCCAAGGGAGTTCCAAATACAGAGGAAAATCCGGCGGCAATTCCTGCGCGAATCCAAATGGATTTCTCCTGGCTAGTACAATTTAATTTTTGTATAGCTATTTGAGCCAGATTCCCTCCAAACAAAACGGCAGTTCCTTCCCGGCCCACGGAAGCCCCAACCACATGGCTAATCCAAGTAGATACTAAGGCATATAAACTTATAATTCCCGACTGCGGATTAATTTTTAATTGATTGTCATTTAATTGAGCAACTAAATCGTTTGTTCCCTTGTTGGAAAATGAAAACTCATATGATTTAAGGACATGAAAAAAGATTCCAACTAACGGAAGCCCATATAAAAGCCATGGGGCTTCGTTTCGAAACCAAACGATTTGTTCTAATCCCCAAAGGAAGAGCGACGACATGGATCCTACTAGAACAGAAATGCTTACTAAAATCCCCAACCTTGTAATCAGATAGATAGGTTTTAATTCCACAGGGTACAATTTGTTTCAAAGGTAAGAATATTTTTTCCCTACCTTTGCAAAATTAAACAAAGCCAATTCTAATGAGTGAATTTTTACGTTTGGGATTGAATCCACAGTTGCAACGCGCTTGTGATGTGGTTGGATATCAATTACCAACTCCCATTCAGGAGAAGGCGATACCCTTATTATTGCAGGGACATGATGTGTTGGGAATAGCTCAAACGGGAACAGGTAAGACTGCGGCTTATGCTTTGCCGATATTAATGCGTTGTAAATATGCTCAGGGGAGCTTGCCAAGAGCCTTAATTCTAGCCCCTACGCGCGAACTTGTCATGCAAATTCACGAGGTCATGGT
>Ga0209829_10001374_pt1 | contig 19885 bp, 15 predicted proteins | sample C_140205_EF_Meta_FD_187311 | JGI IMG/M metagenome (GOLD analysis project Ga0209829, IMG submission 187311) | Freshwater microbial communities from Lake Croche, Canada to study carbon cycling - C_140205_EF_MetaG (SPAdes) (version 2) | ecosystem: Environmental > Aquatic > Freshwater > Lake...
CACCTTCACGACGGCGTCGGCGATGGCGAAGGGCACGCCATTTTCCGCCGCATGACGAGCGACCATGGCGCGCAGCCCGCTGCGGTCGGCGTCCTGGCCCAGAGAAGGCTGCGCCGCGACCGCGTCGGCGAGGCTGCGGGCATGGTGGTGATGGGCGCGGTGATGATGGGTCTTGGCCTGCGCCGGGGCTGTGGTGAGGGCGCCCAGAGCGAGAATGGCAGCGAGGGAAATGCTGGCGGCAAATGTCTTGTTCGTCATGAAGAGGTTCCTTGTGATTCATTGGTTTCGCAAGTCGCAACATACGGGATAATAAGGCCGTAACCGGGCGCTGCTGAGCCAATAGTTTGAAATATGAAAACGGTTCCACTTCCCATAAGATAAAAATTAAACCGATTTCAGCGTCTAATATTACATATATAAATTTAATGACGTTTCATTACAATTTATTACATCGTTTTTTCAGTCGCTCGACAGAGGGACTAAAATTCCACTCCGCCCCGCTGAAATACAAATAAAAATAACAGTGTGACTTTCCCGCTCATAGACGGCCAAGCCTGTGCATGGTTCTATGGGTTCAGCTTTGCGATGCGCCTGTCGGGCGGATCGGCGAAGGACGGGCAGGCCCGGTGGGCGGCCGAGCGGAGATGGAACATGAAAAAGACCTTGCTTTTGACCTTGGCGTTGACCTCGGCCATGGCTTTGGGCGGCTGCGGCCAGACGCGGGAGGACCGCGCGGTCAATGGCGCCCTGCTCGGTGGTGCGGCGGGCGCGATCATCGGCGGCGCGGCCTCTGGCCGGGCAGGCGGCGCAATTGCCGGCGGCATCATAGGGGCGGCGGCCGGCGGCATCCTCGGCGCCAATTCGGGGCCCCCACGCCGCTGCGTGCGCGTACGCTACGACTATGACGGCAACCCCTACTGCGCCCGCTACGCCCGCGTGTACTACTGAGCCACGACGGCCCGGCATGAAGCCGGGCCTTCTTTTTCGGGCGAGGGCGGGATAGACCCATCGGCATGACCGCCTTCCGCCCCGATCATACGAACGCCATCGTTCACCCTTCGCCCAACCATGGCGAGCGGCGCGCCGGGCGGACGCCTGACAGCATCCTGCTGCATTATACCGGCATGCCTACCGGCGAGGGTGCGTTGACGCGGCTTTGCGATCCCGCAGCCGAGGTCTCCTCTCACTATCTCGTCTTCGAGGATGGCCGAATCCTGCAACTCGTGCCCGAGGCGCGCCGCGCCTGGCATGCAGGGGCGGGTCGCTGGAAGGACGATCTGGACCTCAATTCCTGCTCCATCGGGATCGAGATCGTGAACCCCGGCCATGACGGCGCCCTGCCGCCCTATCCGCAGGCCCAGATCGAGGCTGTGGCCGAACTTTGCTGCGACATCGCCGCACGCCACAACATCGCCCCCGAGCGCGTCCTCGCCCATTCCGACATAGCGCCGGGCCGCAAGCGCGACCCGGGCGAGCATTTCCCATGGGGCATGCTGCACGCGCTGGGCGTCGGCCATTGGGTCGCCCCCGCCCCCATCGCGGGAGGGCGCTTCCTGTCGCCCGGCGAACTTGGGCAGCCTGTGGAGGCGCTACAAGCCATGCTGACGCTCTATGGCTATCCCTGCCCCCAGACCGGGCTCTATGACCGGGAGACCGAAGCCGTGGTCGCCGCCTTCCAGCGGCGTTTCCGCCCGACCCTTGTGGACGGCGTGGCAGACGTCTCCACCATCACCACCCTGCGCGACCTGATCGCGGCGCTGCACATCATTCCACAGGGTTGATCTTCGCGTCCTTCACCACCTTGCTCCACAACACCGTCTCCTCCGCGATGAATTTGGCGGAAGCCTCGGGCGTCATGGCGACGGGATCGACGCTCAAGGCCTTCAGCCGCTCAAGATACGCCGGTTCAGCGAAAATGGCCGCCACATCCTTCTGGATCTTGTCCACGATGGCTTTGGGCGTACGCTCGGGCGCCATCAGACCAAACCAGGTCACCGAGCGGAATCCCGGCAGCCCCGCCTCCGCCATGGTCGGCACATCCGGCAGGATGGACGAGCGCTTGTCGTCGGCCACCGCGATGATGCGGGTGGCCCCCGCCTTGTGCTGGGGCGTGGCCGTGCCCTGATTGTCGAACATCATGTCGAGCCGCCCGCCAGTCAGATCGATGATCGCCGCCGGGCTGCCCCGATAGGGCACATGCACCATCCCCGCCCCGAGCCGCTCGGACAGCAGGCTGCCCGCCAGATGGGTCGTGGTGCCGATGCCCTGCGACCCATAGGTGATCTTGCCCGGATTGGCCTTCGCATAGACGATGAACTCGGCCAGGGAATTGATCCCCAGCGACTTGCTCACCACCAGCACATTGGGAAAGGTGATCAGAATGGAAACCGGAGCGACCTTGGTGGAATCATAGGACATGGACTTGAACAGCAACCCGTTGATGGTCAGCGGCCCCGGATGGCTCACCAGCAGCGTATAACCGTCCGGCTCCGCCCGCAGCGCCTGAGCCGCGCCGATATTGCCCCCGGCCCCCGTCACATCCTCCACGATGACCGATTGCCCCCAGCGCCGCGACAATTCATCCGCCAGCAGCCGGGTTGTGGCGTCCGCCGTGCCGCCCGCCTGGGAATTGACCATCAGCCGCACCATGCGGGTGGGATAGTCCTGCGCCCGCGCCAAAGTGGGCAAGGAGAGCATGGCCGCTAGAGCGGCGGCGGCGATGAAGCGGCGCATTTGGGTCCTCCCGGATATGTTCAGTTTGTTGTAGAGCATCATGCAGGCAGACGGGTTGCGAGGCAACGGCGTCCATGCAGGGAGCTTTTTTCGATGGGTTCGACGGTTTTACGGAGCGGGCTGGCGGCGCTGGCCTTGATGCTGGGCGCGGCCACCGGCGCGCAGGCGCTGGAAGACGAGGCGCTGGCGAAATTCTACACGGGCAAGACCGTGACCATCGCGGTCGGCTCCTCCCCCGGCGGCGGGCTCGACACCTTCGGGCGCCTTCTGTCGCGCCACATGGGCAAGCATATTCCCGGCAAGCCCACGGTCGTCGTCTCCAATGTGCCGGGCGCGGGCGGCAATGTGCTCGCCAACAATCTCTACACCCTGGCCCCGAAAGACGGGACCTTCATGGGCATCACCTTTCCCAGCGTGATCATCGACCCCCTGCTGAGCGGTGACCATCGCGGCTATGACCCCACGAAGTTCAACTATATGGGCAACGCCAACGCCGAAGTTCTGGTGTGTCTGCTGCGCCGGGACGCGGGCGTGAAGGGTCTTGAAGATTTCCTCAATGCGGACCTCATCATCGGCGCCACCGCCCCCGGCAGCACCACCTCCGACTTTCCCATGATCGTGAAAGGCCTGCTGGGCGCGAAGTTCCGCCTCGTGACCGGCTATCAGGGCTCGCGCGAAGTCACCTTCGCCATGGAGAAAAACGAGGTGCAGGGCATCTGCGGCCTCGGATGGTCGACCGTGAAGGTCCAATATGCGGATATTCTGAAAGGCGAAATGTCCGCAACCGTCTTCGCGCAGGAAGACCTGAAAGGGCATCCTGAACTGAATGCGCAGAATGTGCCGTTGATCTATGCGCTGGCGAAGAGTGACGAGGACAAGCAGGCCTTGCAGATGTTCTACACCCAGAACGCCTTCAGCCGCCCCTTCATCCTGCCGCCCGGCGTGCCTGCGGACCGCGTGGAGGCCTTGCGCAAGATCTTCCTCGAGACCATCGCCGATCCTGAGCTTCAGGCCGACGCCCGCAAAATGAACATCGAGGCAGTGCCCACCTCTGGCGCGGAATTGCAGAAGATCATCGCCGACATGTACGCCACCCCGCCCGCCATCGTGGCGCGGGTGAAGAAGGGCATGGGAAGGTAATCAAAAACCGGGGCGGCGGATGCTTTATTCCGCCGCCACATTCAGCCGCGCCGGATCATAATTCAACACCGGCGCCAGCCAGCGCTCCACTTCGAGAACGCTCATGCCCTTGCGGGCGGCGTAATCCTCCACCTGGTCGCGCTCCACTTTCGCCACGCCAAAATAATGGGCCTCGGGGTGGGAGAAATAGAGACCGCTCACCGATGAGCCCGGCCACATGGCGTAACTCTCGGTCAGCGTGACGCCCGTGCGGCGTTCGGCGCCCAGCAAATCGAAGATCGTCCGCTTTTCCGTATGATCAGGCTGCGCAGGATAGCCGGGCGCCGGGCGAATGCCGCGATAGGCTTCGGAGATCACCTCTTCCGGCGTCAGGGCCTCATCCCCAGCATAGGCCCAGAATTCGCGCCGCACGCGCTCGTGCATGCGCTCGGCCAGAGCCTCCGCGATGCGGTCCGCCAGCGCCTTCACCATGATCGAGCCATAGTCGTCGTTGGCCTGCGCGAAACGGGCGGAGATCTTCTCTTCCTCCGCGCCCGCCGTGACGACAAAGGCGCCGACCCAATCGGCAGGCCCGCCCACAGGCGCGACGAAATCGGACAGAGCGATATTGGGCCGGCCATCCCGCCGCTGCAATTGCTGACGCAATGTATGCAGGGTGGCGAGCCCTTCGCTGCGCGATTCGCCTGTGTAAAGCTGGATGTCGTCGCCGTCGGCCTGCGCAGGCCAGAAGCCGATGACCGCCTTGGGATTGAACCAGCGCTCGTCCACGATGCGCTTCAACATCTGTTGCGCATCATCGAACAATTGCCGCGCCGCCTCGCCCTGACGGGGATCGTCGAGCAATGCGGGATAACGGCCCTTCAGTTCCCATGTCTGGAAGAAGGGCGTCCAGTCGATATAGGGCGCAAGCTCCGCCACATCATAAGTGCGGAAGGTGCGCGTGCCCGTGAAGAGCGGCTTGGGCGGCTGATAGGCGGCCCAGTCCGTGCGCATGGCGTTGGCGCGGGCGCGGGCGAGCGGCAGGCGCTGCTTGTCGTCCTCCGCTTTCGCATGTGCGTCCGCCACCTTGCGATATTCAGCGCGCAGGGTCTCCACATAACTCTCGCGCGTATCGGGCGAGAGCAACGCCGAAACCACGCCCACCGCACGGCTGGCGTCGGTGACATAGACCGCCTGACCGCGCTCGTAATTAGGATGGATCTTCACCGCGGTATGCACGCGGCTGGTGGTCGCGCCGCCGATCAGGAGCGGGACGTCGAAACCCTCGCGCTCCATCTCGCTCGCCACGAAACACATTTCATCGAGCGAGGGGGTGATGAGGCCGGAAAGCCCGATCACATCGACCTTTTCGCGCTTCGCCGTCTCCAGAATCCGGGACGCCGGAACCATCACGCCCAGATCAATGATCTCGTAGTTGTTACAGGCGAGCACCACGCCCACGATGTTCTTGCCGATGTCATGAACATCGCCCTTCACCGTCGCCATGAGGATCTTGCCAGCGCTGGAGCGCCCCGCGCCGCCCGCTGCCTTCTCCGCCTCCATATAGGGCATGAGCACGGCCACCGCCTGTTTCATGACGCGCGCGGATTTCACCACCTGCGGCAGGAACATCTTGCCCGCGCCAAACAGATCGCCCACCACATTCATGCCCGCCATGAGCGGGCCTTCGATCACGTCGAGCGGACGCGCGGAGGCGAGCCGGGCTTCCTCCACATCCGCATCGACGAATTCGGTAACGCCATTCACAAGCGCATATTCGAGCCGCTTGTCGACGGGCTGTTCGCGCCAGGCCAGATCCTTCTCCTTGGCTTCGACGCCCTTGCCCTTGAAACGGTCAGCGATAGCCAGCAAACGCTCGGTTGAATCCGCGCGGCGGTTGAGCACCACATCCTCGCAGGCCTCGCGCAGTTCGGGCGGGATCTTCTCATAGACCTGCAAGGCGCCAGCGTTGACGATGCCCATGTCCATCCCCGCGCCGATGGCGTGGAACAGAAACACCGAATGCATGGCCTCGCGCACGGGATCGTTGCCACGAAACGAGAAGGAGAGATTGGAGACGCCGCCCGACACATGAACGTGCGGCAGACGGGCGCGAATGGCGCGCGCGGCCTCGATGAAATCGACGCCGTAATTGTCGTGTTCCTCGATGCCCGTGGCGACTGCGAAGATATTGGGATCGAAGATGATGTCCTCGGGCGGGAACCCGACCTCTTCCGTCAGCACCTTATAAGCGCGCGCGCAGATCTCGACCTTGCGCGTGAATGTGTCCGCCTGACCCTGTTCATCAAAGGCCATGACCACGACAGCGGCGCCATAGCGGCGCACGATGCGCGCCTGTTCGATGAACTTCGCCTCGCCCTCCTTGAGCGAGATGGAATTCACCACCGCCTTGCCCTGAATGCATTTCAGTCCCGCCTCGATCACCTCGAATTTCGAGGAATCCACCATGATCGGCGCGCGCGCGATATCGGGCTCGGAGGCAACCAGATGCAGAAAATCCACCATGGCGCGTTGCGAATCCAGCAGGCCTTCGTCCATGTTCACGTCAATGATCTGCGCGCCATTGACCACCTGTTCGCGCGCCACATCGAGCGCTGCCGCAAACTCGCCATTCTTGATCAGTTTGCGAAAGCGCGCGGAGCCCGTGACATTGGTGCGCTCGCCCACATTCACGAATCGAATGTCCTTGGTGAGATTGAATGGCTCCAGCCCCGAGAGCCGCAGCATGGGCTCGACCTTTGGCGGGCGGCGGGGGCTCAGGCCCTTCACCCGATCAGCGAAAGCCGCCACATGGGCGGGCGTGGTGCCGCAGCAACCGCCGATGATATTGACGAGGCCGCTTTCAGCAAATTCGCCCAGCATGTTCGCCATATATTCGGGGCTCTCGTCATAGAGGCCGAATTCATTGGGCAGGCCCGCATTGGGATAGGCCAGCGTGAAGGTGTCGGCGATGCGCGAAATCTCCGCCACATGCTGGCGCAATTCGCGCGCGCCAAGCGCGCAATTAAAGCCAACCGCGAAGGGATCGGAATGGCGGAGAGAATGCCAGAAGGCCGCAGGCGTCTGGCCCGACAGGGTGCGCCCCGAAAGATCCGTGATGGTGCCCGACAGCAGAATGGGCAGGCGCACGCCCAGCGCATCGAAAGCTTCCCACACGCCAATGAGCGCGGCCTTGGCGTTCAATGTGTCGAAGACCGTCTCCAGCAAGATCACATCGCTGCCGCCTTCGATCAAGGCATGGGCGGCCTGACCATAGGAGACGCGCAACTCGTCGAAGGACACCGCGCGAAAGCCCGGATCATTCACATCAGGCGAGAGCGAGGCTGTGCGGTTGGTTGGGCCAATGGCGCCGCATACAAAGCGCCTGCGCCCATCCTGCGCTTCTGCAAGCTGCGCCGCTTCGCGCGCAAGACGCGCGCCGGTACGGTTGAGGTCCGCCACATGGGCCTCAAGCCCATAGTCCGCCTGCGCGATGCTGGTGGAGGAAAAAGTGTTGGTCTCCACCATATCCGCGCCCGCCAGAAAATAGGCGAGATGAATGTCGCGAATGGCGTCAGGCTGGGTAAGATTCAGAAGATCGTTATTGCCCTTGAGATCGCGGCTGGCGTCCCTGAACAAGGCGCCGCGAAAGCCCGCTTCATCAAGGCGCAGATCCTGGATCATCGTGCCCATGGCGCCGTCGAGCACCAGGATGCGCTCGCGCGCAGCCTGCGTCAGCGCGGCCCGCACCGCCTTGCCATCGGCCATTTTGAAATGCGTCATCACGCGGCCCTCATGCTGAGTTGGGGACGCAGTCCCAGCAAATGGCAGATCGCATAAACGAGATCGGCCTTGTTCATGGTGTAGAAATGGAAATCGGTGACGCCATGATCGACGAGATCAAGCACCTGTTCAGCGGCGACGGCGGCGGCGATCAGGCGGCGCGTGGCTTGATCGTCATCGAGCCCTTCAAAACGATCCGCCAGCCATTGCGGCACGCTGGCGCCGGTCTTCTTGGCGAAGCTCGCAGTCTGGCGAAAATTCTGCACGGGCACGATGCCCGGCACGATGGGGATAGTGATACCGCGCGCCCGCACGCGCTCCATAAAGCGCAGATAATGCACGTTATCGAAGAAGAACTGGGTGATGGCGCGAGTGGCTCCAGCCTCCACCTTGGCCTTCAACACATCGATGTCAGCGTCAAGGGTGGCGCTTTCGGGATGTTTCTCGGGATAAGCGGAAACCGTCACCTCGAAATCACCAAGGCGGCGGACACCTTCGATCAGCGCCGTTGACGTGGCGTAGCCGCCGGGGTGGGGCTCATACATGCTGCCCGGCCCTGAAATGGGATCGCCCCGCAGCGCCACGATATGGCGCACGCCCGCCGCGTGGTAGCCGCGCACAACCTCGTCAACCTCTTCGCGCGTGGCGGCGACGCAGGTCAGATGGGCGGCTGGCTTCAAATCGGTTTCCCGCACAAGGCGCGCGAGGGTCGCATGAGTACGCTCGCGCGTGGAGCCGCCTGCGCCATAAGTTACAGAAACGAAGCTGGGTTCGAGCGGCGCCAGCCGCGTGATGGACTCCCACAGCGCACTCTCCATCTCCGCCGTCTTTGGCGGAAAGAATTCAAAGGAGACGCGGACATCGGCGAGCCGGGAGCGGCTGGCGCGCGAGAAATCATGAACCATCACGCCATCTCCATCAACTGCATCTCGTCGGTGATCACGCGAGAATCGCGCGCCACCCAGAGCGACACCGTCAGTTTGTCGCCTGCGCCGGGGCCAAGATCACGGCGGGCGAAGTCCACCAGCCCTGCCTCCGCCATAAAGCCCTCGATCTCCTCTCCGGAGAAGCCGAGGCGGCGATGCGCGTGCTGTTCGCGCAGGAATTCATGGGCGTGAGGCGCGAAATCGATGATCAGCAGGCGCCCGCCGGGCCGCAGCGCATGAGCGGCCTCGCGCACCGCGCGGCCGGGATCGTCGAGGTAATGCAACACCTGATGCACGACCACGAGGTCATAGCCATTGCGCTCCACCGGCAGCGCATAAAGATCGCCCTGGCGCACCTGCACATGGCGCAGACCCGCACGCTCCAGATTGGTGCGCGCCACATTCAGCATGGCCGGGCTCTGGTCCACGCCCACGGCCCGCTCGGCGAGCGGCGCTAGCAGCTCCAGCATGCGGCCCGTGCCGGTTCCCAGATCAAGCACAGCATGGAGAGGCTTGTCGCCCACGATGTCGCGCACGGCGGCCTCGACGATGTTTTCGGCAATATGCAGAGAGCGAATGCGGTCCCAATTGCGCGCCTGCTCCGCGAAATAGCGCTGCGCCTGTTCGGCGCGGGCGCGGCGCACTTCAGAGAGACGCGAGCGATCGCTCGACAGCACCGGGTCATTATCGTCCATGCCACCCAGCACAGCGCGCACCAGCCCTGCGGCCGCACCCTGATCTGCGAGGCGGAAGAAGGCCCAGGCTCCCTCGCGCCGCCGATCCACCAGCCCCGCCTCAACAAGCAGACGCAGATGCCGGGAGATGCGCGGTTGCGACTGGCCCAGAATGGTCATGAGTTCCGAAACGGTCAGCTCCGCATCGGCGAGCAAGGCCAGAAGCCGCAGCCGCGTGATCTCGCCAGCAGCCTCCAGCGCGTCAAGAGTGGCTGCGAATGAGGCGGAATGCTTGAGCATATCAAAATGTTTCCGGAGTAGATATAAAGATATCTTTATTCGGAAATGCCGAAAAATGTCAAGTGGGCGATTGATGGGTTATTGCCCACAATCCCACTAATCCCGGCGCTTCGCCTGTTTGCAGCTGACCGTCGACGCCGCGACGGGCGATCACCGCCCCGCAGATGGGAGAACACGCCTGATGGAAACCCGTTTCAGCCCGGGGGGAACCTCTCCGATCAGCGCCTGAAGGCGCCCGCCCACCGTACCCCCTCGAAATAGGACGCCAAAGCATCAACTGGCTGGCTTGCAAAAAGGTTTCGCGCTCATACTCTTTTGACTGAGTCCCGGCGCACCCATGCGCGATTCGGGAGAGATCGCGTGGATGAAATGATGGCGCCCATCGAAAAGACGACAGATACCGACCCGTCAGCGCCGCTGTTTCACGCCGATTCGCCGAATGCGCCATCCATTGGGGATTATCCGGCGCTCGACCTGCTGGCGGATCTCGCCGTTCATGCGCAGTCGCAGACCCCGCTCACCATCGGCGTCTTCGGCGCCCCGGGCTCCGGCAAGAGCCACGCGCTGCGCGGCCTCGCCAGACGGGCGCGGGGCCTCGCCGCAGCTACCCGCCCGGCAGGGCCATTTATCTCGAAAGTCGTGATTCTGGATGTGGACGCACGCACCTTGCGAGGGGACGCCGCCAGAGGTCTGGCCGACGCGCTGCATGGCGCGCTTCTGGCCCAGGGGCCTGACAGCCCCGCCGCAAGCCTGAGCGCGAGGGCCCTGGACGCGGCTACCGACCCCCAGGCTGCGGCGCAGGAAGCGGCCCGCAAGCTGGAGGACGCTGGCCAGCAGGTCGCCAGCGAGCAGCGCATTCTCGATGACTTGCAAGCGCGCCGCGCGGGGCTCAATGAGTCCCTGCTCTCCGGGTCAGGCCCGACGCAGGTCGAGGCTTATGCGCGTCGCAATCGCAAACAGCTTGAAGTCTCGCTGAAGCGCTTCGGCTTCACCGGAGACCCGACTTCCGTCTTCAAGGATCTTCTGCGCGAACTTGCGGAGCGTCCGGGGCGCCTCGGCGCCTTCGCCAATAGCATCTGGTCCTATGCGGGACAGGCGAAACTGCTGATGTGGACTTTGGCCTTCTTTCTGATCGCCTGTGCGCTGGGCCTGTTGGAGCGCAACAGCGGCGACTGGCTGACCAGCCTGCGCAATGCGGCGGAGGGGGCGACGGAGCCTACGAGCTGGATCGAAGGCCATATGCGCTGGCTCACCTATCTCGGCCATGGGGCGATCACCGCCGGTCTGGTCTGTCTCGCCGTGAACCTCTGGCGCGCGGCCCGTTTCACCATGCCCCTGTTTCAGGGCCTTCGTCTCCTGGAGGAGGATGCAGCCAACCGCCGGAGCGAACTGGACGACCTGATCGGCCGGCAGGCGAAGCGAGTGGATCAGCTCGGCGCCGAGGCGCAAAAATTCGCCGCCACCGCACAGGCCCAAGAAATGCGCGCGCGCCAGCGCGGCGCTCCCGGCGCGCATCATCGGCACAATCTCTTCACTGCGCCCGCAGTCCGGACGCCGGGACCGGATGCCGGCACCTATCTCGCAGCCCTTGAGGGCGGACTGGGCATGCATGATGCGCCACGGCGCATCCTGGTGCTGCTCGACGGACTGGAGGCCCTGCCCGCGCCGGAGGCCGCCTCAGTGGTGGATGCGGTGCACCTTTGGCTCCACCGTCCGGGTTTCGTGCTGGTCATGGCGGGGGATGCGGACCAGCTTGCGGCAGGCTGGGGCGGCGCCAAAGAGGCGACCGCAAGGCTGGAGCGCTATGTGCAGGCGCCCTTCAACCTCCGCATGATCCGCGACGCTAAGGCCAGCATCGCCTATGCCCACCAACTGCTGGGAGCCTCGCTCGACCCGCAGGAGGCGGCGCTCGACGCATCCGCCTGCGCCCTAGATCAACCGCTCAAGCCCATCGAAACACATCTGCTTGGCAAGTTGGCGAGCCTTGCAGGCGACAGCCCGCGCGCGGTGAAACGCTTCCTGAACGCCTGGCGCCTCGCCCGGCCCATGACGAGCGACAGCAGCGCGCTGGCGCTCATGCTCGCCCTCGACCATGGCGCAACGGCTGGCGAACTCGCCGCCATGGGCGCAGCGATGGATCTGGAGGAGCCCGGCAAAGCGCTCAAGATCCACCCCGGCGAGCCAAGGCTGGCGGCAGCCCTGGCGGCTGTGAATGCGCTGCGGTCATCGCCCCTCACCAATGGACAGGCCCATACCGCCTGGATGATCGCGCGGGACTACAGTCTTCCTCCGGCCTGAATCCTTACTGAACCGACTGCGCCAATTGCTGCACGGCCTCCAGCGTCAGCGGCTCAAGTCCCGCGCCGCCCGCCGCCGCATGGTCGGCGATCTGGCGGCGCATCTTCGGTGTCCAGTAGGAACGCAGGTGATCGACAATGCCCGCAAGCGCCTCGTCATGGGGCTGCGACGTGAAGAATTGCGCGATCTGATTGGCCATGCGGACCAGTTTGTCTTCAGGGGCGGCTGCGCTGCTCATGCGATGCGTCGTCCTTCGCTTTGCAAATCATCGGTCACGAAAGCGGGGTCGGTGAAGCAGATGGCGCCATCGGCGCGCGCCAAAGCCAGCAGCGTCATGGCGTTGGCCTGCGCCCGCTCGATGGCGAAAGTGGTGGGCGCCGACACCGCCACAAGGGCGCGCGCGCCAAACATAGCCGCCTTCTCCACCATTTCGTAGGAACAACGACTGGTGATGACGACGAAGCCTGACGCGGGATCGACGCCCGCACTGAGCAAGGCGCCGATCAGTTTATCCAGCGCATTATGCCGACCCACATCTTCGCGCACCACAAGCAACGCGCCTGCATGATCCGCGAAGGCGGCGCCGTGCAGCGCATGGGTGAGGCGATTGAGCGTCTGTCGATCTTCCAGCGCCAGCAGCGCACGTCGCACGCTCGACAAAAGCAGATGCCCCGGCCCATGAGCGGGCGCGCGCGCCACGGGTAAGGCGCCCAGATCATCGACGCCGCACAAACCGCAGCCCGTGCGGCCCGCCAGATTGCGATTGCGCGCGAGATGGCGTTGCAGCTTGTCGGAAGCCAGCGTCACCACGAGACGCAGGCCACGCTCGGCCTCCTCGATTTCGATGGAGCGAATATCGGCGGGGCCGTCAATGACGCCTTCGCTCACGCTGAAGCCCAGCGCGAAATCGTGGAGATCCTGCGGCGTCGCCATCATCACCGCATAGGGCACGGGCGCGTAGACGATATTCACGGGGACTTCCACCGCGCAGTCGCGCAGGCCCCGCTCACGCGCGCCGCCGAAGGTAAAGCGCGTGATGGGGGCGGGCTTATTCGGCCGCATCGGCGGCCTCGCGCGCGATGCGGCGCAGCGACACGCCGGTTTCGCGGTCCTGATCCTGCCAGGACGAGTAATAATTCGTGCGGCGCACCTGCACGGCCGTGACCTTGTATTCCGGGCAATTGGTGGCCCAATCGGAATTGTCGGTCGTCACCACATTGGCGCCGGAATTGGGATGGTGGAAGGTGGTGTAGACCACGCCCGGCTGCATTCGATCGGTGATGCAGGCATGTAGCGAGACCTCGCCGATGCGGCTCGCCAGAGCCACCAGATCGCCCTCCCGAACGCCACGACTTTCGGCGTCAAAGGGGTGGATTTCGAGCACGTCTTCCCCATGCCAGACATTGTTGAGCGTGCGCCGCGTCTGCGCGCCCACATTGTACTGGGTGAGGATGCGCCCGGTGGTTAGCAACAGAGGAAACAATGGCCCCGCACGCTCTTCGGTGGGCACATATTGCGTGATCATGAAGCGACCCTTGCCGCGCACGAAATGATCCACATGCATGATCGGCGTGCCAGTCGGCGCCGCCTCGGTGCAGGGCCATTGCACGGAGCCAAGCTCTTCCAGCCGCGCATAGGACACATTGCGGAAGGTGGGCGTGAGCTGCGCGATCTCGTCCATGATCTCAGATGGATGATCATAATGCATCGCAAAGCCCAGCGCTTTTGCGAAGCCCAAGGTCACTTCCCAATCGGCCAATCCGGCCATGGGCGCCATCACCTTGCGCACGCGGTTGATGCGCCGCTCGGCATTGGTGAAGGTGCCGTCCTTCTCGAGGAAGGACGCGCCGGGGAAAAACACATGGGCGTATTTCGCGGTCTCGTTCAGGAACAGGTCCTGCACGATCACGCATTCCATGCCCTCCAGCCCCGCCACCACATGTTTGGTGTCGGGGTCCGACTGGGCGATGTCCTCGCCCTGCACATAGAGCCCCTTGAACCCGCCGCCCACGGCTTCATCGAGCATGTTGGGAATGCGCATGCCCGGCTCGTGATCCAGCGTCACGCCCCAGAGCTGCTCGAACATGTCGCGCGTCGCTTCGTCCGACACATGGCGATAGCCGGAGAACTCGTGCGGGAAGGAGCCCATGTCGCAGGCGCCCTGCACATTGTTCTGCCCACGCAGCGGATTGACCCCAACGCCCTCGCGGCCCAGATTGCCGGTGACCATGGCGAGATTGGCCATGCCCATGACCATGGTCGAGCCCTGGCTATGTTCGGTAACGCCCAGCCCGTAATAGATGGCGCCATTGCCACCCCTGGCGAAGAGCCGCGCGGCGGCGCGCACATCGGCGGGCTTCACGCCGGTGATCGACTCCACCGCTTCGGGGGCGTTTTCCTCGCTCGCAATGAAACGCGCCCAGTTTTCGAAATCAGCAATGTCGCAGCGCTCGCGCACGAAGGCCTCGTCTACAAGGCCCTCGGTCACGATGACATGGGCCAGCGCATTGATCATGGCCACATTGGAGCCCGGCAGCAGCGGCAGATGATAGGAGGCGCGCACATGGGGCGACTTGACGAGATCGATGCGGCGCGGATCCACAACGATGAGCTTGGCGCCGGCCCGTAGCCGCCTTTTCATGCGCGAGGCGAAGACGGGATGAGCGTCGGTTGGATTGGCGCCGATCACCAAGATAACATCGGATTTCTCGACCGACTTGAAATCCTGCGTGCCTGCGGACGTGCCGAAGGTGGTCTTCAATCCATAGCCGGTCGGCGAATGGCAAACGCGCGCGCAGGTGTCCACATTGTTATTGCCAAAGCCCGCGCGCACCAGCTTCTGCATCACGAAGACTTCTTCGTTGGTGCAGCGCGAGGAGGTGATGGCGCCCACGGAGTCGCGGCCATATTGGGCTTGAATGCGCTTGAATTCCGAAGCTGCGTAATCGAAAGCCTCGTCCCATGAGACTTCGCGCCATGGGTCGGTTATCGCGGCGCGGATCATCGGCTTGGTGATGCGATCTTTCGAGGTGGCGTAGCCATAGGCGAAGCGGCCCTTGACGCAGCTATGGCCCTCATTGGCCTTGCCGTCCTTGAAGGGAACCATGCGCACCACGCGCTCGCCCTGCATCTCCGCCTTGAAGGAACAGCCGACGCCGCAATAGGCGCAGGTCGTGACTTTCGAATGCTCTGGCTGGCCCATCGCGATGATGGATTTCTCGCTCAGCGTCGCTGTCGGGCAGGCCTGCACGCAGGCGCCGCAGGAGACGCATTCGGAGGACAGGAAATCGACGCCGGCGGACGCCACTTTCGAGTCAAAGCCGCGTCCCTGAATGGTCAGCGCGAATGTGCCCTGCACCTCTTCGCAGGCGCGAACGCAGCGCGAGCAGACAATGCATTTGGATTCGTCGAAAGAGAAATAGGGATTGCTCTCATCCTTCGCGCCATCAAGATGGTTGGCGCCATCGGTACCATAACGCACCTCGCGCAGGCCAACGGCGCCCGCCATATCCTGCAATTCGCAATCGCCATTGGCGGGACAGGTGAGGCAGTCGAGCGGATGATCGGAGATATAAAGCTCCATCACGCCCTTGCGCAATTTCGCGAGGCGGTCATTTTGCGTGTGCACCACCATGCCATTTTCGGCGGGCGTGGTGCAGGAGGCGGGCGTGCCGCGCCGCCCCTCGATCTCGACAAGGCACAGGCGGCAGGAGCCGAAAGCCTCTAACATGTCGGTGGCGCAAAGCTTCGGGATTTGCGTGCCCATGCTCATGGCCGCCGCCATGACGGAGGTTCCCTGCGCGACGGTGACGCGCTCGCCGTCGATGGTGAGCGTGACCATCGTGGCGCTCGTCGCCAGCTTCGTTCCGTAATCCACTTCCTTGATGAGGCTCATGGGAACACCTGTTCAGCGGCCGGGCGCTCGAAATCCTGGCTAAAATGCGTCAACGCGCTCAGCACGGGCATGGGGGTCAATCCGCCCAGCGCGCAGAGGGATCCATCGGTCATGGTCTCGCAGAGGTCGCGCAGCAAAGCTGTATTCTGCGCGCGCCCATCACCTGCGACGATCCTGTCGATCACCTCCACGCCCCTTGTGGAGCCGATGCGGCAGGGGGTGCATTTGCCGCAGCTCTCGATGGCGCAGAACTGCATGGCGAAGCGGGCCTGTTTCGCCAGATCCACGTGATCGTCAAAGACCACCAGCCCGCCATGGCCGAGCATGCCCTTCACCGCCAGCATGGCTTCGTAATCCAGCGGCGTGTCGAGCAGCGTATCGGGAAAATAGGCGCCCAGAGGCCCGCCCACCTGCACCGCCCGCACTTTACGCCCGCTCGCGGTTCCGCCGCCGAAATCCTCAACCAATTGGCGGATCGTGACGCCAAAGGCCAGCTCCACCAGCCCGCCACGCTTCACATTGCCCGCGATCTGGAAGGGCTGGGTGCCGCGCGAGCGGCCCATGCCAAAGTCCGCATAGGCCCTGGCGCCATGGGCCATGATCCAGGGAACGCTCGCCAGCGAGAGCACATTGTTGATGACCGTAGGCTTGCCGAAGAGGCCCTGAATGGCGGGCAGTGGCGGCTTGGCGCGCACCTGCCCGCGCCGCCCCTCGAGGCTCTCCAGAAGCGAGGTCTCTTCGCCGCAAATATAGGCCCCCGCGCCCAGCCGCGCCTCAAGCTCGAATTGGTCGCCGAGCCAGCCACCAGCGCGCGCGATTGCGATGGCGCGCTGCATCGTGCGAAATGCGTGCGGATATTCGGAGCGGATATAGACGAAGCCCTTGGTGGCGCCCGTCGCCAGCCCTGCGATGATCATGCCCTCGATGAGGGTGAAGGGATCGCCCTCCATCAGCATGCGGTCGGCGAAGGTTCCGCTGTCGCCCTCATCCGCATTGCAGACGATATATTTTCGCTCGCCCTGCGCCGCCGCCACCGTGCGCCATTTGATCCCGGTGGGAAAACCAGCGCCGCCGCGCCCACGCAGGCCAGAGGCGACGACCTCCTCGACCACATCGTGGGGCGTCATGGCCAACGCCCGCGTCAGTCCCTCAAAGCCCCCATGGGCGCGATAATCGCTGAGGGACAGCGGATCGATCACACCGCATCGGGCGAAGGTCAGCCTTTGCTGGGCGCGCATCCAGTCGAGGTCTTCGACCTTGCCGACGCGCGCGGCGTGCTCGCCCCCTTGCAGGAAACCGGCATCGAACAGGGCGGCGACGTCGCCCGCGCTCACCTGCCCATAGCCGATGCGGCCCTGCGGCGTCTCAACCTCGACGAGGGGCTCCAGCCAGACCATGCCGCGCGAGCCGTTGCGGATGATACGCACATCAAGGCCGCGCGCGCGGGCCTCCGCCGCAATGGCCTGCGCCACGGCTTGCGCGCCCACGGCGAGCGCCGAAGAATCGATGGGAACGAAGATGCGCGTCGTCATGCCCGCGCTCCGCTCAGTTCCAGCACCAACCTGTCGAGCCGCGCCTCATCCAGCCGCCCAATGGGCTCGCCATCAAGGAGAGCGGCGGGGGAGAGGGCGCAATGGCCGAGGCAATAGACATTTTCGATGGTCAGCGCGCCATTGGCGCTGGTCTGGCCGGGCTCCAGCCGATGGGCCATGCGCAGGCGCTCAACCAGATGTTCGACGCCCATGGACTGGCAGGATTCCGCTCGGCAGATCTTCAGCACATGGCGCCCGGCGGGGGAGTCGCGGAAATCGTGGTAGAAGGTCACGACCCCGTGAACCTCGGCGCGCGACACATTCAACGCCTGCGCCACCAGGGGGACCACGCGCGCGTCGATGCAGCCGAAGGCCTCCTGCAGGGCGTGCAGGATGGGCAGCATCGCGCCTTCCAGATGCGCCAGTCCTTCGATGATCTCCAGCGCCAGCCCCTCATCGAAGGCGGACGCGCCAACTCCCTGCCCCATAAGCTCGACCCTGACGGTTTCGCGACCATTCGCATGGACTAGTCCAATACTAGCCGCGTTCGTGCCGTCACGAAACTCACATACGGTGCCAATAAGCGACCAGGAAGCCATTTTCCTTGCGGGCGTTAACGCCGGCGAAGGTTCGGAAGCTCCCCACCTGTACGGACCAGGGTCGACCGGGATTGAGCAGCAGGCTGATCTGCGCCTTGTGGGATTGGCTTGGCGGGGTGAACGGGGTTCTCTGGGCGAAAATGCTGCTCCCCTGCCCCACCACCTGCAAACGCTCGAAAACCGAGAGCCCGGCCGCCAGCTCCATGCGCCATTCGTTGGGCTCAGGGCCGCTGGTCCTGCGCAGGCCCGCCTCCGCCGACCAGAAGCCCGGCGCATCCATCAGCTCGAAGGAACCGCCAGCCATCAACCGTCCGTCGGTTTGGGGCTGCGTCAGGCCCGCCGCCGCAGGATTGACCGTCCGGCCACCCGGCAGACGCAGCAGGCCCTGAGCGGAGAAGACCAGATCTCCCTCGAACGCCCGGCCAAATTCGACCCTGGCGCCCAGTTCGGACATGCCAAGCCCACGATAGCGGGCGCTCGGCGGGCCCTGCATGGCGATGCCCACCGTCTCGAAACGGCCCAGAAGGGTCAGCCAATCAAGCGCGCCATATTCGAACACCGTATCCAGAGCATATTTGCGATAGGTGCGCGCCGCAGCAAGACGTCCCCTCGGGTCATAGGCCTGCATGGTTGCAGTCACACTGGATTCCTGAACAACCAGAAGCATGCCCCCGCGCTGGGTGAATGCGCCGCCCAGCGCGGGCCGCGCAAGAAGGCAAAGCACCATCACGAGGAGCAATCGAGACGACATGAAACGCAGCCGTTACGCAAGGGAAACCGGAGGCATTGTGAGCCCGGAGAAAGCCGTCTGCAATAGCAAAGCTCACGTCATTAAATTTGCAAACCGGAGCGCTCTGGTCCAATGTCCGCGCGCTTCGCCACTGGCCAATGCCCGAAAACGCAAGACAGGCTCATGACCTACCTCGATTTTGACGCGCTCGACCGGACGCCGCTAGACAGCGACCCCTACGACCATCTGGTGATCGAGAATTTCATCCTGGCCGACGCTTTCAAGAAGGTGTCGGCGGATTTCCCCACCGTGCCCGGCCCCGGCTCCCATCCGCCCTCCGAGCTGGAGATTCATGGTGATTTCAAGGGCCTGATGGATGAGATGAATGGCGAGCGGTTCCGCAAGGCGATGGAAGCGAAGTTCAACGTCGATCTCACGGGACGTCCCACCATGTATACGGTGCGCGGCTTCGTGCGGGAGAAAGACGGCGAAATCCACACGGATTCAAAGACCAAGATCCTGACGATCCTGCTATACATGAACGAGGGCTGGGAATCCGACGGCGGGCGCCTGCGCATCCTGCGCTCTGGAACCGATCTGGAGCAGTTCACGTCCGAAGTCCCGCCCTATGGCGGCACCCTGCTGGCCTTCCGGCGCTCGGACAACTCATGGCATGGCCACAAGCCCCATTCCGGCCCGCGCCGCGCCATCCAGCTGAACTGGGTCACGACCCAGGATGTGGTGGACCGGGAGCAGCAGCGCCATCGCTTCTCGACCCGGGTGAAGAAGCTCAAGAGCGCCATCTTCGGCTGACGTCAGCGGGCCTGCGGCGGCAAGCAAGCGCAGCTATGGACAAAGTTGGTCGGTGAGGCGATTGTCGCGGCCCATCAGGCGCATGCGCCTCGCCAACAGGTCCGGGAGGTCCCCCTTGAACGAAGTCGAACAAAGCTCACTCGACGCCGAATATGTGCTGCGCATGAAGGTCGCCGCCTGCACCCTGATGCTGGTGAACGAAAAATGCATGAATTACTCGGGCCATGTGAGCGGTCGCCTGCCCGGCGGCGACACGTTCCTGATCCAGCCCATCGACGTGCCCCGGTCCGGCCTGCGGCCCGACGATCTGCTGGTCTGCGACCTCGACGGACAGGTGGTGCGCGGCACGCCCGGCTCCAAGGCCCCGGCGGAAGTGTCGCTGCACGCCGAAATCCTGCGCGCCCGCCCGGATGTGAACTCCATCGCCCATTTCCATCATGACCTGACCAATTCCTTCACCCTGGTCGAGGACATGCCCCTGCG
>Ga0209829_10001377_pt1 | contig 19846 bp, 15 predicted proteins | sample C_140205_EF_Meta_FD_187311 | JGI IMG/M metagenome (GOLD analysis project Ga0209829, IMG submission 187311) | Freshwater microbial communities from Lake Croche, Canada to study carbon cycling - C_140205_EF_MetaG (SPAdes) (version 2) | ecosystem: Environmental > Aquatic > Freshwater > Lake...
GTATTATTTTCATAAAAAGCTTGTTGTGCATTGGCCAATTGCTCAATTACGGGTAATTCCCAGCGTACCACCTTGGCAAAGTTCAGTACCAGGTTTTTGGGTGCTTCAGCTCCAATTTTTGTGGTTAATTCGGCCAATTCTGGCACGAGATTTGAACTAAGACTATTTTCAAGAAGGGTAATGACTGTGAATTTCTCCTTTTGTTCGGTTTTGTATTGCATAGGGTGTTAATAATAAATGGTTAATAACAAGTAATACTCAACATACTTTAGGTCAAAAATATTCGTTATTCTTGTAACAGCTCCAATTAAATATATGGATAATAATTTTTCAACACAAGTTAAGGAAATCATCTCTTATAGTCGCGAAGAGGCTTTGCGTTTAGGAAACGACTTTATAGGGGCCGAGCATTTAATGCTTGGGCTAATTAGAGATCAGGAAAATACTGCCATCAAGATACTAAAGCAGTTAAACGTAAATCTAGGGGAATTAAGAAAAGAGATTGAATTGGCCGTGAAGGATAAGTCTGGTAAAAATGTAGCTAATATCAACAGCTTGCCTTTGACCAAACAGGCCGAAAAAGTAATTCGCGTAACAGTATTAGAAGCCAAAGCGCTTAAAAGCCCCATGGTAGAAACCGAGCATTTACTTTTAAGTATCTTAAAAAACAAAGAAAATATAGCCACTCAAATTTTAAATCAATTTGATATTGATTATGATTTGTTTAGAGCTGAATTGGGCATGGTAGATTCTGGACCTTCTACCCCAAATCCGCCGAGCGCAGAATTTTCTGAAGAAGGGGAGGATGAATTTGAAGAAGAAAAACGGGGTGGGTCAGGCGCTTACGGAGCTGCCTCAAAAGCAAAACCGGTAACGCCTAATAAATCCAAAACGCCGGTATTAGATAATTTTGGACGTGATATTACGAAGCTAGCCGAAATGGATTCTTTGGATCCGATTGTAGGTCGTGATGCAGAAATTGAAAGAGTAAGTCAAATTTTAAGTAGACGTAAAAAGAACAATCCCATTTTAATTGGAGAGCCTGGGGTGGGTAAGACCGCTATTGTAGAAGGTTTGGCCTTGCGCATTGTTCAAAGAAAAGTGTCAAGAGTACTATTTGATAAACGTGTTATATCCTTAGACTTAGCTGCTTTGGTGGCAGGCACCAAATACAGAGGTCAGTTTGAAGAGCGTATGAAAGCCATCATGACCGAGCTGGAAAAAAACAGAGACGTTATTTTATTTATTGACGAAATACATACCATTGTAGGCGCTGGTGGAGCGAGCGGTTCTTTAGACGCTTCTAATATTTTTAAACCTGCCTTAGCACGTGGTGAATTACAATGTATTGGCGCTTCTACTTTGGATGAATACAGAATGCACATCGAAAAAGATGGCGCCTTGGACAGACGTTTCCAAAAAGTAATTATTGAGCCACCAAGTGTGGCGGATACCATTATTATTTTAAATAATATTAAGTCTAAATACGAGGATTACCACAGTGTAGTATACGATCAAGAAGCGATTGAGGCTTGTGTGAAATTGAGTGACCGTTATATGACCGACCGATTGCTTCCCGACAAAGCCATTGATGTATTGGATGAGGTAGGGGCGAGAGTGCATTTAAAAAATATCAATGTGCCTTTGGACATTGTTGATTTAGAAAAACAAATTGAAGAAGTTAAGAACGAGAAAAATAGAGTGGTTAAAAGCCAACGATTCGAAGAAGCAGCCAGCTTAAGAGATACGGAGAAAAAATTAGGAGAGGCTTTAGAAAAAGCAAAAACCAATTGGGAAGAAGAAAGTAAGAACAAGCGTTTCCCAATCAATGAAGAAAATATTGCCGAAGTGGTGAGTATGATGACAGGCATTCCTGTGAAGAGAATGGTAGAAGCGGAAACCACTAAGTTGAAAAAAATGACAGAGGAGATGAAAGCCATGGTCATTGGTCAGGATGAAGCTTTAGGAAAAGTAGTAAAAGCCATTCAAAGAAATAGAGTAGGGTTAAAAGATCCCAAAAAACCCATTGGTACTTTTATATTTTTAGGTCCAACAGGCGTAGGTAAAACAGAGTTGGCTAGAGCGCTTGCTAGAAATTTATTTGACTCAGAGGATTCTTTGATTAGAATTGACATGAGTGAGTACATGGAAAAGTTTTCTGTCAGCCGTTTAATTGGAGCACCTCCGGGTTATGTAGGCTATGAAGAGGGCGGTCAGTTAACAGAGAAAGTGCGCCGAAAGCCTTATTGTGTAATACTTTTAGACGAAATTGAAAAAGCACATCCAGATATTTACAATATTTTATTACAAGTATTGGACGACGGTATATTAACGGATGGTTTAGGACGCAAAGTAAATTTCAAAAATACTTTGATCATCATGACTTCTAATATTGGAGCGCGTCAATTAAAGGAATTTGGAGATGGGGTTGGATTTGCAACAGCAACGCGCGTGCAACAAACCGATGAAAACAATAGATCTGTTATCGAGAAAGCATTGAAAAGAACCTTCTCTCCTGAATTTTTAAATAGAGTAGACGATGTGGTGGTGTTTAATTCATTGACCAAAGAAAATATTTTCTTAATCATTGATATTATCATGAAAAATGTGTTGAGTCGTTTGGTGAATTTGGGATTGAACTTAGTTTTATCTGAGTATGCCAAAGGATTTATTGCAGACAAAGGCTATGATGTTCAATTTGGCGCAAGACCATTGCACAGAGCCATTCAAAAATACATTGAAGATCCATTGGCGGAAGAGATCTTAAACCACAGCGTCAAAGAAGGAGATACTATTATGGGCGAGTTAGACAAAGAAAATGGGAAGCTTGTTTTTACTTTGCAAAAAAAGGAAAAAGAAAAAGCACCCAAAGCGCCTAAGGAACCTAAAGAAGACTAAGTTGAGATAGCTCATTCAAAGGCCTCCCTGTAAACAAGGAGGCCTTTTTTTATTCAAAATTTGAATGCGCTACACAATTAATAGTTATTTTTAGGTAACCTTAAAATAGACCCTATGATTCAAAAAAGACGGAACATTATTAAATCTCTTTTTTTTATTCCATTTATTTCAAAAGTAAATGTAAATGGAGGTTGGTTAAGCGAAGCTGTAAAAAAGGGGAGTCGCCGATTTAAAATTAGTCTAAATGCGTATTCATTTAATACCCCATTAACAAAGAAAGAAATTACCATTGAAGAAGTGATTGAGTTTTGTGGAAACTTAAATATAGATGCGATCGATTTAACTGGTTACTATTTGCAAAATTACCCTGCTGTGCCAACGGATGAATATATTTCCAGTATAAAAAATAAAGTGCATCAATCAGGATTGAGCATCAGTGGTACTGGGATAAGGAATGATTTTGGATCTCCTGATCCTGCCTTAAGAAATGCAGAAGTAGCCTTTGTTAAGAAATGGATTGAGGTGGCTGCTAAATTAGGAGCACCTGTTTTACGCATCTACAGTGCTAAAAAATTAACGGAAGGGTATGCTTGGACACAAATGGCAGACTGGATCATAGAAAGCTTTAAACAGTGTGTTGAGCATGGAAAAAAATACGGAGTGATTATTGGCATGCAAAATCACAATGATTTTATTTTAACTGCGGAGCAAGCATTGTATTTTGTAGAAAGATTGGATAAAGATTGGTTTGGTTTAGTAGTAGATACAGGAAATTTTCAAACCAAGGAAGCGTATGGTGAAATTAAATTGGTGGCACCCTATGCCGTAAATTGGCAAATCAAAGAATTGCTAACAATCAATGGGAAAATTCAACCAATGGATTTAAAAAAGTTAATAGGCATCATTGCACAGTCGCCTTATAAAGGCTATCTGCCTACAGAAACCTTAAGCCCGGGAGATCCAAGAATGCTTGTTCCTCCTTTTTTAGAGAAGGTGGCTGCTCAGATAAATCAATTCAGTTGATGGGCTTATTTTTTTAAATACCAATCTTTGTAACGCTTTAATGCTTCTAAAAAATAGTAGTCGGCATATATCAAAGGCACATCTATTTCTGAATTTAATGAAAGTGCACCTACCGAATGCTTAAGTAAAAAGCCTCCATTTTCTCCTGCTTTTGCACGGTAAGTTTCGTTGGACAATGATTCTAACATAGTAACTGCATCATTGATGTATTTTTCCTTTTCTGCGTCTTTAGAGAATTGGGCAAGTTCCATTAATGCTGATGCAGTAATGGCAGCAGCAGAAGCGTCTCTTTTTGCAATGGGCTGTTGTCCTGCATCAAAATCCCAATAAGGAATTTTATCAGCAGGTAAATTAGGATGGTTTAAATAAAATTGGGCAATTCTTTTTGCATGTGTTAAGTAAGCCAAATTTTTAGTATCGCGATACATGGTGATAAAGCCATACAATCCCCAGGCTTGCCCTCTTGACCAAGCAGAAGTATTGGCAGCTCCTTGATGGGTAGTTTTTTTAAGTACTTTGCCAGTTTTTTCATCAAAATCTACGACATGAAATGAACTGTAATCTGGGCGGTAAAATTCTTTCATGGTCGTATTGGTATGCGTAATGGCTATTTGTTGATATTTGGCATCACCTCCATGTTGACTTACCCAATTCATCATTTCTAAATTCATCATGTTGTCAATAATAACTGGGCAATTAAAATATTGATTTTTATTCCAAGATTGAATTGACTTCATCGCAGGACGGTATCTTGTAGATAAGGATTCAGCAGATCTGAATATGATTTGTTTGTATTTTTCCTCTTTAAATAAGCGGTAGGCATTGCCAAAACTATTGTACATCATAAAGCCTAGGTCATGATTCCCAGTATAAGTTTGGTTGGGCTCGATTACTTTTAAAGTACGTAAGGCTTCTGCTTTGATCACTTCGTCTTTTGTCTGTTCGTAGATGAATAGTAAGGACCCTGGGTAAAATCCTGAACACCACCAAGTAATTTCTCTTGATAATAATTTATTGTTTTTTTCATCAAAGGATTGAGGCATTCTATCACTGGGCACTTGCTTCATCATATACAAGTATTGACTATTGGCAAGGGCATAGTTTTCGGTGATGAGTTGACTCATTTTTCGATCTCTTGTTGTTGACTGAGAAAAAGAGATCGTGTTCATTAGTATGAAAAATGATAAAAGTACAAATTTGAATTTCATGGCTAAATAATTAGATTTTATAGATTTTAATTTTATCTTTATTTTTTGAAATAATATTTTGAAAAATTAATCTTACTATTTACAATAACTTACGAAAAATAACAGATACAATTTAAACTAAATCATTCAAATGTCAAATGTTTTTATCGAAAACGAAATAGTAGCCTGGACAAAGGTTGCGCCAGGTATTGAGCGTTCTATTTTAGCCTATGATGATAGTTTAATGTTGGTTAAAGTAAAATTTGACAAAGAGGCGATAGGAGTGCTGCATCAGCATCCACATGTTCAAATAAGTTATATTGAATCGGGCTTGTTTGAAGTAGAAATAGGAGGAGAAAAAAAAGTGATGAAATCAGGAGATACTTTTTATGCGCCTTCCAATGTTTGGCATGGAGTAGTTTGTTTGGAAAAGGGTGTTTTATTGGATTCATTTAGCCCTATGAGAAAAGATTTTATTTAAATTTATAAAAACCATGATCAATTTTAGAGTAGACCAGAAAATAGCCTTAGTCACCGGGTGTAGTCGTGGAATTGGAATGGCTGTGGCAATAGAATTAGCCAACGCAGGTGCAGACATAATAGGTGTTTCGAATAGTTTATCCAAAGAAGGCAGTGAAGTGGGTAAGGCAGTAGAAAAAACAGGTCGTAAATTTTATCCTTATGCTGTAGATTTTTCAAATAGAGAAGCATTACATGCATTTATCAACCAGGTTAAAATAGATCATCCTCAAATTGACATATTAATCAATAATGCAGGAAGTATTTTACGTATGCCAGCGGTGGACCATTCAGATGATTATTGGGATAAGATTATGGAAATTAATTTGAATGCTCAATTTGTATTAACAAGAGAGATTGGAAAAAGAATGGTAGATCAAGGTGCAGGAAAAATTGTTTTTACTTGTTCTTTGTTAAGTTTTCAAGGTGGGGTCACTGTACCTGGGTATGCCGCCAGTAAAGGGGCCATCACTTCCTTATTAAAGGCTTTTGCCAATGAATGGGCAGCACATGGTATTAATGTAAATGGCGTAGCCCCAGGATACATTGAAACAGACAATACAGAAGCATTGAGGAACGATGCAGAAAGGAGTAAATCCATTTTGTCAAGAATTCCTGCAGGACGTTGGGGAAAATCAAGTGATTTAGCCGGAGCTTTTGTATTTTTATCCTCGCCAGCATCTGATTATATGAATGGATCCATTATCACTGTAGATGGAGGATGGATGGGAAGATAGTCGAAATAATAAAACAATAAATAAACTGATAAATAATATAACATGGAAATAAGATTTCAAAATAGCCCTTTAGAAACAAGTAAAATGTCTACTACTGAATTACGTACGAATTTTTTAATTCAGGATTTTATGCAACAAAATCAAATGCATTTAGTGTATTCGCATTACGATAGAATGATTGTTGGTGGAGTAGTGCCTGGTAAAGATAAAATAGAGCTAAAGAATGAATCAGAATTAAAAGCAAATTATTTTTTAGAACGTCGTGAACTAGGTATTATCAATGTGGGTGGAACTGGAACAGTAACTGCAGATGGGATGGAATATGAATTAGAAAAATTAGAATGTGTTTATTTAGGGAAAGGTACTCAACAAGTATTTTTTAGCAGCAAAGAGGCCAGTGCTCCAGCTTTATTTTATTTGTTGTCTACACCTGCACATCAAACTTATCCCAATCAAAAAATGACAAAAGCAGGAGCAGCTCCGGTTCAATTGGGCGATTTAGCTACTTCCAATAAACGAACTATTTATAAATACATTCACAATGATGGATTACAAAGTTGTCAATTGGTGATGGGTTTAACTATTCTAGAACAAGGTTCTGTTTGGAATTCAGTACCACCTCACACTCATACCAGAAGAATGGAAGCGTATTTTTATTTTGACATGGATCCAGCCCATCGAGTAATGCATTTTATGGGAGAGCCACAAGAAACCAGACATATTGTTATTGGAAACAATGAAGCAGTTTTATCGGCTCCATGGAGCATGCATTTTGGCGTTGGAACTGCTAACTATGGCTTTATTTGGGGCATGGCAGGAGAGAACAAAGAATTTACAGACATGGATCCTGCACCTATTGCTACTTTGAAATAAATTAGTTAAAACTTTTATTTTTTCAACACCAAAGGCTTCGCCATTTTTTGTGCTTTTAGCGCAAGTTCTGTAGCTAGGAAACAATGTTTTTGAGACATGGCAGTTTCAGTTCTATTTAAAATATCATCTACCAGCAATTGGCCAAAGGGTAAATCAACATTGTTGCAATCAATGTACCTCATTTGTTTGTTGTCGGTGATATATAAATGATTGCCGCCTTTATGTCCAGATGAAACGTCAATGTTTTTTCTAACTTCAATATAGCCCTCTGTACCTAAAACGGTCAAACGGCCATCTCCCCAACTTCCTAATCCATCTGGAGTGAACCAATCTACTCTAATGTATCCAGTGCCTCCATTTCCTTTCAACATCACGTCGCCAAAATCTTCAAAATTGGGATATTGTTGGTGATGCACATTGCCTACCTGTGACATCAATACTTCTGCTTCAGTGGTATTGGTAAAATGTAAATATTGATCAAATTGATGTGATCCGATATCGGTTAAAATTCCACCAAATCTTTTTTTATCATAAAACCAATCTGGTCTTACCGACAATCCTGTTTTGCCAATGCCATTGTTAATACGGTGGGGTGCTAAGTTTACAGTTTGTATGACTTGCCCAATCGCGCCAGATTTCACCAATTGACTGGCCATCTCTGTGCCTTTGTTTTCGAGTCTTTCGCTGTACATGATGGAAAAAATTCTTTTGGTTTCCATTTGTACTTTTTTAACAGCAGCCAATTGTTCTAAAGTGATAATGCCTGGTTTATCAGACAAATAATCCTTGCCATGCTGCATGGCGCGAATACCTAATGGAGCGCGTTCGTCTGGGATGCCCGAACTTAATATTAAATGAATGCTAGGGTCTTCTAAAATTTCATTTTCTGATTTGGCCAGTTTAGCTTCGGGATATGCTTTTAAATAATCAGCAACTAACTCGGGTTCCTTAGCATACAAAGCAACCAATTCGCCGCCCCCTCTTTTAATGGCTTGTGTCATCCCATAAATATGTGGATGATTGATATTGATCACGCCAAATTTTATTCGATTAGGCAATGCTTTTGTTGAAGTTGGAGGTATAAATGTTTCTGCTTTAATGTCCATTCCCGAAAATAGGAATAGGCCCGACAAAGCGGAAGTGGTTTTAATAAATTTTCTTCTGTTAGAATTGGATTGGCTCATATATTGTTTTTATAAGTTCAAGTTCAAATATAATTAAAATAACCTGGAATTTGAATTTCATTTAGTGGATTAATTATCAGTGGGCAACATTTCTACTTTTTTTATAAGCCTAACAGGGATAGTAATTTCTTTTCTGCGTTTTAAAAAAAATAATACGGTATCTACTTGTTTTTGAATGACACCTTCTAAGATGGTTTTGTCATCCCATCCAATGACTTTTAAATTTGTTTGATGTTCTATAAAATAACTGTAAGCAGACTTATTATAATTTTCTACAATAGGATTGGCTATGGTGTTGCTTCCTTTTTTTGTTGTAATAAGGATAACGCCTGAGCTTCCTTGCGCTCCATAGCTGGTAAGGGATGCCGCATCTTTTAAAACAGAAATATTATCTACATCCTGCACATTGATATTCATGATGTCACCATTGTATACAGATTGATCTACCACAAACAATGGGGGTTGCTGACTTTTAAAACTACTTATGCCTCTGATAACAATGCTTCCTGCTTTTCCACCATTGGTGGTAACTTCTAAGCCTGGCACATCTTTTAACATGTCATAAATAGTTTTGTAACTACCTATGGGTAATTTATTTTGTGCGTTTGCTACATAGCAAAAAAAGCAAAAGACAACTAAAATTAAATACTTATGGGTGTATAATCTTTTCATTTTATTAAGAAAGATTATTTTAATCTAGTCCTTTTATTTCATAAGGGAAACGGTGCGGTCTATTTAATAATGCATTGGCTTCGTCGTCATTGATAAATCTTTCATTCATTGGGTCCCAATTAATTTTTCGCTTTAATTTCATTGCCATATGATGCAACAAACAAGTAGAGCAAGATCTGTGGCCCACTTCCACAGGTGAAATAGGTTGTAATCTACTTTTAATACAATCCAACCAATTGCCATGTTGTTCGGTGCTTCGGTATAAATTAATTTCATTGGCACCAATAACAGAACTAATTATTTTATCATCACTCGCGGTAAGTGGTTTTTCTTTATTGGTTGGAATCGGATCACTTGAACTCGCACGATAATCGCCACGCGTTACAAAAATCCAACCTTTAGTTCCTTCAAATTTGATACCGTTTGGAATTTCATTGCTGATAATCATTTTTACACCATTGGCATAAATACCTTCTGTTTGAAATAAACCATGCACATTCCATAAACCTGATTTTGGAAAATCTGCATGACCAGAAATTTCAATAGGACCGGTATATTCCGTATCCATTGCCCAATGGGCACAATCCACATGGTGTGCACCCCAACCAGTAATCATACCAGCACCAAATTGCTCCATGCGCAACCAGCCTGGTCTACTGTAATCATTTTGAGGATGAACTCTCTTTTCGGTATAATACACATTGGGAGTAGAACCCAACCAAGCATCATAGTTTAAGTTTTTTGGAATCGGCATTTCTGGTTCTTCCTCCCCACCTGGGTCACCAGGCAGTCCAACATACACTGTTTTTAAATCACCAATACGACCATTTCTTACTAATTCTGCTGCATATCTAAATTGAACAGAAGATCTTTGTTGGCTTCCAATTTGTAAGATGCGTCCCGAACGCTGCACCGCGTTGCTTAAGGCACGGCCCTCTGCAATTGTAAGAGAAGCAGGTTTTTGCAAATACACATCTTTACCCGCCTCAACTGCATGAATTCCTAAATAAGCGTGGGAGTGATCGGGTGTGCTAATAAGCACGGCATCAATATCTTTATTTTGAAGCATGGCTCTATGATCATCATACATGGTTACACCATCGTACGCTTGCCCTGTTTTTTTGGTATAGTAATCATTTACATATTTTTTCCCATTCAACAATCTTTTACTATCTAAATCACAAACGGCCATAATTCTTGCTTGGTCATACTTTAATGTTTCAAACATATCATGGTCACGAGAAATACGACCCACTCCAATGGCGCCAATATTTATTTTATTGCTAGGTGCATTTTTTCCAAAAACGGAAGCTGGCACAATAGAAGGGAAGCCTGTTATACCAAGGGTAGAAGCAGCACTTACTTTTAAACTGTTTTTAACAAAGTTGCGACGGTTCATTTTATTTTAATTTAGGGTATTTATTTTTTTAAAGGATCGTCCTTTGTGATGGCGATGGCATTATTGTAATTTAAGCCTTTGTATTCATTGGCAATAAATTGGATGCCTTGTAATAGATGATTGATATAGGTAGGATCCTGGTAATTGTCTTTGGTATGGCCTAATGTAGTAATCCAAATGTGGCCCCCTTCAAAATTTTGATACCATACTGCAGGATAGTAATTTGCAAATGAGCCTGCATTGTTTATAATTTCCTCCCTTTTATTTTGATGTAAGGAAGCTAAATCATGCGCCATTAAAACTTTAATGCCTGGATACAATTCTTTTCCAAAATAACATTCGTCATCCTTGGTCCATAGTGCAGGAACTCCTTTCATGGAGGGATGGGAAGGCTCCATATTTTTAATACTAAATTTTTGAAAGCTCGCATGCCAAGAAAAAGTTTCTCCGATCATCATTTTAAACCAAGTCCAGTTGCGCTCGGTTCCGGTTACCGAATGGATGCCCACAAACCCGCCACCAGCTTCTATATAACGTCTAAAAGCAACACGTTGGTCATTGTTGTCAAATACATCATTGTTGGTGCTTGTGAAAATGAGCAAATTGTACTTTTTTAAATCGGCCTGGTTAAAAATGGTAGGATCATCCGTTACATCCACCTCAAAATGGTTGCTTTTACCTAATTCTTGAATACACAATACAGCAGCAGCGATATTGTCATGAACATAACCAGTTCCATTTTTGGTATACACTAAAACATGACTGCCAACAAGTTGATTTTCTTTAGGTTGAGAAGCCACGGGGGGGGTATTTTTTGCAAAGGAACTTATCGTAATTAAGAGGAGTCCTAATTGAAATAAGCGCATAAGGGTAGTTTTCATAGGCTAATTTATGCATTAAGGTAGGAAATAAATAAATACTATTGATACTATCGGGGTTATTTACTAAAACGATTTCGTAACTAAATTAACAAAATGTTAATTTTTTTTAAGTATTTAATTTTTATATATGTTATTTTTAAACTGCTTAATTCATGATTGCTTGCATTTAATTATTTATATAGTTGATTATATAGAAGTAATGTGCTTTAAAAATTCCTAACTAATGGGAGTTTATATGCAGTGTTTGGATTAAGTAAAAACATAATAAAAATTTTAGATCAATGAAACAAACCAAGAAAATTGCGAAAACATCCATGTTAAGATGTTTTACTATGCTTAGTTTTTTTACCATTTTGGCAACAGGCTCACTAGAAGCTTTTGCTGGAGTTGCTAAAACAAGCGCTGCTTTAATGATGGCACCTATTACTGTAACGGGTAAAGTAACTGATAGCCGCAATGCCCCAATTGAAGGGGTTACTGTTGCGGTGAAAGGAGCAAAAACAACTGTAATTACAGATGCCAAAGGTGCTTTTACTATTAATGTATCAGACAATGGAACACTTGTATTTACTTCTGTTGGGTTTTTAACCAAGGAAGTAGCGGTAAAAAACACCAAACTGATCAATGTTGCATTAACTGAACAAGTTTCCTCTTTGACAGATGTGGTGGTAGTGGGATATGGTACGCAAAGTAAAAAAGATTTAACAGGTGCTGTAACTCAAATTAAAGCTACTCAGTTGGAGAATGAAAATCCACGTTCTGTAGGCGATATGTTAAGGGGGAATGCCCCAGGTTTAGATGTGGGATTTGATGCAAGTACCAAAGGTTCTAATGCAAGCTTGCAAGTAAGAGGTAAAGGTACCCTTACTGCCAGTTCAAGCCCCTTGATCGTTTTAGATGGTGTTATTTATCCAGGGGCATTGGAGGATATCAATCCAAATGATATCGCCACCATAGACATCTTAAAAGATGCCAGTTCTGCGGCCGTTTTCGGAGCTCGTTCGGCCAATGGAGTTATCTTAATTAGTACTAAAAAAGGAAAAGGTGGAAAACCTATTATTACTTTCAATGATAATATTGGGTATAATAAATTAGCAAATAAACCTCATTTATTAGATGGAAATGAAATGCTTGAATTTCGTGGAGAGGCTATTTGGAGCATGATGGGATATGATTCTACTTCAAAAGCAGGGATCAAATACAAATTCACAAATCCTTCTAAATTACCTGCTTCTTTTAGTCAAGCCGATTGGTTGGCGCTAGATGGAGCTACTGGTGATGCAACATTGGTTTGGTTAAACAGACTTCGTTTAAAACCTATTGAAATTGCAAATTATCAGGCCAAGAAAATGTTGGACTGGGAAAAAATAATTTACAATGACAATGCTTTACAACATGATCATACCATAAGTATTGCTCAAAGAAAAGACGATTACAATTATTATTTTTCTATGGGCTATTTGTCCAATGAAGGTTTAACAGTAGGAGATACTTACAAAACTTTCCGTACCCGTTTAAATTTAGAATCTACCGCTTCTAAATATTTGACTATTGGGGTGAATTTCCAATTTGCAAATCGCGATGAAAGTTCTGTGCCATTGAGTATGAGTGATGTTACTCGTACAACACCATGGGGTTCTATGTATGCAGACGATGGGGTTACTTTAAGAGTGAGTCCAAATGATGACAACGGTAATAATACCAATCCATTTATGGAACAATTCTATACCGATCGCAGATATCAATACAATAACCTTTTTGGAACAGTGTACTTAAAAGGAAAATTGCCATTTGGATTTTCTTATCAAGCCAACTTCTCACCTAGGTATGATTTTTTAACGGAATTCAATCATCAATCTGCTTTAAATCCAACTATTGCTGCGAAGAAGGGGATTGTAGATAGAAGAAATCAAACAGTTTATTCTTGGCAATCAGATAATATTTTAAGATGGAATCAAAAATATAATAAGCATACTGTGGAAGCAACCTTCTTATTCAATGCTGAAAAATACCAGTCTTGGAATACGAAATCACATGCAGAGAATTTTGCACCCAATGATAACTTAAGTTACCATTCAGTTCAATCTGGAACAGCAGGTGTGGTGGTTTCAAGTGATGACCAAGTTTCCACAGGTGATGCCTTAATGGGAAGACTTAACTACAACTACGATCAACGCTATTTCTTCACAGCCACCACGCGTCGTGATGGATATTCTGCATTTGGACAACAAAATCCTCGTGCTACTTTTCCTTCTGTTGCATTGGCTTGGGCGATCAATGAAGAAAAATTCATGAAATCCACTGAAAAATGGTTAGACTATTTAAAAATAAGAGCTTCCTATGGTGAAAATGGTAACCGTGAAATTGGTCGTTATGCGGCTTTGTCTAACTTATCATCTGGGTCTTATGTATTTGTAACTTCTGGTGGAGTTATGTACAATGGATCTACTGTTCAAGCTGCTAACCTATCTAACCCTAATTTGAAATGGGAAAGAAATGCCTCTTTCAACTATGGATTTGATTACAGTATTTTAAAAGGAAAAATTAGCGGTTCGGTGGATATGTACGACCGTGTAACTAAAGATTTGTTAGTAAACCGTTCTTTACCAAGTGTGGTTGGATTTAGCAGTATTTTAGTAAACTTAGGAGAAGTGGAAAACAAGGGTACTGAAATCACCATTAATACAGTCAACATTGAAAAGAAAAATTTTACTTGGAAGACCACTTTTGGAATTTGGTGGAATAAAAATACCATCAATCATTTATATGGCGCAACTCCCGATTATGATGCCACTGGAAAACTAATTGGAAATTCTGAAAAAGACGATTTAACCAATAACTGGTACATTGGAAAAGACATCAATGCAATTTATAATTACAAAATTGCGGGTGTTTGGCAAATATCGGAAGCTGCCACTGCAAAAACATACGGATACAAGCCAGGAGATTTTAAATTAGAAGATACAAATAAAGATGGAGTGTATACCATTGCAGACAAACAATTTTTGGGTTCAACATCGCCTAAATATTCTTTTAACATAAGAAATGATTTTAGAGTGTTTAAAAACTTTGATATATCATTTACTTTGTATGCTAAAATTGGTCAGTTAAGTTCATTTAGTGAAGCCACCAACTCTCAATTAAATGGTGGTGTCGTATTTTATGATCGTTCTAACTTTTATAAAATACCTTATTGGACACCCACTAATCCAATCAATGATTATGCAGGTATTCTCTCTAACGTAGGTGGACCGGTGTCTTGGAATGTTTACCGCCTATCTTCTTTTGTAAGATTAAGTAACATGAGTGTAGCGTATAATTTGCCTCAAGAAATTGCTCGTAAGCATAAAATTGAAGCTGCTAAGTTTTATATCAATGTGGTCAATGCAAACGTATTTACCAATTGGATCTATTTTGATCCAGAAAATAAAAATGGAACAAGCGGCGGTGCACCTACTCCCTATACTATAAACTTTGGTTTAAACCTAACTTTATAATCTAACTTAAAACTATTCAAAACAAGATTAATATGAAAAATAATATTAAAAATATCGGACTACTTGCTTGCCTTTTTTTGGTAGCTGCGAGTGGTTGTAAGAAAGATTGGTTAACACCCAATCCATTATCTATTTATTCACCAGAAAACACATTTGTAGACAAAGCAGGTTTTACTTCTGGTTTGGCAGCATGTGCAAAAAATATACGCGAAGAGTATTTTGGTGATGGGGCACCTCTCATTACGGAAAGTACTTTTTCGGACATTGCTGTAGAAGGAACTGATGACAAGTCTGGTCCTGCCCAAAACATGGACATGCAAATTAAACCAGATGCACAGTTAAATAATCCTGATTTTAACCGTATCGGATGGTATTGGGATCAAGAGTGGATTGGTATTCGTTTGGCCAATACCATTATTTCTAGAATTCCAAAAGCAACGGCTGTTTCAGATGCTGATAAAAATATCTTATTAGGGCAAGCTTATTTTTTCAGGGCTTTTGATTACTATCGTTTAACCAATCAATTTGGAGATGTGCCTTGTCCTTTAAGTGAGATTAGCTCTGCCAAAGTTGATTTTGCTACAGTAAAGCGAGATGTAATTTTAACTAGAATGAAGCAAGATCTTGAATTTGCTGTACAATATGTGCCTTGGTTAACTGATAAAGGTGCCGTAAATAGAGGGGCATGTTATCATTTATTGGCTAAGATAAATTTAGCATTGGGGCTATTTGATGATGCCATTACTGCTAGTTCTGCCGTTATCAATAATGGTACTTTTAAAATAGTTACTGGTCGTTTTGGGGTAGATGCATCCATTGCCACTAAGAATGTGACTTGGGATTTACACCGTCCAGACAATAAAGCTTTGGCAGCCAATACCGAAGTATTATTTTTAGTGACTGATCGTGCAGGTAGTGCTGGTTCTTTTCTTTATGGTACCACTGGTACACAAGGAACACGTATCATGCGTCAAGCAGTTCCAGGTATTTCAATAGCATCCAATATTATAACACCTTCTGGTAAGGTAGGTATTTCTGCTTCTGGCGGTTTGGAAATTGATATAATGAATTTATATGGTCGTGGTATTGGCCGTTGTCGTTCTACTCCATATGAATACAAAGACATCTGGGACGATACCAAAGATCTAAGACATGATTCTACTTCAGGCAATTACATGTTTATGGAAAATGTACGTTATTATTCACCAGCATTAAAAACAGCGGGGGATACAGCGTATGGTTTACGTATGCGTTTGTATGCTGGAACCAAATTGTTATGCGTAGATACTTTACGTAGTTGGTATCCTTGGCCTCATTATAAGTTATATGTTCCAGATTTAGACAATAACCCAATGCAAGGAGGACACAGTGATTGGTATGTATTCCGTTTAGCGGAAACCTATTTATTACGTGCCGAAGCCTATATTTGGAAAAAAGATTTTGCAAGTGCCACTGCCGATATCAACGTAGTTCGTACACGTGCTAAAGCAAGTGCTTACACTACTTCTCAGGTAACTAGTATTGATGCTGTTTTAGATGAAAGAGCGCGTGAATTGTATTGGGAAGAAGCGCGTAAAACAGAGTTGACTAGAATTGCTTATATTTTTGCAAAAACAGGCCAAGCTGCGCCCAATGGCAAAACTTATAATTTGGCGAGTTTTTCTACCAACAATTATTTTTATGACCGCTTAATGGATAAGAATATTTTTTATAAGACAAACTTTGTGACGCTGCATAATGATATGTTTAAAATTAGTCAATATCATGTGTTATGGCCTATACCACAAGCGGCTATTTTAGGAAATAGTGGTGGACGTATCAATCAAAATATTGGTTATTCTGGGGCTGAATTAAATGCACCTGCCTTGGATAAAATTCCAGTAGAGTAATAAGAGCTTAAAAAGGTTACTTGAATGTAAAATGTCCCTGTCTCGATTCATCGGGGTAGGGACATTTTACATTTAAAAAAAATGGTGTAACTTTTGGCGCGAATTTGTTTTAATTAAAAAAACTAATATGAAAAAAATAAATTCTTAATCATTAAAAAACAACAAATGTCAAATCGTAGAAAATTCATTCATCATTCCATTGTAGGATTGACTGGAGCAGCCTTATTGCCTAACTTAAGTAAAGCTAGCAATAACAAATATGGTAATAATTTTAAAGCTTCATCCTCTATGCCCATGGGTATTGCTGGATATACTTTTGCTAAAATTAGTTTAGACGAGTCTATTGCGATGATGAAGCGAGTAGGGATGATGAATTTGTCCTTAAAAGAAATTCATTTGCCAATTAATAGTACCGATGAACAGATTAATGCGACCATGTCAAAATTTAAGAATGCAGGCATTCAAGTATATGCAGTGGGGGTTATCTATATGAAAACTAAGGAGGCAGTAGATGCGGCATTTGCTTATGCAAAAAAAGTAGGAGTGAATATGATTGTGGGTGTGCCCAACTACGATCTAATTGCTTATTCTGAACAAAAAGTAAAAGAGTATGATATCAAATTAGCCATCCACAATCATGGACCTGAAGATGCCTTGTATCCGGGTCCTGGAGATGTGTATAATCGCGTTAAAAATTTAGATGCCCGCATGGGGATGTGTATTGATATTGGGCATTCATTAAGAGCAGGTACTGCCCCTGAAAAAGCTATTCATGATTTTAAGGATCGATTATTTGATTTACATATTAAGGATATCAATACGGCAGCAAAAGAGGGAAAAGGCATTGAATTTGGTCGAGGTGTTATCAATTTTAATGCAGTTATTGAATCACTTCGTAAAGTAAAGTTTGCTGGAGTATGTAGTATCGAATTTGAAAAAGATATGACAGATCCATTGCCAGGTTTAGCAGAATCTGTTGGTTATTTCAAAGGTATGATGGCAGCAGAGGACTAATTTTTTATAAATTGGTTTCTCCCCAGCGATAACTTGTTTTTTGAATGTTGGCTAAATCTAATATTCTATGCACCACAGTCATGGCAAGCGCTTCTATGGAAGTTGGTTTGCTATAAAAGCTAGGTGTCGCTGGGCAAATGATGCCTCCTGCCAATGTAATGGTTTCCATATTTTTAATATGAATCAAATGGTAGGGGGTTTCCCTTGCTACTAAGATTAACTTTCTTCTTTCTTTTAAAATGACATCAGCTGCTCGAGTAACTAAGTCGTCACTCACCCCAGCTGCTATGCGTCCTAATGTGCCCATACTACAGGGTACTACCATCATTATATTGTATTGGGCAGAACCCGATGCAAAAGGGGCATTAAAATCGTTTTTTTGATAGAAAGTAAAGGGATATTTGGAGTAGTCTGTATTTTCTAATTCTGTTTCCCAAACCGTCTTGGCATTGTCACTCATAATCACACCTACAGCTTCGTATTGGTCTTTAAGTTGGACAAGGCTATCCATTAAACATTTGGCATAAATAGCACCACTGGCTCCTGTAATGGCAATGATTATCTTGTTCATAGGATTATAACAAAGTGAAATTCAAAAGGTTTAAAGGAGTTGGTAACACTATGATATTTTTTTTGAGGAGTTTCTAAAGTGTAAAGTAGAGGGTATGACAATATTTTCATTTGGAATATAGGTTTTATTCTTGTCTAAATATTTAAACATGATTTCAGCGGTCATTTTGCCAATCATAAAGGCGGGCTGGGTGATGGTTGAAAGCGATGGGTTTAATAAATCCGCAGTAGCCAAGTTGGCAAAACAAATTACTTTTAAATCATTTGGAATTTTTATACCTAATTCCTCACAAACATTATAGGTGGTAATAGCTAATTTTTCGACTGAAGCAAAAACGGCATCTGGTTTATCTTTGCTGCTCAATAATTCTTTTATTTTAATATAATTTTCTTCATCAAAATTCGAACAGTTAACAATACGATGAGGTTTGATTTGAATATTGTTTTTAATTAATTCTTCCAAAAAGCCACTTTTTCTTTTATGCATAATGGATATATCTTCGCCTAATGATAAAAAGGCAATGTCTTTACAACCATGCTCAATGAGATGTTTGGTAGCATTCATTCCGCCAATAAAGTCATCTGAAGTTATTTTAGCGGTTTCAATTTCATGGCATATGCGATCAAAAAAAACGATGGGAATTCCCTTTTGTTGAAAATCATGAAGGTGATCAAAATTTTTAGTATGCATGGTCAATGACATCAAAACACCATCTACTCTTTTATTTTCTAAATGTTTAAGGATCCCTTTTTCTTTTTCATAATCTTCATGTGTCAAGTAAATCAGTACATGATAATCTTTTTCTTGTGCGATGCTTTCAATTCCATTAATGGCTAAAGAAAAATAATTATTAGCCACTTCGGGAAGTACCACCGCTACGGTCTTGCTTTTATTCCTCCTTAATCCACTAGCAAAGGGGTTGGGGGTATATTCCAGTTCTTTTGCCATGGCTAATACACGGGCCTTGGTGATGGCGCCAATCTCATGACTATCCCTTAATGCCTTGGAAACCGTTGAAATAGATAAATTTAAAACTTTGGCAAGTTCTTTCAAATTCACTGCTGACATGGCATTGCTATATTATTTTAAAAAATATAGCTGCAAACTATATAAAAATACCCAACACGCAAACGATTTCGTAAAAATAGACCTACTTTGTCTTTTTTAGCGCATTTTTTGATAAAAAAGTGGGTAACAATTTGTATTTTGAACCTGATTTATTGCCTTGTTTTTCAATCTGTTATCTTTAATTTAATGCGTAAGATGACTTTTGAATTATCCAAAAAATAAATCAGGTAAAATTTATTAATAATAGGGTTTTAGACTATAAAAATTTAAACATTGAAGTGCTTGCAATTTAAATTATCGTTTACAGTATTTTTTTTATGTTCTATTTTATGGGGATCCACCCATCTGCATGCGCAGGAGAATGTAATCTATAAAAATGGGTGGATTGATTTTAATAAAAATGGAGTTAAAGATGTTTTTGAAGATCCAACCCA
>Ga0209829_10001379_pt1 | contig 19818 bp, 11 predicted proteins | sample C_140205_EF_Meta_FD_187311 | JGI IMG/M metagenome (GOLD analysis project Ga0209829, IMG submission 187311) | Freshwater microbial communities from Lake Croche, Canada to study carbon cycling - C_140205_EF_MetaG (SPAdes) (version 2) | ecosystem: Environmental > Aquatic > Freshwater > Lake...
TCATATAAATAATCCAGTTTTTGTTTAACGACGCATTTCATTAATTCTCTTTAAGATTTCTTCAGCAACATCACCGCTGTCTTGATTGTCCCCCATCACCGTGGCAATCACTTGTTTTTTATTGTTTAATATGTCATAGATAATTCCTTCAATTGTATTTTCAAAGATGGGGTAATATACTAAGACGTTGTTTTTCTGCCCGTATCTATATGCTCGGTCTTCTGCTTGGGCGTGGTCTGAAGGTACAAATGATAGGTCATTCATTATAACAGCTTCTGCTGCGGTTAAGGTAATACCAACTCCTGCCGCCTTAATATTTCCAACAAATACTTTTATTTTTTCATTATCTTGGAACTCATCAACACTATGTTGTCTACTTGGTTTGGTCATAGACCCGTCAACTTTTACTGCAGATTTTCCAAAATGGTCACAAATTTTATTTAATGAATCTGTAAAATTACAGAAGATAATAACTTTCTTACCTTGTTCTATAATATTTTCTGCAAGTTCAATTGTCTGACTAATTTTTTCATCAGCAATAATTTGTCTTATTTTAGTTAGTTTAGTAAACTGAACAGTTAATGATTTGGAGTCATTAGGATTTTTATCATACCAATCATAGTATTCTCCCATTACTTCCTCGTAATTTTTTGATCTTAATCTCAGATATACTGGAGTTATAATTTTATCAGGTAGGTCAAGAACATCCTCTTTCAATCTTCTTAATATTGTTGATGATGTTCTATCTCTTAATTCTTCAAGATTACTGGATCCAGTTACATTCCATATTTTTCTACCTCCAGTATTAAATTGATAACCACTGCAATATCTAATGGCGTAGGCCATCCAATTTTTAGCAACAGGGGAATCAACCAAACTTAATAGATTAAAATAATCCATTGGTCTTGAGGTCATTGGAGTTCCTGATAATAACCAAAGTCTATCAACTTTTTTTACAAGGTCATTGATTAGTTTTGTTCTTTGGGCTGAACCATTTTTGATATAGTGTGCTTCGTCAACGATAACCAAATCAAAATTGGAGTTAAGAATTTGCGAGTCAGTTTTTTTCTTAGGGTCATGGAAATTTTTTATTATATCGTAGTTTATTATAACATAGTCGGCATCTGAACTAAAATTTTTACCTTCGGCAATATAGACAGATTTATCAGAGTAATTTTCAATTTCTCTTTTCCAGTTAATTTTAAGTGTTGCTGGACAAATGATTAAAACTTTTTTTGAGTTGGCTTCTATAGCGGCAATAATAGTGGAAGTAGTTTTGCCAAGTCCCATATCATCAGCCAAAATGAACTTTTTATTTTCAACCAATTTTTGGATAGCTTCTTTTTGGTGAGATAATGGGGGACGGTGAGAATATTTTTCATAATTAATTACAACATTTTTAACGGTATTGTCTTTTATAATTGCGGCTTTTGGCAACCAAAAATCATGGAGTTCTTGTGATTCAGTTATTTTGCCCCAAATGTGATATGCCTTTTCTTTATCTGCCAATAACTTTTCAACCCATATTTTTTCAGGAATTACAGTTAATAATTTATCATCAGCAAGTTTTTGTGCGAAGTAAGCGTCAAGTATAACCCACTTTTTGGCGACCTTTGGTGTCTTGTCGTGATTGGCAATAATATATTCAGATTGACTTCTTGTTGGGTAGAATTTTTTATTAATTTGGGATTTTCTTTTTATCTCAAGCAAATAGTTATTTGCACCCTCATATGTTTCCAATAAGGACATTGCTCTTGATTCTAAACTTATTTCCATCTATTAAAAAATCTTTGTATTAAATATAGTTATCTTTTGAGTATTTATCAATATGGAAAATTTAGTACCTATAACTCGTTTAGGAAAATTCTTTGGTGGGGAAGATCTCTCACTTGATATTGGTATGGGAGAAGAATGGCTTCTCGGCGATATGAATTTCACAGTTATACTTTATCGTATTGATAGGTATAAAACAAAAACAGATGATGTCTATGGTGAAGTTCTTGAAGATGGTATTCAATTTTTGGCTCCCGTTGAGTTAAAAGGTCTTGTTCAAATAATGGCTCCAACAAATAAATTATTGGGTAATTCAAAAGTTAAACAAGATGAACCAGGTAATATGAAATTTTCCATTTATCAAAAAACTTTGGATGATATTAATGTGAATATTTTTATGGGTGATTATATTGGGTATTATGAATCTGAAGATAGAGTTAGATATTATACGGTGATTGATGATGGTCTTGTTGTTTCAGATAATAAACACACATATGGTGGAGTTAAACCATTCTACAGAACGGTTACCGCAACATGGGTAAATGAAAACGAATTTAGAGGAATATAATGAAAGTTATTATAACAGAATCACAATTTGATTCATTATTTCTTGGTAAGAAAGTTATGGTGTATTATAATTTACACAAACATACCTTTTCAGTCACATATGATAGTAAAGTTATAATGCATGCCGATTATGTTAAACTTGAAGATGTTGAATTTAGAGTTAGACAAGGTGGTAAATCAAAAGTTCGTGATGAAAAAAGAAAAAATGTTCATGCTTTTGTAATTGGGAAATTACTGGATTATTGTGAATATCCTTGTGATGATTTACCTGTCACAAAATTTGAAAAAATTGTGACATATGACCCATACAAGTTTGATACTTTTGTGTATAAAGATGGCGAAGAACCAGTTTATAATGCAAAAGAAGTGGATATGATTAATTCAAAAAATAAAATAGTTGTAACAAAAAAGTAATATGGGATTTCCAAAACAAATAAAAAAAACATTACCGTTAGTTCCAAAAAAAACATTATATGCTCGTAGAGAGCAATTATTGGAATACATCAACAAAGATGGGACTTATCTTCCTAAGTCAGTTTTGCATGCTGATTTGGATAGAGGAATGCTTGATTTTGTTAAAGGAGATTTACAAGTTGTTACCGCAGGAAAAATTGTTCCGATGTTGGACATTTTAATTACAACACAAAACTGGTCACAGTATGTTGAAACGGCACAATTTGTTGATATGGATAATAATCCTGAACCGCCATTTATTACTGTTGTTAGAAGCCCTGAAGTTAAGTACGGTACAAACCCATCACTTCAATATACAATTCCAAATAGAAAACAATTTTATTATGCCTCAGTTCCAACTTGGAACGGTAATGAACAAGGTATGGACATCTACACCATTCCGCAACCCGTCCCAGTTGATATTAATTATAGTGTTAAGATTGTTTGTAATAGAATGAGAGAATTGAATGAACTTAATAAGATTGTAATGCAAAAGTTTTCATCAAGACAAGCATATACATTTATTAAAGGACAATATGTTCCAATCATTATGAATAATGTTTCAGATGAATCTCAAATGACAACTGAATCAAGAAAATTTTATCTTCAATCTTATGATTTTACAATGCTAGGTTATTTGATTGATGAAGAAGAATTTCAAGTTAAGCCAGCAATTCAAAGAATAACCCAACTATTTGAAGTTGATACAAGAACCCCAAATAGAAAAAGAAATAAATTTCCAAAAAATCCTGATGAATTTGATTTTAATTTTCTTTTTGTTTCAGGCGTTACCATATTAGTTGATGTAATTGATTTTACCGCAAACATGAGTTTAGTAGGAAGTGATAATGTTCAGACTTATGATGTATATATCAATAACAATTATTATGGAGGCGATGTTAACATCATACAAATTACAACTAATGATGTTTTAAGGATAGAAGTTACAAAAATAGATGACACTTTACAGTCAGTAATTCAGTTTGAAAACAAACTAGTTTAATCTTCACCATAGATATCTTTCTTCTCTTTACACTTTTCTATAATTAAATTCTCAAGAAATTTATAAATTTTAATTCCTCTTTTATCGCAGTATATTTTCAATATATTGTGTGATTCAGGTGATATCTTTATGTTCTTTATTTCTTTCTTTGTTTTCATGGTGAGAAAAAAGGTAGAATAAATTCATACCGTTTACAAATACATATCTAAAAGTAAAGTTTTTTCACCTTATACGTAATATTTATCATTAAAATAAATCTGTAATAGAATTAATTAATAATGGCAACAGCACAAGCAAACAAAAAAGTATTCGTATCACCTGGAGTATACACATCCGAAACGGACTTATCATTCGTAGCTCAGAGTGTCGGTGTAACGACATTAGGTATAGTTGGGGAAACAATTAAAGGCCCAGCTTTTGAACCAATTTTCATAACTAACTACGATGAGTTCCAAGCCTATTTTGGTGGAACAGAACCCGTTAAATTTGTAAACACACAAATCCCAAAATATGAGGCTGCTTATATCGCTAAATCATATTTACAACAATCAAACCAACTTTTTGTAACGAGAGTGTTGGGATTATCGGGATACGATGCGGGTCCTTCTTGGACAATCAGCGTAACTGCAAATGTTGACCCTTTAACTATTGGGTTTAGTCCGTCTTCAGCAGGAACTATATTTACAGCTACGTTTACAGGTAGTAATTCTGCAAATACTGTAACATTAAATACATCAACTTTACCCGCAACAATCCAAGACAGTTATACTAGTCAATATAGATTAAGCGATGGAAGTGTTTCAACTTTAGAGAATGATTTTAATTATTACATTAGTAATATTACTGACACTTTAGGTGCTTCAGGTAATACATGTGTAATTTATGGTTCAATACCCTCAAATGATTGGTATTCATTAGTTGGAACTTATTCAAATGTGAATAATGTTTATGGTGTACCAGGAGATGGCGACATTGAATATAATGATTTAAGTTCAGGTTCAAATGATCCTTGGTATTATGCAAATTTTGATAATATTCTTACTGAACCAAAGGGAGATAACTATTCAGGTTATTCTTTTGATTATATTGTTAGTTCTGTAGTATCAGGGTCTGGTGATTCATATTCAGGTTCAATATCAGGTACAATATATACTTTCTCAGGAACTGCATATAGTGAATATAATAATATGGTTGTTGCTACTTTACGTTCAAGAGGCATTTCTCTTTATACAAATAATGCTGATTCTGAAAATCACGGACCTATATATGAAACTACTGGTTTAACTATGGTTTGTGATGGTTCATATTCTGGTGTAAGTACAAATCCTTATGGGACATTCTTATTATCAGGTGCAACTAAAGACAATACAACATTCCAATTTGAAACTTCATTATTGGCTTCTTCTTCAAAATATATTACAAAAGTATTTGGTGAAGATAATTTTGGTAAATCAAGATATACAGTACCTGTATTTGTTGAAGAATCTTATCAATCATCATTAAATATTGCATACCAAAAAGGTTACATTAAAGGATTGAATTGTTTTTTAATTAGTCTTCCAGACGCTAGAAGTGAAAGTAATTCATCTATTGCTTATAATTTAGAAAAATATCAATCTCCTGAAACTCCATTTTTGGTTTCAGAATTAAGAGGTAATAAAGTTTATAATTTATTTAGATTTATATCAATTTCTGATGGAGATTCTGCAAATATGGAAGTTAAAGTTTCAATTGCTAATCTTTCATTTAATAATATGTCATTTGATGTGTTAATTAGAAATTTTTATGATACAGATTCGGCTCCTGTTGTAATTGAAAAATTCACAAATTGTAATATGGATCCAGGTTCTAACAACTTTATTGGAGTTAAAATTGGTACTTCAAACGGTGAATATGCTTTAATTTCAAAATATATTATGGTTGAATTGGCTGACGGGGCACCTATAGATGCAATTCCTTGTGGATTCCGTGGTTATACTCAAAGAGAATATGATAATCTTTCTGAGTATCCATCACCATATATTCAATACAAAACAAAATATTTCTATCCAGGTGAAACTATTACAAATCCTCCATTTGGTGGAGCTGCTAATACAACTGAATCTGCTGGAGATATTGTTAGAAGAGCTTACTTAGGTTTTTCAACACAATATGGTGTTGACGAATCATTCTTAACATATAAAGGAAAACAAACACCATCTAGTTGGATTTCAAATCCAACACAAGCGGCAGAACCATGGAACGTTCAAAGTAAAGGTTTCCATATGGATTCAGGAGCAACAGTTGTAACAATCGCAAATACTTATCAAACAAGTGGTCAAACCGCTTTTGAATGTGGTACAGCAGATTTTAGATTTGACCCTGAGTCTCAAGAAAATCCTTATTACTTTATTTACTCAAGAAAATACACAGTATGTTTTGCTGGTGGATTTGACGGATGGGACATATACAGAGAACACAGAACAAATACAGATAATTTTCAATTAGGTTCAAGTGGTTATTTGGCAGGAGCATATCCTTCTTCAAGATATCCAAATGCAACAGGTGATGGTTTATTCAAAAGAATTGTAGTACAAAATAATACACAAGACTTTGGAAATACTGACTACTACGCTTACTTACTTGGTATTCTTAGTTTTGCTAATCCTGAATCTACAAATATTAATATATTTGCAACTGCAAGTATTGACTATGTTAATAACTCTAACTTATGTGAAGAGGCTATTGATATGATTCAGTACTCAAGAGCTGACTCAGTTTATATTGTAACAACTCCTGACTATAATATGTTTACTCCAGATGCTTCAAGTCAATATGATGTTATTTATTCACAAGAAGCAGTTGATAACTTAAACAATACAGGGATTGATTCAAACTACACAGCAACTTATTATCCTTGGATATTAACAAGAGATACTGTTAATAATACGCAAATTTATTTACCTGCAACAGGTGAAGTTTGTAGAAACTTAGCTTTAACAGATAACATAGCATTTCCTTGGTTCGCATCAGCGGGTTACACAAGAGGTCTTGTTAATTCTATTAAAGCTAGACAAAAATTAACTCAAGAAAACAGAGATACATTGTATCAAGGTAGAATTAACCCTATTGCAACTTTCTCTGATGTTGGTACTGTAATTTGGGGTAATAAAACATTACAAGTTGCGGATTCAGCATTGAACAGATTAAATGTAAGAAGATTATTATTACAAGCTCGTAAATTAATATCTGCAGTTGCTGTAAGATTATTGTTTGAACAAAACGATCAAATCGTTAGACAACAATTCTTAGATAGTGTTAATCCTATTTTAGATTCAATTAGAAGAGATAGAGGTTTATACGATTTCCGTGTAACAGTTTCTTCAACACCTGAAGATTTAGACGCAAATAGATTAGTTGGTAAAATATATCTTAAACCAACTAAAGCGTTAGAATTTATTGATATTGAATTCTTTATAACTCCAACAGGAGCTTCGTTTGAAAACATTTAATAAATAAATCTAAATACTTATTAAACCCCATCAATTAATTTTGGTGGGGTTTTTACTTTTAATGATATTTAATTATATGAGAAATGTTATTAAAGAAGGATTTAAATCAGAACATACTCCAGATATGAAATATTATGCTTTTGACTGGGACGATAATATTGTTCATATGCCAACTAAAATTATGTTAAAAACTGAAGATGGTGATGAGATTGGAATGAGTACTGATGACTTTGCAGAATATAGACATGATATAGGAAAAAAACCTGTAGAATATAAAGGTGAAAAAATTATTGGGTATGCTGATAATGCATTTAGAAACTTTAGAACTGAAGGTGATAAAGATTTTTTAATTGACTCTATGACAGCTAAAAAAGGACCAGCGTTTAATGATTTTAAAGAGGCGATAAATAACGGGTCAGTATTTTCAATAATCACAGCAAGAGGTCACAATCCAAATACGTTAAAACAAACGGTTTATAATTATATAATAAATGGTTTTGGTGGTATAGATAAAAATGAATTAGTTAAAAATCTTAGGAAATATAGAACATTTGCGGATGAAGATGATATGTCTGATGATGATTTAATTAGGTCATATTTAGAGCTTAACAAATATCATCCAGTATCTTTTGGTACTGAAAATGGTGCTGCTAGTCCTGAGGAATTAAAAGTTATGGCAATGGATGAATTTGTAGATTATGTTAAAGGTCTTGCATCATTTCTCAACAAAAAGGCATTTTTAAAAAAAGAAATTAGTAATAATTTTATACCAGATCAACCTAAAATAGGATTTTCAGATGATGATTTAAAGAATGTAGAAAAAATAAGTAAGCATTTTAAAGATAAACCAGATAATATAGTTAAAACTTATTCTACTGCTGGAGGAACTAAGAAAGAATATAAATAAAGAATATTATTTCTAAAATCAAAGTAAATAGAAATATTTTTAAAAAGACTATATTTATAAGATATAAAATAAAAAAAACAAAATTTTAATAACATGGCTGATTTACTAATGAAAATGCCGATTCCTTACGAACCGAAACGTCAGAACCGATTCATCTTGAGGTTTCCTTCAAGTTTAGGAATAAATGAATGGTTCGTGGAAAGTGCGAAAAGACCATCCATCAAAATTGCTTCAACAGAAATACAATTTTTAAATACGTCAACATTTGTTGCTGGTAGATTTAATTGGGATGAGATTTCAGTTAAATTTAGAGACCCAATTGGACCATCAGCGGCTCAAGCTCTTATGGAGTGGGTTCGTTTACATGCTGAGTCTGTAACAGGTCGTATGGGATATGCCGCAGGTTATAAGAAAGATATTGATTTGGAGATGTTAGATCCAACAGGTGTTGTTGTTGAAAAGTGGATTCTTTACGGAACCTTCTTAACAAGTGTGGACTTTGGTGCTCTTGGATATTCAACTGATACTTTGGCTGATATTACAGCTTCACTTCGTATGGATCGTTGTGTATTAGTTTACTAATATTTTAATGTTTATAAAAAACAAATTTTAATTATATTTAACCGTAAAGACATAAACTTTACGGTTATTTTTTTATATGGACAATCAAACACAAAATTACGCACAACAGAATTTCACACTTCCTCACGATGTGGTTCCATTGCCATCACAAGGAATTTTTTACAAAAATAAAAAGAAATCAGTTAAGATTGGTTATTTGACTGCATCTGATGAAAATATTTTAATGGCAGGAGGAGATGATGTAACTACTAATTTAATTAAAGGTAAGTTATACGAACCTGATATTAGGGTTGAAGATTTACTAGAAGGAGATATTGAAGCGATTCTTATCTTCTTAAGAAACACTTCTTTTGGACCTGAATTAACAGTTAATGTTACAGACCCAACAACAAAAAAATCTTTTCAAGCTACTGTTGTTTTAGATGAACTTAATGTTGTTAAAGGTCAAGAACCACTAGAAGATGGTACATTTCTTGTAACACTTCCAAAATCAAACAGTATTGTTAAGTTAAGACCAATGACTTACGGTGAAATTATGGATATAAATAGAATGAGTGAGTCATATCCACAAGGAAGAACGGTACCTAAAATTACTTGGAGACTTGAAAAACAAATTGTTGATGTTGATGGAAATATAAACAAAGGAGACATCGCTAAATTTATTGAACAAATGCCAATAATGGATTCAAAATTCATCAGAAATTTTATGGATGAAAATGAACCAAGATTAGACATGAACCGAATAGTAACAACCCCATCAGGAGATAGACTGACAGTTAACGTCGGTTTTGGGGTGGAGTTTTTTCGCCCTTTCTTCTGATTATAGAAAAGGACAACTTGATGAGTTTTTTTATTTAAATACTCTACTCAAGGTTACATGGCAAGATTTTGAACGAATGCCCATATTTGTAAGAAAATATTTATTAGATAAATGGGTTGAAAATAATAAGAAGGACTAAAAAATTAGTCCTTCTTCTATTTATAAGAAAAGATTTCAATGGCTTTAGATAAAAAAACAGGAACGAATGAATATGGGAAAGATTTTTCACAATTTCCTGAAGTTGAAGGTAATGCATTTGCTGGTGTTGCAAAACAAATGACCGAAGCCGCTAATGAAATGGTGGAGGCGTTTACTGCGTCAAGAGCAAGGGTTAGTGAAATGAATACTGCGGTTAGTGAAGCGGCTCCAAGAATGAGAAGACTTGGTGCAAGCTTTATTGAAACTACTACAGCAATGAAAGACATTGCTGCTGCAACCCAAAAACAAACATTGGCTTCATCAGATAGTGTTGCTAAATTACATGCAACAACTAAAGTTATTGGTGAAGATACTAAACGCATTGTTAACAATTTTACAGATGTTGGGATTCAATTTGGAGTTATTGGTAGTCAATTGGAAAAATCGGTAGTAACAGTAAGAGATTTAGGTTTGAATGTTAAATCGGTAATGCAAGATGTTGTTAATTATGCGTCCGACCTTAATAAGTTTAATTTTGAGGGTGGTGTAAAAGGATTAACAAAAATGGCAGCAAGCGCTTCTATGCTTAGAGTGGATATGAGTGCTACCCTTAATTTTGCGGATAAAATTTTGGGAAATCCTGAAGAAGCAGTTAAGATGGCATCGGCATTTCAAAGACTTGGAGTATCTGTTGGAAATCTTGTTGACCCATATTCTTTGATGAATGACGCGATGAATGACCCCGAAAAAATTCAAGGTAGTCTTGCTAAGGCGGCACAACAATTTACATATTTTGATGAAAAGGCAAAATCGTTTAGGATTAATCCTCAAGGAATCTTAACTCTTAAAGAAATTGCTAATGAATCCGGAATAGCTTATAGTGACTTAACTAAAATGGGATTGGCTGCAGCTGAAACAGGTAAGAGAATATCACAAATTAACCCATCTATTAAATTTGAAAATGATTCAGACAAACAATTTTTATCTAATTTGTCTGAAATGAATGAATCTGGTGAATATACTGTTAAAATTACAAATGCTCAAGGAGATGTCGAAACTAAAAAATTAAGTGATGTAACACAACAAGAGTTTAATAAGTTAATTGACGAACAAAAAAAACAGCCAAAAACAATGGAGGACATTGCAAGAGCATCAATGAAACAGGGGGATATTGTTAAAAATGATGTTCATGCAATTAAGGAAGCGGTAGTTAGAGGTATTGTATCAACGTCTTTTGTTAAAGATAATTTGGAATCCTTAAGAAAACTTACAACAGTGCCATTTGGAGCGGCATCTAATCAACTGGCACGTACAGAAATTTTTAGTAAACCTTCTAACGAAGTAATCGGGGCAATGAAAACTGCCGTAAAAGATTTAATAAAGGGAAACTCTGCGTCGGATGTTGTTAAAGAACTTAATAGTAAATTAAAACTTACTGGTGAACAATCTATGATTGTTATGCAGGATGTACTTAAAAATATGGTTAAAGAAATTGACAGCAAAGGATTTGAATACAATGATTCGGAGATTGGTAAATTGGCAACGGCAACTTATAAAGGATTGAAAGATTTGGCGTCATCTAAATCGGAAAAAAATACAAGTGGAGTATCAGAAGCAACAACAAACGCAGCAATCGCAAGATATAATAAGATTAGTGGATATGGTACCGAATCATTAAGTAACGCATCAAATCCAAATCAAACATTAACATCTGCTATTGGTGAAACAAATAGAACATCTAAAGATGATGTTACATTTACACTTAAAATAGATGCACCACCTGGTGTTAATGAACAATATCTTGAACAAATATTTAAAACTGAAAAGTTTAAACAGATGATATATACATATATTCAACAAAAAAATATAGAATTAGAAAAGACAAAAAGGTAATTCATCATCAGAAAAATATCAATTAACCTATTTATAATAAAAACATTAAATGGGGAGTCCATTAGATTTAGTTAATTCAGAAGTTTTTAGAAAGAAACTCATTACAAGAAACTTAACGCCTTATGCCAAGGCTCCTAATAGACCTACGCCACCAACCAACTACGAATACATACAATCAGATACTTCAGTAATTGATAGTCCTGACCAATTAATAGATGAACCATCTTTTGCAAATAAATTATATCCACTTAATCAATGGGGTAATGAAGGTGGATACAAACAAGTTCCAGACCCTGTAGGTAATACCAATACAAAATCAAATAATGGTGAATATGGATTTCAAGATGCAAATATTTTAAGTGAAGCAGAACCCGAATCAAAAAATTGGAGAAAAATTAATGCTTTTGGTAATGGTGGTGAACAATTATATGATGGTGCACAATTTGTACAATCATTAGAAACTATTGACGCTAATGGCAGTTTAAGATATTATAATAATCAACCATATCCAAATTTTAATCCATCGTCTTATGGACCAGTTTCAATTTTATTAAGTCCAAATCCACAAGGTAGTAATGGGTCTTTAAGTTCCGATTCTTATCTTGCCCGTTTAGGAGCTTCAAGATTAAGAAAAGGATTTGAGGAAAGAATTGCGACAGCAATATATCAACAAACAGTTGGAAGAGCTAATGCCTTTAATGTAAGAAGCGGTACTGACGTTTTGAATTTAGTAACAGGTAGAGTTCCTTTAATTGAACCTAACTATACTATCACCGCTCCATCAAATCCAATAATTGCGGCAACAGATTTTGCTTTAAGACTTGCTGGTAGTACAATACCAACATCAACAATACCTGGTTCTTATTTTGATGCAAGTATCAATTCAGGACAACCAACAACAATACAACAATTAAGTGCTGCGTTTCTTAAAACATCTGTTGGCAAAGGATTTAGCCGATTGTTAGGTGGAGATAAAACAGGTTCACAATTATTCTTAAACAATACAGGTGGTGGTCAAAAATCTAGATTGTTTGGTAATATTGATTACAACAAATATAAGCCGGATTATCAAAGAACTTTATTTGATAGAGTTGGTGGGGCTTTAGTTGGATCTACAACCAATAATAGTAATTTTTATGTAGGGTCAAGAACATCAGATCCATCAAGAGTATTTTCACCTGGAGGTGATATACCAGTAAACCAATTTGGACAAGAAGTTCAATCACCTGTTTACGGTCCTAGTGAACTTGCGGCACTATATGAGGGTCCAGATAAAGAAAGTAAACTTGGAGCTAATGGACCAACATATGGTAATGGTGGTGGTATTGAAGGCGGTTTTACATGGGTATCACCAAAGTATAAAGGTAATGCTGGAAAATATGTTGGAATTGGAGGAGAAATTATTAGACAAGATTCAGATTTTAGACCATCATCATATGATAAGACTGAATCAACAAATCAAACATATACTGAAGGTTCCATCCTTGATGATACACAAAGATTAATTAATAGCCAGCCCGCAGGAGGAAGAAGATTACAACATGTTGGTAATGCTATAGACCAAGTTAGTAAGGTCTTTAATGACGGTTATAGAGAGATTACAAAGGGTTCTAGAGTATTAAAGTATGTTGGGTCAATTGGACAAGAAGTAGGTACTGAATACTGTCGTGTATTTACCAAAGACGTTCCTTATTTACAATATAACGATCTTCAGAAAAGAAATGGTATGACAACCGAAGGTAGAAAGTTTTCATATTCTGTCATGGATAAAACGTGGAACTTAAATATCTATCCAAACAAACAAGAAGGTGGACAAGATTCAACAAATCTTATCGGAACAAATAGTCTATCATATGCTAAAAAATATATGTTTTCGTTAGAAAATCTTGCTTGGAGAACATCTAATACACCAGGATATTCTGTTTCAGATTTGGCTATTTGTGAAAGAGGACCTAATGGTGGTAGAGTAATGTGGTTTCCTCCATATGGATTAACATTTACAGAATCAGTTACCGCTAACTGGAAAAATACCGATTTTATTGGAAGACCTGAGCCAATTTACACTTACAATAATACAAGTAGAACTGGTAGTCTTACTTGGAAAATAGTTGTTGACCATCCTTCAGTATTAAATGTTCTTGTTGATAAAGTTTTAAAAAACGAAACAAACAGACCAAGAATTGATAGTATTATTGATTCATTTTTTGCTGGATGTAGAACATATGATTTATATGAATTAGCTAAAAAATATGTGACAATTAATCCTAATGATTTGTATGAACTTCAACAAATGATTTCATCAAAAGAGATGACTAAGGAACAATTGACTTATGCAGTTAAAACAATACAAACAGGAGTAAAGTCAGATCCACAAACTCAACCAGTTGCACCAAATAATTCAACAAATCCGTTTGAATCATTTAATAATATTGGATTTTATTTTGATAATGATATACCAAAAACACAAGAATTAGTTGCAAATTATAATTCTGAATATGATACGTATAGTAGTAATGTTTTAAGTGGGTCTTATACTAAACAAACCACTGCGTCAGTAACCCAATCATTTTTTAATAGTGTAGTTACACCTAATTATACTGAAATTAAAAATTTATGTACATTAATTAAAAATCAAATTGAACAAAATAAAAGTGGTGAAGGAAATATAACAATAATAATTGAAGCGAGTTGTTCTGCACCTGCGAGTAGTTCATATAATAAACAATTAGCGACAAGAAGAATTAACTCCGCTATTCAATATTTTAAAACTAATCCGGATACTGCACAATATTATAATAATAAATTAATAGTTACATCAGGTACTGCTTTTGGTGAAGAAGCGAGTGTTTTACAATATGATGACCAAACTAAAAAATTTATAAAAGGTACAACAATAAGTTGTACTGATAATGATGCAAATGCTAAAGGAGGAGATACTTTATCACAAACAAATAAAATTTATTCTACAACAGCAATGGCCTGTAGAAGAGCATATATTTCTAATATAAAATCAACATTAACTCAAACACCTGTACAACAAAATGCTCAACCTGTACAACAACAACCACAACCACAACTTTCAAATGTAATCGTAGGAACAGTTACACCAGTAACAACAACAGTTCAACAAATTGAAGAGAAATGGGTTGAAAGAGATAATATTACTAAAAGAGTATTAAGATCATTACTTTCTGAATGTAATTACTTTGAAGCTATCAAAGAAGATTCTCCAATGGTATATGATAATCTTAAAGAAAAATTGAAGTTTTTTCAACCAGGATTTCATTCAATGACGCCAGAAGGGTTAAATACTAGATTAACATTTCTTCAACAATGTATGAGACCTGGTGATACAATTCCAACAATTAAAACTGTTGGACAAAAAAATGAACTTCAGTATAATAATGCAACTAACACTGCGTTTGGAGCACCTCCAGTATTAGTTTTAAGAGTTGGTGATTTTTATAATACAAAAATTATTCCAACAGGATTACAACTAACATATGAAGATTTGGATATTAATCCTGAAGGTATTGGTATTCAACCAATGATTGCAAATGTGACATTATCATTTAATTTTGTTGGAGGTAGTGGGTTAAAAGAATCTGTAGATAAATTACAAAATGCATTAACATTTAATTATTATGCTAATACTGAAATGTATGATGATAGAGCGGATGTTACAGATTTAAGTTATAAAGTAATTGATAAGGCTTGGATTAATGCAGGACCCCAACCGCCAGGCCCAACACTTAATCAAACACAAGATAATAATCCACAAACAAACGAGGCAACTATTGGAGATATTTTATCAACTTCAGGTACAACGGGAACAATTAGTTATAAAAAGTTTATGAATAATTTTGTTGCAGAAACACAAACGTATTTCCAAACTTTTGTTAATAAAAGTAAAGAATGTGTTAAACAATATAATAATGCTATGTTGCAAAATTGGACTTCAAGTAGAAATTATGTGTCAGGAACTTTCTTGGTGGATACAACACCAGGAAAAGAAATTTTAATTGTAGGAAAACCTGATAACATTCAAAAAATAGTTGATAATATTACTAATGATTATATTGCAGATATAGAAAGTAATGATAGTGCAACTCAGGATAGATTTATTAATTTTATGTCAGGAACTGAAAAAAGTTTTAGTCCTAAAGTTATTAGACAATTAAAAATGAATATGAAGAATTTTGTGACAAATACAAAAAGTTCATATCAAAGTGCAATAACGCAATTAAATCAAGATTTTGTTACACAACAACAAAAGTATATTCAATATTTAACAAGGGCTAATGTAATACCTTTATATAAATCTGGTCCAGATACAGGCACTGACGGGTTACAAGAAAAGAATGGTAATATTACAATATACGATATTAGTGGAACTACAAATGTCTATTCAACTTCTGAAGCTGCGGATACTTTTATTGAAATACAAAATGATATTAGAAAAATTGGTTATAGTGTTAGCTCGTTTTATGATTTAATAGTGAAGAAAAGTACGTTTACATATGAGTCTTCACAATACACAGGGAATGCTTTATATGGTGTAAGTAGTGAAGGGACAACATATGATAAAGATTTAAAGTCTAAAGTATTTGAACCATTTAGTAAGGATGATACTTTTCAAGTACTTTCATTTAAAAGAATGTATATGATTTTATCTGCTGAAATATTAGATGATAAAAGATATCAAACTTTTAAGAATGCAATAATTGGTGATATAATTAAAAATACTGATATGATTGGTAGTGGAAATCCTGATGTTGGTACTCAATTTGATGCTTATTGGATAGGAACGGCAAAACCTGTTTTTAGTAAAGAAAATGCAATAACAACAGCATTTTTTGATAGCCTTGAAAAAGGACAATTAAAGAATTATATTAATTATACTCCATTTAGATCTAAAGACAGGTTGTTTACTTTTGAAAAGTCAACATCACCTACAGTAAGTCAAAAAACAATGATAGATGGGTTAGGTAGAGTATTGGCTAATACAGATAAAAATAGTTGGAATAATAATGACGGTAAAGCATCAGTATACGTTTCAAAACTAAAACTTAATTAATGGCATATCCGTACTATAATCGTTACGATGAGTTTATTATTAATGGTGAACAAACTATTGTCCCTTTTGTTTATTTGTATTCAAAGCCTACAGACCAAACTTATATATATAAAGTAGCGCAAAGTAGATTGGATAAAGTGTCGCAAGAATTTTATAATTCTCCATATTTTAATTGGTTGATACTACAGGCAAATCCACAATTTGGAGGATTAGAAAATAATATTTATGACGGTGCAGTATTGATTATTCCTTTTCCGCTCATAGCTTCTTTACAAGATTATAAAGCGGCATTAGAAAATCATTTTTATTATTATGGCAGGTAATTTACAAGCGGATAAAAGCGGAGATATATTGGTTGATTTTGATTATAATAATATTATTGTTGTTGACCCAAACAAGACAATAGATTCGTTTGGTAAAATAAGAGAAAGAATTGTTGATCATGAAAACTTAGTGATGTTTGTAAATCTTGAGGCTGAAGTTGTGCCAAGAACAAAATTGGCAGTTGGAGGAAGTCCTGAAGATAGAATTAGAACTATATCAGTTGCCAAGATTAATTTTTTAAAACCGACAAAAAATACTTATTTGGGTAGTGGTTATTATGATGAATTAACTGGAGAAAATTCAACTAAATATCAGGGAGTTAATCAACCAAAACAGGTACCAATTAATCTTGGTAAAGGAGAAAGACCTTATGTTATAAATACTGTTGCAGATGAAACAAATATTTTAGATACGGGGTTACTTGGGATTACAAGTATTAGTATTAAAACCAGTACATCATTTATTCCATCTGTTAGTATGAGATTGGAGGATGTTCAAGGGAAAGCTTTATTCCAATTAGGGAATAATTCACCATATTCAGCATTTTTTAATTTACCATATTGTCCATTTTATTTAACACTAAAAGGTTATTATGGGCAGGCAATTAGATACCAATTAAACTTGGAGAAATTTAATGTTTCATTTCAAAGCATAAGTGGTAATTACATTGTTGACATAGAATTCAAAGGATATAAATTCAATATATTAAATGAAATTTCTTTTGGGAATCTTTTAGCCGCTCCTCATATGTATTCCCAAAGATTTCAAGTAACAAAATCTCCAACAGAAAATCAAAGCGCTAATCAAGTAAAAGATACTTCATCAATACAAGGTCAGTTAAACATGATTAACCAAGCGAACGGTAGAAACAATGTTACCACTGAAATTGTAAGTGAACGAGGATATCAGAAAGTTGCTGAAATTTATAGTGAATATAAGGCTAAAGGTTTAGTTTCGCCTGATTTTCCGGAATTGACTGTACAACAATTAATGAATAAACTTGAAAACTTTGAACAAGCAATTGTTAATTCATATAAAAAATCTAATGTTGAGCCATTAACAAATATAAGGAATTACAAACAAAAACTTACAGATTACTTTGCGAATGTTAGAGAGTCTAATTCTTCTTGGTTTAACACTTATTGTAATGTTAAACCTATAGTATTACATGGAGGACAATTAGTTTATGCATTTAAAGAGAACTTAGATTTAGCTGCAAAAAAAGATGCTACGTCCAAATTATCGGATTTAGTCGCAAGATATAATTTAGCGTTGGCGGAAAATTTAACATTGGGTACAAAAGGAACATCTCCAATTAAAAACCCAATAAAGTTTGATGATTTTTTTAAAGAAGTAAATTACAGCGATATAAATTTAGAAGAAACTGTCAGATATCAAACAGGTATTCTATTACCAACAATAGAAGATAAAGAACGTATAAAGGCGACTATTGAGAAACAATCAGTACCGTATAGTGAAGTTACGTATCTTTTAGGTGTTGCGGTACCAAAAAATATTATTTTTCCAAAATATATAATATTTGAAGGAGATAAAATGTTTGATAAAAACCTTGCTAATATGGAAACTCAAGCGACGGCAAAACTTTCTGAATTTGAGACTATTATATCTGCGGATTTGGCTAAAAAGATTGAAGATAAAGCAACTGGATTAGGATTTAAACCAACTGTAAGAAATATCGTTGCGGTTATAATGGCATCGGCAGAAGCGTTTATAAGACTTCTTGATGATGTTCATACAACTGCTTGGAATGTTAAATATGATCCTGTTAGGAAAAGCGCGATATTAGATAACCCATCATCAGCTCCTGGACCGGATACAAAAGATAATGTATCAATTTCTGCTAAGGCACAACAATCTAATCAAGGATTATCAACATCACAAATACCGGTTTATCCTTGGCCTCAATTTTTTGTTGAAACTCCTGAAGATAAAAAAGGAAGGTTTCAATTAAAATATCTCGCTGATCCATCAGTTGTTGCTCAAACGCAAGCATGGAATTTTGTAAAATGGCCTGAGGTTGAATTTGTTGAAGAATACCTAAAAGGATTAACACAAAAATTTCAACAACCCTTAAGTCAACCATCAGTTGCTTCAGATGCCACAACAATAATAACAAATGTTAATGCGATTGAATATCCAAATATGGGTATTGCTTATGTTAATAAAGAAGAAATAAAATTCTTTTATGAAATTTGGGAAAGACAATATTTGACATCATTTTATTCAGGATATGTTAGATTAATAGGTAATAGTAATGGGATTGGAGGATTTTCAGATTACTCAATGTCTGCAGAAACAAAAAATCTTAAAGATAGTTTAGGAGTTAGTTCACCATTTTTAACTATTAAATTAAAAAACTTGGCATTGAATGCTAATAACTATGTAAATACACTTCAAACAATTTCAAATCAAGGAACTGGTAGATCGTATCAAGATTTTATTAGAGATTTTTATGTTACACCATATATAAAGGCATTAACCGAGTCTCCTTTTTCTATTTTAAATTTAAATAATACAGGTAAAATCCCTATATCATCACAACCAGCAACCGAGTTACAGCAAATAATCGCAACACCATATAACACTCCAATGTTATTGGATACTTATCCGTTTACAGATCCAAATTGGTGCTTAAAAAATATGGACAGTTCGTTAAAAAATACAAATGAACTTGTTTATAACACAAATAAAACGTATAAAATTTTTAGTGAGAATAATGTAATTTCAAATTTTACTTCAATTACCGATTATACTACCAATAGACCTGTT
>Ga0209829_10001380_pt1 | contig 19814 bp, 23 predicted proteins | sample C_140205_EF_Meta_FD_187311 | JGI IMG/M metagenome (GOLD analysis project Ga0209829, IMG submission 187311) | Freshwater microbial communities from Lake Croche, Canada to study carbon cycling - C_140205_EF_MetaG (SPAdes) (version 2) | ecosystem: Environmental > Aquatic > Freshwater > Lake...
ACGTTTGGCCACATCGACCTGATCCGTCGAAGCTTGGCGATCGCCGATCGTCTCGTTGTTGCGATCCTGCCGAACTCCGACAAGGAGGCACTGCTCACCCTTGAGGAGCGAAGCGCCCTCCTGCGGAGCGTCATCGACGCAGAGCTTGGGGCGGCGAGCGCTCGAGTGCAGATCCTCTCCGCATCGAACCTTGCCGTTCGCGTTGCTGCAGAGGCGGGGGCGACCCTGATTATTCGAGGCCTTCGTGCCGGCTCCGACTTTGAGGCCGAACTGCGCATGGCGCATGCCAATCGCCTGCTCGCCCCAGAGATTGAGACCACCTTCTTGATGACGGCGCCGGAACACGCATCGACCTCGAGCCGGCTCGTTCGCGAGGTTGCGCGGTATGGCGGACCACTTGATCGTTTGGTGCCAGCCGCCGTGGTCCCCGTTCTCACCGCCGCCGCACGACGACGAGCGTCCAAGGCGTAGCTCGTGGAAAACGAATCGGCGGCGTTGGTGCCGCCCCTCTATCCCGTTGACCTCTCGCCACTTCTCGCCGAATCGTCGGGGGGGACCTTCACCCTCGAGCCATTTACGGTCGAAGACCAGCTTGGTGATGAGCACTTCAAGGCTCTCGTCCAGGTTCGAATCGACCGAACGAATCGCGGCGTGCGCATCGTTGGGACCGTGCGGGGCACGCAGGAGGGAGCCTGCGGGCGTTGTCTCGCTCCGGCCACCGCGCAGTTGAGCGCCCCAATCGACGAGGAGGCAGTTGAGCCCCGCCACGCAACGGAGGGGGCACTCCTCATTGGCAAGGGAAACAGCGTGGACGTTGGTCGCATCGCCATGGAGGCGCTCGATCTCACCCGTCGCCTGGTGCTGCTCTGCACGCCGCTCTGCCCTGAACGCTGCGGCCTCTGCGGTGCGGAGCACCCGGCCAGTGCCTGTCCCGAGCGGGGGCTCGACCCTCGTTTGGCTGGCTTAGCCGCCCTCCTCCCCCCTGAAGGGGACGAAGGGGCGCCGATCGGGTAGGATTCCCCTCCAAGGCGCGCCCAGTCGGGCGCCAACGAGCGAGGTCAAAAAACATGGGCGTACCGAAGCGGAAGAAGTCCCACGCACGTCAGGGTGACCGACGTTCGCACCATGCCTTGACGCTTCCATCCATGGATCGCTGCCCACAGTGCAACGCCGTCAAGCGTGCGCACCATGCCTGCCTCGAGTGCGGAACCTATCGCGGCCGCGAGGTCATCCGCCGACCTGCGCCGGACGCGGACGTCGCCGACGCCTAACTCGCAATGAGCGCGTCGGGCGGCACTGTCCGCCTCGCCCTCGATGCGATGGGTGGTGACCACGGTCCCACCGAAGTTGTTCCTGGCGGTTTGCGCTGGGCCAAGGAGAATCCTCGCGACCACCTCACCCTTGTCGGTGACGAGCAGGTCATTCGCACCATTGCTGGTGGTGAACTCCCCGCCAACGTCTCCATCGTTCATGGCCCAGGCGTGATTAGCATGGAAGAGAATCCCGCGAATGCCGTGCGCGAGCGGAAGGACGCATCGATGGTTGTTGCGGCAACACTTGTCCGCGACAAGCTCGCCGATGCGGTCGTCACCGCGGGCCACACCGGCGCTGGCATGGCTGCAGGCGTGTTGATCATCGGCCGCATCAAGGGCGTGATCCGACCGGCGATCGCCGTGCAGTTCCTCCTGCGCGAGAAGCCGCTGCTCCTGCTTGACGTTGGCGCGAACCCAGACTCAACCCCCGAAAACCTCTATCAGTACGCCCACATGGGCCAGATCTTCTCGGAGCGGGTCCTTGGCGTGGTTAATCCGCGCGTGGCGCTCCTCTCCATCGGTGAAGAGAAAGGAAAGGGCGATGTGCGCATCCAACGCGCCACCGAGCTCCTTGATCAGTCGAAGCTGAACTTCACGGGGAATGTTGAGGGTCGGCACCTCGCCGCCGACGAGGCCGATGTGGTGGTCTGCGATGCGGTGCTCGGCAACGTTGCGATCAAGCTTGTTGAAGGGGTAACGACCACCATTACCGATATGTTCCGAGCAGAATTCCGTCGCCTCCCATTCGGACCCATCGCCGCACTCCTGATGCGTGGCTCCATTGCGCGCATTCGCACCCAGCTCGACTATGAGCGAGTTGGTGCGGCAATCCTCCTAGGAGTGCAGGGGACCGTGGCGATCACGCACGGTCGCGCGCGTTCCCGCATGGTCTACTTCGCCTGCGCAACGGCGGCACGTGCGGTGCGCGAGCGCGTCACCGAGCAGATCGCGTCGTCGATCGCGGAGAACACGATTGCCGCTCCCGACGGTCTCCCTGTCGGACCGGCGTAAGGTGGCAACGAGGCGAGCTCCGGCCGCGCCGAAGGATGCGGCGGCGCGTGCCCATACGGCGGGTCGACGCGATGCGCTCACCGCCCTCTATGAGTCGGACTTCGGGATGCGTACGGCGTTGGCGGTTCTGGAGCGTCGCGTCACGGCGGGGGAGATGGCCGAGGAGACGCTCGTCTGGTCTCGACCACTGCTCGAGGTCGTGGAGGCGCATCGGCCGCAGATTGACGCGGCAATTGAGCGTCTCGCCGCCGCCTTCCCGCTTGCCACCATGGCCCGAATTGACCGTTCTCTCCTGCGGTGCGGCCTAGGAGAGGTGATACACTCCCGCACGGCGGCGCCGACCGAGGCGATCGCTGCGTGGACCGCACTCGCTCGCACGTATAGCGGTGAACCGGCCCGCAAACTGGTCAACGGCGTACTCGGCACCGCGCTTCGCGAGGTTGCCGCCACGGCGGAGAGAGACGGAGGGAGTAACTCATGAGCGACAAGGATCAGATCTTCCAGGAGCTCCAGAGCTACATCGTTGAGCAGCTCGGTGTTGAGAAGGAGAAGGTGAAGCCAGAGGCCGCCTTCATCGAAGACCTCAATGCAGACTCCCTTGACCTTGTTGAGTTTGCGATGGGCCTCGAAGAGAAGTTCGGCGTGACCATTGCGGACGAAGAGCTCGGCAAGATCAAGACGGTACAGGACGCCGTCGACGCCATCGTCGAGAAGAAGGGCTGAGATGGGGCGGCCCCTTGGCCGCCGGCGTGAGGCGCGAGCCACGCGCGGTGTAGCCAGTGGGGCGTGCCACCACTCACCACGATGACGCTCGTAGTGGCGCCACTGTCGATGACCCCAGCACAACGTGAACGCCTTGGAATCCCGGCGGGAGGGGAGGCGCTCGTAGAGCTGGCCCTCACGCATCCGTCGCGCCGCCACCAGGGTGGGGCTGGTGCCGACAATGAGCGCCTCGAGTTCCTTGGTGATGCCATCCTCGGCGCCGTCGTTGCCGCACGACTCTACGCCGATGACAGTGGAGCCGAGGAGGGAGACCTGTCTGAGCGCCGTGCCGCCGTAGTTTCACGCACCGCACTTGCAGAGGTTGCCCTGCGTATCGGCATCGACGAAGTGCTGCTGCTCGGCGAGGGTGAGGCAGCGCGCGGCGGTGCGCGTCGACCAGCGGCGCTCGCAGCGGCATTTGAGGCACTCATCGGCGCGATCTATCTTGGCCATGGCATCCCCGCGGCCACCACATTCATCGAACGGCATATGAGTGCTGAGCTCGCCGCACCGCGCGCTGCCCTCGGCAAGGGGATCAAGACCCTGCTGCAGGAGTGGACCCAAGCTCGGAACGGCTCTCTTCCGAGATACGACGTGGTGGCCACCACCGGCCCCGAGCACGACCGCACCTATGAGTGCGTTGTGCGCGTTGACGGCAGCGAGGTGGCGCGCGGATCAGGGCCAAGTCGCCGCGCGGCCGAAGCCGCCGCCGCTGAGGCCGCCATCGACCTGCTCGGCATCACCGCCGGAGAGGCATCGTGAGCCGACTACGTCTGCGCGAGGTCCGACTGAGCGGCTTCAAGACCTTCGCCGATAAGACGACCATCGCCTTCACCCCGGGGATCACCGCCATCGTGGGACCGAACGGCAGCGGCAAGTCGAACGTGGTGGACGCCTTGCGCTGGGCGCTCGGTGAGGCCGGTCGTGGAATTCGTTCAAAGCGCGTCGAAGAGGTGATCTTCGCCGGCTCAGAGAAGCGCCGCCCTCTCGGCCTCGCCGAGGTATCGCTCTCGATCGCCAATGACGATGGACTCTTTGATCTCCCATTCACCGAGATCGAGATCGCCAGACGTGCCGATCGCGGCGGCGGCCAGGAGTACCTGCTCAATCGCGAAAAGATCCGCCTCCGTGACCTCAACGAGCTCCTCGATGGTGCGGGCCTCGCCGAGAACGGACTCCTCTTCATCGGTCAGGGTGCCGTTGACCAGGCGTTGAGCCTCAAGGCGGAGGAGCGTCGCGCGCTGGTTGAAGAGTTCGCCGGCACCGCACGCCATGAGCGACGCCGCGCACGAGCTGAAACCGAGATGAAAGAGGCGATCGATAATCGTGCTCGTGTCGAAGAGATCCTCGGCACCCTCCGCCCACAAGAGCGCCGCCTCGCGACACTTGCGAAGCAGGAGGCGGGTCGCGAGGAGCTGTTGACTGAAGCGGTAGAGCGAATCGCTGCGCTGGGTGCTGCACGCGGCGCTTGGATCGCCTCGCGACGAGTACGCATCGGCGGCCAGCTCTCAACGGTGACAAGTGAGCTGCAGTCCATTCGCGAACAGCTGCGCAACGCCGACGAAGAGGCCCACCGTCGCCGTGAGCGCTTAGGGCTTGCCCGCACCGATCTCGATGTGGCCCGTCGTGCCCTCGAGGCGGCGCGCGAAGCTCGTGAATCTGCCGAGCGTGCCCATGCACGCGTCGAGGCGGAGTCGGCCGCCCTCTCGCGAGATGTGGAGCGCATTGCATCAGAGGTAGCGGTCGCTGAATCAGAAATCGCATCGGTTGAGGCCTTGCGCGCGGCCGCAGCACCCGCCGTTGATGCTGAGGCGATCGCTGCGCTAGAAATCCTCGACGCAGATCTCTCTGCCGCGCGTCGCGAGCTGGAGGCGCTCACCGATGGCACGGAAGAGGGGAGCAGCGACTCTGCTGTGCGCGCCCAGCGCTCGCGCGAGGTCGAGCGCGCAGACCTCTCCGCCCGTCTTCAGCGACTCCAGGCAGAGCGCACCGCCGTTACCGCCGATGGCGCCAACGAAGATCCATCCGCAGCCGAGAACGTCCTTATTCTCGCCGCGACCGCCGCGAGCGATGCCGCGGCTCGTCTCGCCGCTGCGTCACGAGAACTTGCTGAAGCGGAGTCAGGTGCCGCGGCCGCCCGCGCAACCGTTGGCGAGAGCGAGCGTGCCGCTCGTGCCGCAGAGGCGGAGGCAGCCTCACTCTCGGGCCGACTCACCGCGCTTGAAGCGCGTCGAACAGCCTTACAGGAGCGCGCACTCTCAAAGGCGGCGCACGCCATCGGTGGCCGAAGCCTGTTGTCCGGTGTAGAGCTACGGGAAGAGGGCCGCACAGCAGTTCTCGCCGCCCTTGGCGCGTTGGCGCGAGGCTTCGTTGTTGATCAGCGCGGAGCAAGCCTGCTAGATGATGAGCAGGGGGCACTCGTTATTGACGGCGCCGATGTGATTGGCACCATCACGCACCCAACACTCCCATCGCTCAGCAGCGAGATCGTGAGCGATTCGGATGGACTGCTGGGACGCCTCCTCGCAAGCGTTTTCGTTGCCCCGAGCGTTGCTGCTGCCTTGAGCGCCCTCGCCGACTTGCCACTTGGCGGCACGATCGTCACGCGCGCTGGCGCCGTTGTGCGCCACGGAGGTGTCGTCATCCGCGAGACCGAGCCAGAGGATGCCCTTGTCGACTCAGAGATCAGCCGCGCCGCCGCAACAACAGATCGACTCCGCACTGCAGCGGCAGCTCTGCGCAGCGAAGCGATCGTGGCGGCGGGCACACTCACCTCTGCTGAGTTGAGGCTTACGCAGGGGCGTGACGCCGAAGTCAGCACTCGCGCCGCGCTCCGGGCTGCTGAATCGGCACGCGCAGAGGCGGAGCGCCGACGCGACGCGGTCCGTCGAAGCACGTCGGAGCGCGCGGAGCGCATCTCTCGCCTTGACTCGGCCGTCACCGCAGCCCAGGCCAGACTGAACGAGATTGCTCTCATCCCCGAACAGGCAGTTGCCACCGATGCCGCGACCCAGTGGCGAACCCGCGTTGAAGAGTTGACCGCCCGCCGTGCCGATCTCGCCACTGCCGTCGAGACAGACCGAGCGGCACTGCGCACCTGGGAGCTGGCGCGCGCACGTGGCGATGCCACCGTTGCTGGCGCATCTGCGCGGATCACCCGTGCCGCTCAAGAGCGTGGAGCACTCGAAGCGCGCGTCGCCAACCTTCGCGCCCAGCTCGCCGAACAGTCCGGCCTTGCCACTGCGGCTCGCGCCGCTGCCACGCAGCGGGAAGAGAGCGTGCAGGCGAAGGCGGCCCTCCAGGTTGAGATTGAGAGCGAGATCGCGACAGACGAAGAGGCGAAGCGTGGCCTCCGCTCCCGTGAGCAGCATCTCGATGAGGCCCTGCGCCCGCTCGAGCGCGATGCGCAGGCGGTTGAGTTTGAGCGCGAGCGGTTCATTGAAGAGTTAAGTGGTGACCTTGCCGCATTCGGTCGCCGCCTCTCTGAAGACGCTCGATTGGCCGCAGGAATCCCAGCCGTACTCCGCACCAGTACACCAGCCGATGATGCTGAGGTTCCCGCCGAGGGTGACACTGCTGCGCGTGACACTGCTGCGCGTGAAGGGCTCGCACGCCAACAGGCGGCAGCGCTTGCCGCCTACTGGGAGGGGCAACGCGCCGCAACCGAAGGGACACCACTCGTTGCGCCAGACCCTGAAGAGTTGCGCGCCCTGGAGCGCCTGCGACGCAAGATTGGCCCACTTGAAGCTGGTGGCGCCAGCATCGTGATGGAGCACCAAGAGCTTCGCGCGAGACTCGAGTCCCTCGAGGTCCAGACGCGTGACCTTGACGGTGCGATCGAGAAGGCCGCAACGCTGATGCGGGAGCTTGACCTGCTCGTTGAGTCAACCTTTACGGAGCAGTTCGCCGCACTGCAGACGACCTTCGCTTCGAACTTCCAACTCCTCTTTGGTGGCGGAGATGCGCAGCTGCGACTTGCCGATGACGGTGAGTCACGTCGGCCCGGCGTTGAAATTGATGCGCGGCCACCCCTGAAGCGTCGACAGCAGCTCTCGCTCCTCTCAGGTGGAGAGCGCGCCCTCACCGGCGTGGCACTCCTGCTGGGCATGCTGGCGGTGCGACCACTCCCATTCGTCGTCCTCGACGAAGTGGATGCTGCGCTCGACGAGGCGAATGTCACGCGTTTTGGCGATGCAATTCGTGAGCTGAGTGAGCGCACCCAGGTCGTGGTGATTACGCATAATCGCGGCACGGTCGAAGTGGCCGATAGCCTTTGGGGCGTAACGGTTGGTGAAGATGCGGCAAGTCGTGTCTTTGGGCTGCGCCTTGATGAGGCGAAGCGCATCGCCGATCAGGCTCGCGCGGAGCGCGAGGCGGCGCGTTGAAACTCGCCTTCTGGCGAAAGAGTTCACCTGAGGACGAGAAGCGTGTGTCTGAGGCCATCACCCCCGCCTCAAACCCTCTCGCCAAGGCTCTCCGTCGATTCTCCGCCCCAGAACCTGATTGGCAGGAGATTGAAGTAGCCCTGCTCGCCAGTGATGTTGGGCTGGTGGCTACCACCGCACTCATTCAAGCGGCGCGAGCCGGTGATGGGGCCAGCGGGCGTGCTCGGGTACGGGCTGCCGCACTCACGCTGCTTGGCGATGATCTGGCGCGCCTGAACGAGGAGGCGGATGTGGTGCTGCTCGTTGGCGTCAACGGCGTCGGGAAGACGACTACCGCCGCCAAGTTGGCGGCCCGCGCGAAAGGGGCTGGGCTCTCACCACTTCTTGTCGCCGCAGATACGTTTCGTGCGGCAGCGATCGATCAGCTGCGTGCGCTCGGCCTTCGTGAAGGAGTTGAAGTTGTCGAGGGACGCCCCGGCGGTGATCCCGCAGCCGCCATCCACGATGCGCTAACGCTGGCTACGGCGCGAACCTATACCCCCGTCATCATCGACACCGCTGGTCGGATGCAAACGCGGAGCGGCCTCATGGATGAGCTGGCCAAGATTCGGCGCGTCGTGTCGAAGGTTGCCCCGACGCGAACGGTCGAAGTACTGCTCGTCTTAGATGGTACCGCCGGACAGAACGGCCTCGCCCAAGCGCGTGGGTTCGACGCCTCGGCGGGGATCAATGGCATCGTCTTGACGAAGCTCGATAGCGGTGCTCGCGGCGGTGTGGCGCTGGCGGTGCGACGTGAGCTTGGCCTGCCGATTCGTTGGATCGGAACGGGCGAGCGTGCCACCGACCTCGTGCCGTTCGCCGCTGAGGCGTACGTCGACGGGTTGTTAGGAGCGCCGACGAACTCCTGACGTTGGAATCTGCGAGAGCGATTGGATCCTGCCGAGTCGAGAGGCGGCAACAAAGAGGCCAACCGCAATTGAGGCGAGGCCGCCAACGACGAGCGCCGCACCACTCCCGGCCACGGAACTGCCGATCACTCCGCCGATCACGATCCCCAGAAGCCGACCAAGGATGCCGATCCCGTCATTCGCAGCGTTCGCACGCCCCTGGAAGGCAGCCGGCAAGACGCGGCCACGGATTGCAGCCTGATTCGCCTCCCACACGGTTTCGAAGCCGTCGCTCAGCAGCTGGTGGCCGATGAGCATGGCGAAACCGATCAGGGTTGGGCCAGGCGCGAGTGGCACGAGGATCAAGCCGAAGCCCACGATCACCAGGCTGACAGAGATCGCACGCCCAACCCCGAGGAGTCGGGAGATGCGCTCGGTGAGTGTGCCGCCGAGAAAGGCTGCGATGCCACCCGTTGCAATGACCAGGCCGATCGCCTGTGGGCCAAGCCCTATCCCATTCGTGATGTAGAGCAGATAGGAGGAGCGGAAGAGCCCAAAGTAGAGGCCAATCACAAACGTCGCGACCAAGAGCGGCCGCATCAGCACGACGGACCATGTTTTCTGAAGCCCGTCGATGAGCTCACGCTGGAAGCTCAGCCGCGCAGATGCTGGTGGCAGCTTCGGTTCTGCCACACGGAGCAAGCCGATCAATATTGCCGAAACGATGTAGGTCCCAGCATCGATGCCGATAGCCGCTGGTCCACCAAACGCACCGATCAGGAGTCCAGCCGAACCGAATCCGAAGAATTCGGCGGCTCCCCGGATTGCCATCGTTCGCGCAAGAACGGCACGCAGCGATGGGGCGTTCACGAGTCCAGCCACATAGCTTCGTTCGGCGATATCGAACGTGGTGGTGCACATACCGCTTACGGCACTCACCGCGATCAGATGGGGGAGGGTTACGCCTCCGAAGAGGGCGGCAGCGAGCGGGATGGACCCGAGCAGCACCGCGCGCAACAGATCGGTACCAATGAGGACGGGCTTGCGGGGCAGTCGGTCGATCCAGACCCCAGCCAGTTGGCTTACGAACGCCCCTGCGATCAGGTCAACCGCGGCTAAGGCGGCCGCTTCTGCTGCGTTGATGTGCAGGCCAAGGATGGCGAGGAGGGGGAGGGCAGCCCGCGTGATGAAGGAGCCGTAGGTCGAGACGGCCTGCGCGCTGATAAGCATGTTGACGTCGTTCCGCACGCGTGGGGCCAAATCCTGCAGGCCACCCCGGTCCTTGGGCACAACTTTTCGAGCCGTCATTGCGCGAGCGTACACTCTGGGCATGTTTGACGCGCTTGGTAGCAGTCTTCGGGCATCACTCCGCCGGCTCACGGGGAGTGGACGCATCAGTGCCGCCGATCTTGAGGCCGGCCTGGCCGACATTCGCACCTCACTGATCGGCGCCGACGTGGCAATGCCGGTTGTTGCGCAGCTACTCGAGCGGATCGGTGAGCGGGCGCGCGCGAGCGAGATCGTGGGCGGCCTTGGCGCGGGCGAGCGTATGCTTGGCATCCTGCACAGTTCCCTGACTGAAACGCTTGGCGGATCTGGTCGCGAACTCGACCTTCGTGAACGACCGGCGACCATTCTCCTCCTCGGCGTGCAAGGCGCGGGGAAGACGACCACAGCTGCAAAGTTGGCATATCGCCTGACGAAAGATGGCCGCCGACCACTGCTCGTGGCCGCCGATCCGCGTCGCCCCGCCGCTGCGGAGCAGCTTGCCACGCTAGCGGCGGCAATCAAGGTGCCCATGCATCGAGAGGCGCCCGGAACTCCAGTGGCAGAGATCGGTACCCGCGCCATTGCCGCCGCGCGACGGCTCGGACTCGACGTCGTCATCATCGACAGCTCAGGGCGCACCACCCTTGACGACGAGCTCCTCGAGGAGTTGCGCGACCTTCGTGATGCGACGAAGCCGCGGGAGCGACTCCTTGTGCTTGACGCCGCGACGGGTCAGTCGGCGTTGGCGATCGCGGAAGGATTCAAGTCAGTCGCCGAACCAACTGGCCTGATCCTTTCCAAGCTGGATGGCGATGCGCGCGGCGGTGCGGCGCTCTCCATTGCCGGCGGTGCAGGTATTCCAGTCGTGTACGTTGGGACCGGCGAACGCTCCGATGCACTGGAACGGTTTTACCCCGAGCGCATTGCAAATCGCATCCTTGACATGGGCGATCTTGCCACGCTGGCCGAACGCGTCCGCGATGCGGAGGTCGGCCCTCTCGCGGCGCCGGACGCTGAGATCCGCGCAAAGGCGGCAGAGGCGCGCGCACTCCGCGGCGGAATGACCTTCGACGACCTTCTCAGTCAACTTCGCCAAATGTCGTCGCTCGGACCGATCGGCCAGGTGGTCAAGATGATCCCCGGAATGGGCGGGATGGCCGAACAGGCCGAGGCCGCCGTTGCCAGCGGCGAGCTGAAGCGCACCGAGGCGATCATCCTCTCCATGACCCCCGCTGAGCGGCGTGACCCAGCCCTCTTGACCTTGCCGCGTCGCCGACGCATTGCCGCAGGCGCAGGCAGAGCCATTGAGGAGGTCAACCGGCTGGTCAAGCGGCTCGAGGAGATGCGCACCCTCATGCGACGCGCTGGCGGCGGCGACCCGAGCCGGCTGATGGGCGGCGGGGCGGGCCTCCCTGGCAAGCACGCGGGCGGACGGATCCCCCCGAAGGCGGCGAAGCGGGAGAAGCGGGCGAAAAAGGGCGGCAAACGGCGCTAGTCCACGGGGAGAGATGCGCCCGAACCGCTGAGCGGCTAGGATTCACGGACTGACCCCCTGGCAACGCCAGGGCCACCAGCCGCTCCGGAAGGGGCGGCGCCTCGGAGGATGCATCAGGGATGAGTGTTCGGATCCGTTTGACCCGCGTGGGCGCATCGAAGCAGCCATCGTATCGCGTGGTTGCCACCGATCGTCGTTCGCCTCGAGATGGTCGCTCGCTAGAAATTCTTGGCCACTACAACCCACGCACCGAGCCGCTGACGCTGGTGTTGGATCTCGCCAAGGTTGATGCTTGGATTGCCAAGGGCGCCCAGCCATCTGATGTTGTCGGCAAGTTGATTACGAAGGCACGCGCTGGCGGAACCGCCATGGGCGGCAAGACGTTGGCCAAGGCTGCAACGCCGGGCTACACCAAGCCTGGCACGCGACCAGTCGTCGAAGAGGCAACGATCGTTGTTGAAGCTGCGCCAGAGGCCGCAGTTGAGGCGACCGCTGATGCTGCAGCTCCTGAGGCCGCTCCGGCTGAAGATGCACCTGTCGTTGAAGCTGCACCGGTAGAGGAGGTCGCGGCTGTTGAAGCTGCACCCGTCGCCGAAGAGGCACCAGCAGAGGCGGCACCAGCCGCCGAGGAGGCGTAAGTGGCAGCAGCACAGCTTGTTGAGTACGTTGCGAAGTCGCTTGCCGACAACCCAGACGGCGTCAGCGTTGAAGTAGAAGAGGATGGCGACGCCATCATCTTGCGCCTCCTCGTCGACGAAGAGGATATGGGCCGCGTCATCGGTCGAAACGGCAGCATTGCAAAGGCGATGCGCAGCCTGTTGAAGGTTGTCTCAAATCGCACCGGAGAGAACTACGTCCTCGAAATTGGCTGATGCAACGACGGACCTGCGCGTTGCGCAAGTTCGCGGCGTTCGCGGTCTTGACGGCTCACTCCGGCTCGAAGTTCTGACCGATACCCCTGAACAGCGCTTTGTTCCAGGCGCGCGTCTCTCTATTGAGAGCTCAGATCGCCTCCTCACCATTCTTGAAGTGACCCCAAGTTCTCCTGGCCTTTTCGTGCGCTTCGGCGAGGTGCAGAGTCGACTCGCAGGCGAACGACTGATTGGCGCATATCTCACGATTCCTGCCGCGCAGGTGCAGATCCCGCCAGACCGTGTGCTCTGGGACGAAGTGATTGGGGTTACGGTGCGCGACCCGCAAGGCGAAATCATTGGTGAGGTTCGTGATCTCTATCGCGCCGGTGGTGCCGAGGTGTATGTCGTCCACACGCCAGATGGGGGAGAGATCGATCTCCCCGCCGTTGCCGCGGTGATCGTGGAGTTTGCGCCCCGCGAGGGCCGCATCGTCGCGGACCTCACCGGGTCAGAGCTCACCGTTCGCGCGGCAAAGGCCGTTCGGCGGCGTGGGCCACAGAAGACGCCTGGCAGCGTCGCCTCGCTGCGTGCCGCAAAGGCATCACGCGGGCCGAAGCAGCGCGCCGCCAAGCCCCCGGCAGGTGATGCATGAGCGATGACGTGCGCCCAACACTAAAGATCGATGTGATCTCACTCTTCCCTGAAACGATCATGGCGGCGCTCTCTGCGAGCATTCCAGCGCGAGCCCTTGAGCGAGGGTTGGCGACCCTCACCTGTCATGATCTACGCACCTGGGGGATCGGGAAGCACCGCTCTGTCGACGATGAGCCGTACGGCGGTGGTGCAGGGATGCTTTTGCGGCCAGAGCCTCTTGTGGAGGCGATTGAAGCGCTGCGCGGGCCAGACTCAACCGTGATCCTCTTCGATGCCGGCGGTGAACGCCTGCGGCAGCCACGGGTTCGTGCGCTGGCGGCGGCCTCGCACCTGATCATCATCTGCGGGCGTTACGAAGGGGTAGACGACCGCGTTCGCGCCTATGTCGATCTCGAGCTGAGCCTCGGTGATTTCGTCCTCTCCGGTGGTGAGCCGGCGGCGATCGTCCTCTGTGACGCGATCCTGCGCCTCGTCCCTGGAGCGATTGATGCGGCGTCGCTCTCCGAGGAGTCGTTCTCCGCAGATCTCCTGGAGTATCCCCAGTTCACCCGCCCCGCCGAATTCCGCGGAGTGGGGGTCCCCGACATCCTCCTCTCAGGGAACCACGCTGGGGTCGCCGCGTGGCGGCACGAGGAGGCGATTCGTCGCACTCAGCGCCAGCGCCCTGACCTTGCCAAGCCTACGAAGGGGAGCGAGGGGTCGTAAGGGGAGGCTCCAGGGGGGCTGTGCTATCCTCACCGCCCGCGCCGACAGGTTCTGTCGGCCACCACGGAGATGAAACATGGACCTGATCCGCACGCTGACCAATGCCCAGATGAAGAGCGATCTCCCGGAGATCAAGACCGGCGACACCGTCAAGGTGTCGGCAAAGGTCGTTGAAGGGAACCGAGAGCGCATTCAGGTATTCGAGGGCACCGTCATGCGCCTGCGCGGCGGCGGACTCGGGTTGAACATCACCGTTCGACGTATCGCCTCAGGCGTTGGCGTCGAGCGAACCTTCAAGGTGCACAGCCCACGCATCGAGAAGATCGAAGTGGTCCGACACGGCGTGTCGAACCGTGCCCAGCTCTACTTCCTTCGTGATCGCGTTGGCAAGCAGTCGTCGCTCCGCGAGCGCCGCGATAGCGCCACCGACATTGCGAAGAACGAGGTGAAGGCCGCAGCAAAGAAGGCCATTACGGATGAGGCGGACGCCGTGACTGCCGCTGCCGTTCTTGCAGCCGAAGCGGCCGCAGTGGCCGCTACCGCCGCAGCCGCCGCCGCCGAAGTGGCCGCCGCCGCGGCAACTGCAGCCGAGGTCGTTGCAGAAGCCCCTGTCGCTGAAGCCGCAATCGCTGAGGCGCCGGCCGCCGAAGTTGCGACCGAAGAGAGCGCACCCGCTGAGGCGCCAGTCGCTGAGGAGACGGAGAAGGCTCCGGAGTGAGCGACCTGCGGCCCACGAGTGGCCGCACACTGCCAACTCGCGAACTTGAGCTACGCCACGGTCATCCTGAGCGCGCCGTCATCGGCATCGATGAAGTAGGTCTCGCCCCACTCGCTGGCCCGGTCGTCGCCTGCGCGATCTTGATGCCTGGAGGAGATCCAATCCCCGGCGTTCGCGATTCGAAGATGCTGACGCCCGCACGTCGCGTGGTGCTTGCCGAGCAGATTCGAAACGTGGCGGTCGCGATCGGCATCGGCGCAGCCTCCGCGCGAGAGGTGGAGCGCATTAATCCCCGCGCGGCGTCGCATCGCGCAATGGCGCGCGCCGTTGCGCAGCTCACCCGTAGAAGGGGAGTGGCGCCAGATTTCGCTCTCGTTGATGGGAGTAGTGCACGGGAACTTCGGGATTTGATCGGACCACACGCAACGGTCGTTCGCGGCGATCAGTCGGTCTACGCAATCGCCTGCGCCTCAATCGTCGCGAAGGTGCTTCGCGACACGCTCATGGCTGACTTGTCGCTGCGCTACCCCGGATACGGCTGGGAATCGAATGTGGGATATCCAGCCCCCGCACACCTTGCCGCCCTTGATGCACTCGGCGTGACCCCGCACCATCGCCGCACCTATGCCCCAGTTGCCGCGCGCATCGGCCTCCTGCCACGCAGCTAAGCCTGGGAAACGTCGCCGGTACGGCGCCGCTGCGAGCATGCGCTGGTGGCAAATAGTCAGGCACTGCGTGCAATCATCGGTCGTGAGGCTGAAGCGCTGGCGGCGCGCTCCCTGGCTCACAGCGGCTGGGTGATCCTTGCTCAAAACCTGCGGCTGGGACGACTTGAGGTGGACCTGCTCGCACGGGACCCGTGTGGCTCCCTGGTTGCCGTTGAGGTGCGTCGTCGTAGGTCCGTCAGCGCCGCTTCCCCGTCAGAGCTCTTGGGGGCACGTAAACTGCGGGCACTACGGCGGCAGCGCGCGCACCTCCCCGACGGGTGCCGCATCGACCTGCTCCTCGTGCTCGGCAGCCCCCGGCACGAGCGCCTACGCCTCGTTCGTGGGATTGCCTAGGGCAGCGGCGCCTCGTGCTAGGATTCCCAAGCGTCCGGATCGGACGTCCGCCCCCGCAAGGGGTCGAAATACGCACGCGGAATACGACGCCTCACTACGGTGGCCCTTCGGGGTCGTGACGGCGCCCCGCGGTGGAATAACCGTGTAAGGAGAACTATGGGACCAGTAACCATGCGCGACCTTCTCGAGGTCGGAGCCCACTTCGGGCACCAGACACGTCGATGGAATCCCAAGATGGCGCCGTTTATCTACGCGCAGCGCAACGGGATCCACATCCTCGACCTCGCCAAGAGCGCAAAGCACCTGCAGATTGCCCTCGACGCCGTTCGTGACGCGAGCGCCAACGGAGAAACGATTCTCTTTGTCGGCACCAAGAAGCAGGCCCAGGCGCCAATCCAGGAAGAGGCGACCCGCGCCGGTCAGCCGTACGTGATCAAGCGCTGGCTCGGCGGCATGCTCACCAACTTCACCACCATTCGCAAGCGCCTCACCCTCATGGAGCAGCTTGAAGCGCGAGAGCAGGCTGGCGAATTCGACATCATGTCGAAGAAGGAGGCTTCAAAGCTTGGCGACAAGTTGGAGAAGCTCCGCGGAGCGCTTGGCGGCATGCGCCGTCTACGCAAGGCCCCAGGGATGGTCTTCATCATTGACCCAAGCCGCGAGACCCTCGCCGCCATTGAGGCGAACAAGCTCGGAATCCCTGTTGTCGGCACCGCCGACACCAACGTGGACCCGGACCTGCTCACCTATCCGATCCCAGTAAACGACGATGCGATCAAGTGCATCCGCTTGATCTGCACCGCCGTTGCTGATGCGGTGATCGAAGGGGCTGCGATTCGCGCCGCACGTCTGCCAGAGCTTGAGGCGCAAGAGGCCGCAGCCGCTGCCGCAGAGAGCGCCGCTGACGCACCTGAGGCTTCAGACGTGCAGGACGATCTCGTCGCTGCGCTGAGTGCCACCGGCACGCTGAGCTTCTCGCCTGACGAAGAGCCAGCGCCAGCCGTCGACACCACCCCAGCAGTGTAAGGAGGCCACCATGGCGATTAGCGCAGAGGCGGTACGAGACCTACGCGAGCGCACCGGCGCTGGAATGATGGATTGCAAGCGCGCACTCGAAGAGTGCGGTGGTGACGTGGAGAAAGCCGTCCTCGCACTTCGGGAGGCTGGCCTTGCCGCAGCGGCGAAGAAGGCTGGTCGCGATGCACGCGAAGGACTCGTCTCTTCCTACATCCATACGGGCGGCCGCGTCGGAGTTCTCCTTGAGGTGAACTGCGAGACTGACTTCGTGGCGCGCAATGAGCAGTTCCAGAAGTTGGTGAAAGACATCGCCATGCAGATTGCGGGGTTGCACCCGCTCTACGTCAGCCAGGACCAGATCCCTGCCGCTGCGCTCGAAGCGAAGCGCGCCGCACTCCTTGAGGACGAGGCACTCGCCAAGAAGCCAGAGGCGATTCGAGCCCAGATCGTTGAGGGACAGCTGCGCAAGTGGTTTGAAGAGGTCTGCCTTCTCGATCAGCCATTCCGCGACGGCGACGAGAACGTTGGTCAGCTGATCACGAACGCAATTGCCACGATCGGCGAGAACATCCGAGTGCGCCGCTTCGTGCGCTACGCCCTCGGCGAGGAGCTGTAGGCCCCACATGATTGGGGCGGTGGAGGCGGTATGACCGAAACCACACGCTATCAGCGAATTCTGCTCAAGCTCTCCGGGGAGGCCCTCCTTGGAAAGCTGGAGTACGGCGTTGATCCTGAGGTTGTCGCCTTCGTTGCCGAACAGGTCAAGGCGGTCACAGCACTTGGCGTGCAGGTTGGCATCGTCGTTGGTGGCGGAAACATCTTCCGTGGTATGGCCGCCGCAACCGCGACTGGAATGGATCGCGCCACCGCTGACTACATCGGCATGCTCGCGACGGCCATGAACGGCCTCGCCCTCCAAGATGCGCTGGAGCGTGCCGAAGTACCAACGCGCGTGATGACCGCCATCGATATGAACGAGGTCGCCGAGCCCTACATTCGCCGACGGGCCGTGCGCCACCTTGAGAAGGGGCGCGTGGTGGTCTTTGTGGCCGGCACCGGAAACCCATACTTCACCACCGACACGGCCGCTGCGCTACGCGCCGTCGAGATAGGTGCCGAGGTTGTGCTCAAGGCCACCAAGGTCGATGGGGTCTACGACAAGGATCCCGTGAAGCATGCCGATGCAAAGCGCTACCCAGCAATTACCTACGGGCAGGTGCTGGTCGACGGGCTCCGAGTCCTCGACGCTGCTGCCGTTTCGCTCTGCATGGAGAATGACCTGCCGATCGTGGTCTTCGACCTCGATGCCCACGAGAATATCTTGAAGGCGGTCCGTGGTGAGGCGGTAGGCACCTTGATCAGCAAAGGGGGTACGCGATGAGCGCAACGGCAACCGAGCGCATGGCCAAGGCGGTCGAAGCGTTCGGTAAGGATCTCGGCGGTTTCCGAACCGGACGCGCAAGCGCGTCGCTCGTTGAACGCGTGACCGTTGAGCACTATGGCGCGATGACACCTCTGAACCAGATGGCAGGTATCAGCGTTCCCGAGAACACCCTCCTCGTGATTCAGCCGTGGGATAAGACGGCAATCCCCGCGATTGAGAAAGCGCTCAATAACGCCCAGCTCGGCATGACCCCTGCAGTTGATGGCGGAGTCATTCGACTTCGCGTTCCTGCAATGACAGAGGAGCGCCGTAAGGACCTTGTCAAGCAGATGGGGAAGAGGGCGGAAGAGGCTCGCGTTGAGATTCGCAACGTTCGACGTGACGAGCAAGAGGCGGTCAAGAAGGCAGAGAAGGCGAAGGAGATTGGCGAGGACGACTCCCGCCGCCAGCTTGAAACGCTCCAGAAGCTGACCGACGGGAAGATTGCTGAGATCGATAAGTTGACCGCTGCGAAGGAGCGCGAGGTTCTCGAAGGGTGACCGACGCCGATATTCGGCGACCTGCTGACGCGCAGCCGCTCGTGCATAGCACCCCACCGCCTGAAGGCGCGCCGAGCCATGTCGCGATCATCATGGACGGCAATCGACGCTGGGCGCGTAGCAAGAACCTCGACGAGATTGAAGGGCACGTCGCCGGCACCGAGGCGCTGCGAACCGTCCTCAGGCACGCTGTGCAGATCGGCATTCCGCACCTCACCGTCTACGCCTTCAGCCGCGAGAACTGGGCCCGCAGCGACAAAGAGGTAGCGCAGCTCTTCAATCTCTTGGCGAAGGTGATCGACGATGAAACACCTGAGCTGCTTGCGCAGGGTGTGGCCGTCCGTTTTCTCGGCCGCCTCTCGGAGCTGCCGGCGGCGGCCCAGGAGCGCATTGCCTCAGCATGCGCGAGGACGGCAGGCGGCACACGGCTCGAACTTGGGGTTGCCTTCAATTACGGAAGTCGTACCGAAATCGTGGATGCCGTACGGTCCATCGTGGCTGCAGGGATTACCCCTGATGATATTGATGAGGGCACGATCGGCAACGCCCTCTATACGGCCGGCATGCCTGACCCTGATCTTGTGATTCGCACGGGCGGCGAGGAACGTCTCTCGAATTTTCTGTTGTGGCAGAGCGCGTATGCCGAGATCGTGACGACGTCCACCCTTTGGCCTGACTTTGGTGCGGCGGATCTTGATGCGGCGATCTCAACCTACGCGCAGCGCATTCGACGGTTCGGGCGATGAGTAGCGGGGCGCTATCCCAGCGGGCGATCGGTTCGCTCTTGATCCTTCCAGTAGCCGCTGTGGCGCTCTTCCCTCCAGTCGGCACACTTGCGGTAACCGTTCTCTTGATCGCCCTTGCGGCACGAGAGGCTGCGAAGATCCTCACCAAGGTGCTTGGCGGCGCCTCCGCGCTCTGGATCACGATCATCTTGGTCAGCCCGCTCTTCGCCGCCATCTCTCCCGCTTTCGGTGCCGCACTGACGATCGCAACACTGCTGCTCTTTGTAGGCATGGTGGTTCGTCGAGCGATTCGCGCCACAGCGAAGGGTCTGGAGCCTCAGCTACGTCTGCTTCTTGGAACGATGGCTGCCGTGATCTGGTTGAGCCCACTCACGCTGCTCCCGCTGCTCGCTTCGCTCGATCCGCTTGATCGAGGGGCGCCGGCGAGTTGGATCGTGTGGCTATTGGCGATCGTCTGGACGGCAGATAGCGCCGCATACCTTGTTGGACGCACGATCGGTCGACGCAAGTTGGCCCCAGTGCTCTCGCCGCGCAAGAGTCTTGAAGGATTCGTTGGCGGCATTCTCGTTGCGGGCCTGGTTGGTGCGCTGATCGCTGGCCCACTCTTTACGCTCGGTAACAACGAATCAGAGTTCCTCCTCTGGGGGCTGGTCTGGGGGTTGATCATCGCCACTGCAGCGGAGGCAGGTGACCTCCTTGAGTCACTCTTCAAACGTGTTGCAGGTGCCGAGAGTGCATCAAACCTGATCCCCGGCCATGGCGGCGTGCTCGATCGCATCGATAGCCTGCTGCTTGCGGCGCCAGTGACGCTCATCGCTGCGCTGCTACTGCGAGGCTAGGGTGAGCCGTATCCGCGTCGCCCTGCTTGGTGCGAGCGGTTCAATCGGCCTGCAGGCTGCCGAGGTTATTGCGCAGCACCCCGCGGAGTTTGAACTCGTTGCCCTTGCCTCAGGTCGCGGTGGTGAGCAGCATGACGCTCTCGCTTCGACTAATCCGCAGTCGCGCAGCCTCGTT
>Ga0209829_10001381_pt1 | contig 19809 bp, 15 predicted proteins | sample C_140205_EF_Meta_FD_187311 | JGI IMG/M metagenome (GOLD analysis project Ga0209829, IMG submission 187311) | Freshwater microbial communities from Lake Croche, Canada to study carbon cycling - C_140205_EF_MetaG (SPAdes) (version 2) | ecosystem: Environmental > Aquatic > Freshwater > Lake...
GCGAGGATCATCAGATCGGCCCACGAGAGCTTGCGGCCGTACTTCTGCTTGATCGGCCAGAGCAGACGCCGTGCCTTATCGAGGTTGACGTTATCTGGCCAGCTGTTCAGAGGGGCAAAGCGCTGCATACCTGCGCCACCGCCACCGCGGCCATCACTCACGCGATAGGTACCGGCACTGTGCCACGCCATACGGATAAAGAAGGGGCCGTAGTGGCCGTAGTCGGCAGGCCACCATTCCTGCGAGTCAGTCATTACGGCAGTGAGATCAGCTTTGAGCGCTGGGTAGTCGATGGTGTTGAACTCCGCGACATAGTCGAAGCCCTCACCCATCGGGTCAGACGACCCACCGGCCTGCGCCAAGACGCGCAAGTTGACCTCATCGGGCCACCAGTCCTTGTTCTGGGTACCGCCCGAGCTGGACCCGTGCACCACGGGGCACTTTGCTTCGCTTGCCATATCTGCCTCTCTTCGTTACCTGGAGTTGTGATGGTGAAAACAAACTGTGTGGAATTAAGTCTTAGATTTGGAATTCTTGCCGGTGAGTGCCATCGCCGCAACAGGATCGTCACCCTTGTCTTTGCATGAGGCACAGCGGCCCCAATAGACGACCTCAGCTTCGTCAACTTCGAAGCCGTGCGAATCGCTTGGCGTCAGGCACGGGACAGCGCCGGTCGCGCAATCGACATCGACTAGATGCCCACACTCACGACAGATCATGTGGTGATGGTTGTCGTGGACGCGACCCTCAAACCGGGCCGGCGAACCCGCCGGCTGAATACGCCGGACCAGCCCCGCATCAGTCAGGGCAGCGAGCGCGTCATAGACCGCCTGCCGGGAAATCGAGCCGATGCGCGTCACCGCGAATTCCCACACGGAATCAGCACTCGCGTGGGAGCGTGCCCGTACGGCTTCAAGGACGGCCAAACGCTGGGCAGTCACCTGTAGCCCGCGGGCGCGTAGGTCATCGGCGAGATCGTGTGGCACAGGCTCAGACTACCTCTAATTCTGGAATGAATCAAGAATTAGAGAAACTTTGACCGGCTAGCGCGGCTAGGCAGCTGATCTCTACAGACGAATTCGTGGGACTAACACCGCAGCCGAGATCGCGGACGCCGGACCGGTACCGGCAGCAGACACCGCAGAAACCCGGAAGGTATACGAAGCACCCTTCGTCAGACCGGTTACGACCGCTGACAAAGTAGTCGAGCGTGACCGACCGAACGTGGTCCACGGGCCGGCACCCGCGCGGTACTGAACCAGATAGTTGGTGAGCGCAGACCCATTATCGGCGGCGGCCGTCCATGAGATTCGGATTGACGACGAGGTGCGGGCGCCAATCTCGGGCCCGACCGCGCGGGCCGGTCAGCTGGATCCGCCTTAAGGGAACCCGTCGCTTCGCTCCTCCCAAATCCAAGGGGCAGCAGACGACGTTGCTTCGCAACGTGTGGAGCCGCCTCGGGGAACCGTCGCTTCGCTCCTCCCAAATCCCAGGGGCAGCATGCAACGTTGCTCCGCAACGTGTGGAGCCGCCTTAAGGGAACCCGTCGCTTCGCTCCTCCCAAATCCCAGGGGCCGAATACGACGTTGCTTCGCAACGTGTGGAGCCGCCTCGGGGATTTGAACCCCGGACCTACGCATTACGAGTGCGTTGCTCTACCCCTGAGCTAAGGCGGCTTGTCCCCCTGGCAACCGCCTTGAGGACCGGACCATGCTACCCGCCTGCTCAGGGGAGCACCGGTTCGGTGTCAGACTAGGGACATGGCCACTGACCCCAAGGACACCGCACCCGATGAAGAGACCGAGTCGGGCCCGGTTGACCCATTCAAGGCCGCCCTCGAGGCGAAGAAGAATCGTGGCGGCTACGGCCCCGGCGCCCAAGCAGGCAGCGGGAGCAGCAAGCCCGGCAGCAGCGCCAAGGCCGGCGGCAAGCGTGAGCACCGCCGCAAGAGCGGCTGAGCGTTAGCAAAAGCGCGCGAATTGTTCGCGTTGTGAACCGGGCATCAAATACGTAGGCTCAAGTAGTGCGTCACGCCCCAGTTTTCATCCTTGCCCTCGTGGCTGCCGCCACTCTCGTCGGATGCACTTCACCCTCCGCTGTTCCCCCTACCGCTCAGGCGCTGAACTCCGAGCCGGCCTCGACCGAGCTTGTCTGGAAGCAATGTGGTGGCGGGTTTGATTGCGCGACCATGCGTGTGCCGGTCTCCTACTCCGACCCCAGCGGCGCAACTCTCGGCATAAATGTCGTACGCCTACCAGCAAGCGGCGAACGTCTCGGCTCACTTGTCGTTAATCCTGGCGGCCCTGGTGCGAGTGGCATTGACTATGCACGAGCCGCGACAGTGATCGTCTCACCTGACGTCCTATCGCATTTTGATCTCGTCGGGTTCGATCCGCGCGGAGTCGCGTCTTCTACTCCCATTCACTGCTTCACCGGTCCAGACCTTGACGCACTCATTGGCGCTGATAGCACTCCAGATAACGCTGCAGATATCGCTGCTCTCGAAGATGCCGCGCGTCTCGTTCGCGAAGGATGCGCAAATCGCAGCCCGGAGCTGGTTGGACACCTCAACACAGAAGATGCGGCGCGCGACCTTGAACAACTACGCGTCGCACTCGGCGAAGACAAGTTGAACTTCCTGGGCAAGTCGTACGGGACGTTCTTGGGTGCAACGTACGCTGATTTATTTGCAAAGCATGTCGGGCGGTTTGTGTTAGACGGCATCCTTCCACCCGACCTCAATGGCGACGAGATTGCGCTCGGGCAGGCCCAGGGGTTCGAAGACGCGCTTCGTCAATTCATGGCTGATTGTCTGACGCGAAGCGATTGCCCATTCACCGGTGACGTCGAGGCTGCGATGTCGCAACTTGGTGCATTCATAGCTGGCCTCGAAACTACACCGCTGCCTGGTCGACCGAATCAGCCAGAACGCTTACTCACCGAGGCGCTAGGCACGTACGCGATCCTGATGGATCTCTACTCGCCCAATCAGTGGCCAGACCTCCGTGATGGGTTACGCGCTGCCTTGGCCGGCGACGGTGCGCCGATGATCGAGCAACTCGATGCGCGACTTGGTCGTAGCGCTGACGGCACATACGCAGATAACTCGATGGATGCGTTCTATGCCTACACCTGTACCGATCGCACGATGACCACTGCGCCGAACGATCTCGCCGTGCTCGCCAAGGAGTGGACCTTCGGCACGGCTGGTCAGCAAGCCCCTGCGCCGCTTTTGGGCACCTACTTCGCTTACGCCAATATCGCGTGCGCCGACTGGCCTTATGTCAGCAGCACTCCGGCACACCAAATCCATGCAGCCAATGCCGCGCCGATTCTCGTGGTGAGCACTCGTCATGATCCAGCCACGCCATATGAGTGGGGCGTACGCCTTGCAGAACAACTTGATCACGCGCGCTTGGTGTCGTACGACGGCAACGGGCATACGGCCTATCGCAAGGGGTCGGAGTGCGTCGACGCTGTCGTTGACGCCTATCTGATTGATGGCACGGTCCCACTGGCCGACGTCTCGTGCTAACTACGCTGCTTTGAGCGACGGATCTTTCAGCCGCACCATGAGTGCTTCAAGCGCAAGTTGCGGCGTGACGTTTGCAGCGATCTGAAGTCGTGCGTAGGCGATCGCCTCAAGCCGACGCGCAGTGTCTTCGGGCGTAGCGCGTACGGCAACCTGTGTGAGTTGGGTACGCATTTCTTCGTTGATCAATCCCACATCGGACTGAACCTGCAGGATGAGCACGTCTCGGTAGAAGCCGACGAGATCAAGTAGCGCGCGGTCAATTTGGTCGCGCACCATACGGGTTCGACGGCTCTTGTGAGTCTTCTGTAGATCCTTCATAGCCTTGCCGGAGAGCTTCTTGGCGCGCGCATTGGATGCATTGTCTGCGCCTTCGCCGTATGCCCGGAGCAGATCTGCTTCTTCTCGCGCATCGAGCGGGTCAGCAAGCGCAGTCGCATCGCCAGTGGCTGAGGCCAGTAGATCGGCTGCAGCGACAAAACAAGAGGAGAGGTCGTGCAACTCCAGTGGCAAGCGCAAGACTTCATGGCGACGTAAACGCGCCTGTTCATCGGTTGCGAGTGCCCGGGCACGGCCAATGTGACCCTGTGATGCGCGCGCAGCGAAGGCAGCGATGGCTGCATCGACTCCGTAGCGCTGTTGAAGGGCGACCGCGACATCTGCAGCGGACGGCGTACGAAGTGAGACGTGACGGGTGCGCGATCGCACGGTCGGGAGCACGTCTTCGACGCCCGGCGCGCACAGGATCCACACGGTCGAGGGAGCTGGCTCTTCGAGTGCTTTGAGCAGACGATTGAGTGCTTGTTCGGTCAGCCGATCGGCGTCTTCAACAACGATGATGTGCCAACGCGAGGTCGAGGGCGCCATCGATGCCTGCATGACGAGCGCTTCGGTGTCTTCGGCGCCGTACGACAGGCCCTCGGGGCGCACAATCTCCACATCAGAGTGGGTGCCAGCGATCGCGGTCCGACACGGGATGCACTCACCGCAACCTTGCTCGGGGCACACGAGCGCGGCCGCGAAAGCAGTAGCGGCAGTGGATCGACCCGACCCGGGTGGGCCAGTGATGAGCCAGGCATGGGTCATGCCGGGGGCGGGCTCACCGCGAAGGCTGCGAGCGGCGTCAGCCGCGGCGTGGCTGAGCGTGGCGGTCGCCTCGTCCTGGCCGATCAGCACTTCCCATACGGACACCACGCCACCCTACGGCCGCGGTACGACGGACGTGGCAGGGTGGTCACATGACCACGCAGTTCGCCGGAATCCCTGCGGCCGCCATCGACTTCTATGACCAGTTGGCCGATCACAACACCCGGGAGTGGTGGCACGCCAATAAGCAGACGTACGAAGCACTGATCCGGCAACCCATGATGGCGTTGGCCACCGAGGCTGCGCCCGAGGGCGAGGTTCGGGTCTACCGTCCCTACCGAGACACGCGCTTTGCCAAGGACGAGACCCCGATCAAGGATCATCAGGGCGCAGCCATCGAAGTTGAGGATGCGATCGCGTACTACGCCCAGATTTCAGCCAACGGGTTCATGGTTGCGGGCGGTTGGTATTCACCGATCGGCCGCCAGGTGGAGACGTACCGCGGCGCGGTTGACGGACCCGCGGGCGCGTTGCTGGAGAAGATCCTCGCGAAGCTCGCCAAATCTGGTTGGACGATCGACGGCAATCCGGTGAAGACTCGTCCGCGCGGAGTTGACCTCGATCACCCGCGCATCGACTTGATGCGCAATCGTCGTGTCGTTGCAACCAAGGAGTACGGCGCGCCCGCGTGGCTGAGCACCCGCGAAGCGCTCACACATTTGCGCAAGGACTGGAAGGTAGTGACGCCACTGATCGAATGGCTAATCGACCACGTCGGCCCAGGCGAAGACCCCATCGGCGACTAGTAGTTGCTGACTTGTGGCAACCCCAAACTTGCAGTTGCTGACTTGTGGCAACTTTTCGACCTCCGAAAGTTGCCACAAGTCAGCAACTGGCGAAACGTACTTGCCACAAGTCAGCAACTACATGTGAACGTGATTCTCGACGCACTGAACGCTATCGACTAGCCATTGATGGCGATGGCAGTCGCTACTGCCGCTGCGATTGCACTCGCCAACTCTTCGACCGGACGCGTTGCCTCGAGTACGACATAGCGCTGCGGCTCACGCGCTGCCAGGTCAAGGAACGCAGCCCGCACCATGCGATGCCACTCCAAGGACTCCGCTTCAAGCCGATTGGGATCAGTCACACGTGCCAAGCCCACCGCCGGATCAATGTCGAGTACGAACGTCAGGTCCGGCAGCAAGCCACCCGTGGCCCACATACTCAACTCGAGCACCCGATCGACACCAAGCCCACGCGCAACACCCTGGTAAGCCAGAGATGAATCCACATACCGATCAGTGATTACGACCGCACCTCGATCTAGCGCGGGGCGAATCACCCGGGCGACGTGCTCGCCTCGCGCGGCTGCAAACAACAATGCTTCAGCGCGGGCGTCGAGACCTTCATTTGCCGGGTCGAGCAATACCGCGCGAATCGCCTCAGCCGCCGGAGTACCACCGGGTTCGCGAGTGCGTACGACCTCACGCCCACCTGCAAGCAATGCCTCCGTCAGCAACCTCGCCTGCGTCGACTTACCGCCGCCCTCGCCGCCTTCAAAGGCGATGAATATGCCGCTCACACACTCAGCCTATGTTCATCGCGAGGGGGCGCCAGCATCTAGACCCCGACACCGGCCTTCTCAGCCGACACGCGACCCACGCCGGTCTTCTTCGCTGCTGCCTTCTTGGTCGCCTTCTTCGCCGCAGCCTTCTTCACGGTCGTAGTGGCGCCAGATTTCTTCGCCGCAGCTCTTTTTGCCACTACCTTCTTCGACGGTGCTTTTTTGGTTGCTTTTCGCGTCTTCTTTGTCGGCGCAGCGAGACGACGATCGGCGATCAACTCAGCAGCACGCTCAGGCGTGATCGAGTTGGGGTCATCGCCCTTACGTAGCGAGGCGTTGACTGTGCCGTCGGTGACGTACGGTCCGAAACGACCATCCTTGAGCAAGATCGGCTCATCCGAGACCGGATCGGGTCCGAGTTCACGCAACGGCGGGGCCGCAGCTGCACGCCCGCGCACTTTGGGTAGTGCGTAGATCGCCAGCGCCTCATCGAGAGTGATCGCGAAGATCTGCTCCTCGGTCTCCAACGTGCGCGAGTCGGTGCCCTTCTTCAAGTACGGACCGTAACGACCCTTTTGCGCTGTGACTTCGATGCCCTCAGCATCCACGCCCACCACGCGCGGCAGCGACAGCAAACGCAGCGCATCCTCGAGCGTGACCGTGTCAAGGCTCATCGATGCGAACAGCGAACCCGTGCGCGGCTTAGCTGACTTCGGTGCACCGTCTTCGAGTACCTCGGTGACGTATGGACCAAATCGTCCGGCCTTCGCAACAATGTCACGCCCCGTTGATGGGTCAACGCCGAGGTCACGATCGCCCGAAGGCATCGCGAGCAACTCCTCAGCCTTCGAGGCATCAAGCTCATCGGGCGCAAGACCCTCTGGCACCGAAGCGCGCTCTTCGCCCCGCTCCACATAGGCGCCATAGCGACCGATGCGCAGCACAGCATCGGTGCCGGTGATCGGAAACGTCGAAATCTCACGAGCATCAATCGCACCAAGATCCGTCGTCAACGGCAAGACACCAGGGAAGCCGCCGTCGACCCCACGCCAGAACTCCTGCAGATGCTCTACTCGCCCGGCTGTGCCATTAGCGATTTCGTCGAGGTCTTCTTCAAGGTTGGCAGTGAACTGGTAGTCAATCAGTTCAGTGAAATGCTCTTCGAGCAATCGGATCACATTGAAGGCGACAAAGGCCGGCACCATCGCGGTGCCCTTCTTCCATACATAACCACGATCTTGAATCGTCTCCATGATGGTTGCGTACGTCGACGGGCGACCAATTCCGAGTTCTTCCAACTTCGCCGTCAGCGAAGCTTCGGTATAGCGCGATGGTGGCTTGGTTGAGTGTGGATCCGGCGTGAGTGAACGCGTCTCCAGCGACTGACCCTGACGCAGGACCGGCAGCATGCGCTCATCATCATCGGAGCGCTCGTCCTCATCGACCGTGTCAGCGTATGCCGCGAGGAATCCTTGGAACAAGATCACCGTGCCTGAAGCGCTGAACTGCACCACACGCCCATCGGCACTCTTCGCGGCGATGTGCGCGGTGGTTGTGGCAGTCTTCGCATCGGCCATCTGTGAGGCGACGGTGCGCTTCCAGATCAAGTCATATAGCGCAAAGTCATCACCGTTAAGTTCACCCGCAACTTCACCAGGAGTTCGGAAGACATCGCCGGCTGGGCGGATGGCTTCGTGCGCCTCTTGGGCGTTCTTGACCTTGCTCGCATAGGTGCGGACCTTGGCTGCGACGTGGTCTGCACCGTACAACTCCGCTGCCTGCGAGCGTGCAGCTGAAATAGCCTGCGCAGAGAGCGTCACCGAGTCGGTACGCATATAGGTGATGTAGCCACTTTCGTACAAGCCCTGTGCGACACGCATTGTGCGCTGTGCATTCCAGCGGAAGCGACGTGATCCTTCCTGCTGCAAGGTCGACGTGATGAAGGGTGCCTTCGGGCTGCGCGAGCCAGGCTTCTCATCGATCGACTCGACAACAAAGGTCGCAGCCTTCAGCCCATCGACGAGCGACAACACTGCTGCCTGATCAAGCACAACAACTTTGGTGTTCTTCAGAACGCCGTTTTGATCAAAATCGTTGCCGCTTGCAACGCGCGTGCCGTCTACGGACACGAGTTTGGCGCCGAACGCGCCCGGGTCGAACTCTGCCTTGATGTCCCAGTAGGAGGCTGCGTGGAACGCAATGCGCTCTCGTTCGCGATCGACGACCAGCCGCACCGCGACCGACTGCACGCGCCCGGCAGATCGTGCCTCGCGGCCAATCTTCTTCCACAGCACCTCAGAGACCGGGTAGCCATAAAGGCGATCTAGGATCCGTCGAGTCTCCTGCGCATCGACAAGTTGCATGTCGAGATCTCGCGTCTGATTGAGTGCTTCGTGAATTGCGTGCTCAGTGATCTCGTGGAAGACCATTCGACGAACCGGCACCTTGGGCTGCAGCACCTCGAGCAGGTGCCATGCGATGGCCTCCCCCTCGCGGTCCTCGTCAGTGGCCAGCAGGAGTTCGTCGGCACCCGCGAGCAGCTTCTTCAGTTCTGCGATGCGCTTCTTTTTGCTGTCGTGTACGACGTAGTAGGCAAGGAATCCATCATCGGTATTCACCGCGAGTTTGGCCCACGGTTCCTTGCGGAGACTCTCGGGGAGTTCGGAGGCTTTGCTGGCCAGGTCGCGGATGTGCCCATAGGACGCCTCGACGTCATACCCCTTGCCGAGGTACTTACCGATGGTCTTTGCCTTGGCGGGTGACTCGACGATCACCAGCGTCCGGAAGTCCTTCTTGGGCGGCACTCGCTACTCCTTATATATGCGGGGACTCCGCAGAGTCTGCGGGTCGGAGGGGGGCCTATGTCAAATGCCCCCCAAAGACCCGCCTCAGCATAACGGCCGTCCCGCAGAGCGGGACGGCCGTTATGTGATGACTTGAGCCTTAAGCCGCTACGTTGATCTGCTCCTCGCCGACCGCAATCGGGCGACGCTTGGAGATGACCATCGACACGACCACGATCAGCACTGCGACCGCACAGATGACGTATCGCAGCCACGAACCCACACCGGACTGAAGTGACATAGTCACAATGGCCGGAGCGATGAGCAGGGCCACGAGGTTCATGACCTTGATCAGCGGGTTGATGGCAGGGCCAGCGGTGTCCTTGAACGGATCGCCGACAGTGTCGCCGATGACCGTCGCGGAATGCGCCTCGGATCCCTTGCCGCCGAAGTGACCGTCCTCAACGAACTTCTTGGCGTTGTCCCAGGCTCCACCGGAGTTGGAGAGGAACACGGCCATGAGCACGCCAGTGGCGATGGTGCCCGCGAGGTACGCACCCAGCGCACCTACACCGAGACCGAAGCCCACTGCGATTGGCGCAAGGATGGCGAGCAGACCAGGAGTCACAAGCTCACGAAGCGAATCGCGCGTCACGATGTCGACAACCTTGCCGTACTCAGGCTTCTCGGTGCCTTCCATGATGCCGGGGTGCTCGCGGAACTGACGACGCACCTCGAAGATGACCGCACCCGCAGCACGAGACACCGCGCTGATGGCAAGACCGGAGAAGAGGAACACCACTGCGGCACCGATGATCAAGCCGACAAGGTTGGCCGGATTGGCCACATCGAGAATGCCTGCGTACTGCAGGAACTCAGCAATGCGTGCCGGGTTGAAGTCAGGGATGAGACCCTGCGCTGCACCCACGACCGCGTCACGGAACGAGCCAAACAGCGCGGTCGCGGCAAGAACTGCAGTCGCGATTGCGATGCCCTTAGTGATGGCCTTGGTGGAGTTGCCCACGGCGTCGAGGCGCGTGAGAACTGCAGCGCCTTCGCCATGAACGTCGCCCGACATTTCGGCGATGCCCTGTGCGTTGTCGGAGACCGGCCCGAAGGTATCCATCGAGACGATGACGCCAACGGTGGTGAGAAGGCCAGTGCCTGCCAGCGCGATGGCGAACAGCGACAGAATCACTGTGCCGCCACCAAGCAGGAATGCACCGTAGACAGCCGCACCAATGAGCAACGCGCTGTAGACGGCCGACTCAAGGCCGAGCGAGATGCCCGACAGGATGACTGTGGCCGGGCCGGTGAGCGAGGTCTTGGCGACATCGTCAACCGGACGGCGATTGGTCTCAGTGAAGTACGCCGTGAGCTGCTGGATAAGCGCGGCAAGAAGAATGCCGATAACCACAGCAGCAATTACGAATACGCGTGGGCCAACGGTGTCGACCCAAGTGCCGGTGAGCACATCAATCACCAGCGAAGCTGGCTTGTACTTTGCGAGAAGTTCGACCCACGTCGCGGGAACGAAGACGAACACCGCACCAATGACGAGTACGACAGAAACTATCGCGGAGATAAAGAAGCCACGGTTGATCGCGCTCATGCCCGAACGGTCATTCGGACGAGGAGCCACAGCGAAGATACCGATGACGGCAGTGATGACTCCGATTGCCGGGATAACGAGCGGAAGAACGAGACCAAGTTCGCCGAAGGCGGCCTTGCCCAGGATGAGAGCGGCAACCAGTGTGACGGCGTAAGACTCGAAGAGGTCAGCTGCCATGCCCGCACAGTCGCCTACGTTGTCGCCAACGTTGTCTGCGATGGTCGCGGCGTTGCGGGGGTCGTCCTCAGGGATGCCCTGCTCAACCTTGCCCACGAGGTCAGCGCCTACGTCAGCAGCCTTGGTGAAGATGCCGCCACCGACACGCATGAACATGGCGAGCAGAGCAGCGCCGAAGCCGAAGCCCTCGAGCACCTTCGGTGCATCGCCCTTGTACACGAGCACGACAATGGCTGCACCGAGGAGGCCCAGACCGACGGTAAACATGCCAGCCACACCACCGGTGCGGAAGGCGAGGCGCATTGCCTTTTGCTCGCCGGAATCCTTGGCCGCAGCGGCCACGCGCACGTTGCCGCGCACAGCGAGCCACATGCCCATGTAGCCGGTGATTCCGGAGAAGACCGCGCCTACGAGGAAGAAGATGCTTCGGCCGACTCGCTCGCTCGTCGTCTCCGCGGGGAGCACGAACAATACGAAGAAGACGATCACCGCGAAGATGGACAGGGTCTTGAACTGACGGTTCAGGTAGGCGGATGCGCCCTCCTGGACTGCGGCAGCAATCTCCTTCATCTTGTCGGTGCCTTCGTCGGCGGCGAGCACCTCGCGTACGAGGATCGCAGCGACGCCCAACGCCAACACGGCGATGACGGCAACGATGATGACCGTGGTCAGGTTCATCCCTGCCAAGGTGATCTCAGTCATGGAACTCCTCAAATAGGCGCGTGAACTCACGCGTCGGACTCACAGCTATGTGGGGGGTCAGCCGGGTACGGCCTCTGCCAAGCTCCTAGCGTGATCTACGCAGGGTGCGGCGCGATTCTACGCAAGAGCGCATCGACTTACTGCACTGGGCTGCTCGTGTTTCGACGATGTCGATCACAGTGATACTCGGGACGATATGCAAACGTTTGCAGAAATGCCAGGGTCAGCCCCGCACGACAGGATGTACTGGTGTCCACAGCCACTCCCCTCGAAGACCTGCTGCGTCGCGCTGACCGCGCTGACCGCGTCCTCCATGTGGAACATCTGCCAGCGCGTGAAGGGGCAACCACGTCCTGGCCGGAGTGGGTCGATCCCGAACTTCTTGCCGCCCTCGCCGCCCGAGGCATAGCCGCTCCGTGGCTGCATCAGACCGAGACCGCTGAGGCAGCACACCGAGGCGAGCATGTCGTGGTGGCGACGGGCACGGCTTCAGGCAAGTCCTTGGGCTACCTCATGCCAGTGCTGACAGCCATCTTGGATGGCCAACGTGCCCCCAACGGCCGCGGAGCAACCGCGATCTATCTGGCGCCGACAAAGGCCTTGGCACACGACCAACTTGCCGCAATCGAAGAACTCGACGTCAAGATTCGTGCCGCGGCATACGACGGCGACACACCGCGCGAGGAGCGCAAGTGGGTTCGTACCCACGCCAACCTCATCGTCACTAACCCCGATCTTTTGCACTATTCGATGTTGCCGTCGCATGAAGCGTGGGCGTCGTTTCTACGTGCATTACGTTTTGTCGTAGTCGATGAGTCACACATCTACCGCGGCATATTCGGTTCGCACGTTGCCCTGGTCTTGCGCCGGCTGCGTCGCATCGCGCGTCGCTACGGAAGCAATCCGGTTTTTGTTTGCGCTTCTGCAACCAGTGCAGATCCCAGCGCCGCTGCTTCACGACTTATCGGCGCAGAGGTGGTATCCATCACCCGCGATGCATCTCCTCGCGGGCCGGTCACCTTTGCACTCTGGGAGCCGCCGCTCACTGACGCCTCCGGCGAACATGATGCGCCCGTCCGTCGAAGTGTCGCTGCCGAGTCGGCAGACCTACTCGCCGACTTAGTGTGTTCGCATACTCGATCGCTCGCTTTTGTGAGATCCCGACGGGGCGCAGAGGCAGTGGCAATGATGACGCGTGATCTCGTACGCGAAGTAGATCCATCACTCGCTCAGCGCGTTGCTGCCTACCGCGGCGGTTTTCTCCCTGAAGAGCGACGCGCACTCGAATCCGATTTGCGCGAAGGGCGACTGCTCGCAGCTGCCACCACCTCCGCGCTGGAATTGGGCATCGACATCAGCGGACTCGATGCGATTCTCATCGCTGGGTGGCCCGGCACGCGCGCGGCTCTATGGCAGCAGGCCGGTCGAGCGGGACGTGAAGGCCAACCCGCACTTGCGATTCTGATTGGACGCGATGATCCGCTTGACGCATACGTCCTGCATCACCCCGAAACCATCTTCGGCTCCCCCGTCGAGTCCACCGTCATCGATCCATTCAACCCGAATTTCCTCAAGCCCCATCTCGCCTGCGCTGCAGCCGAAATCCCGCTCTCTGACGCAGAAGTCGATGCACAGGAATGGTTTGGGGCAACTGCACGTGCCTGCGCAGAAGAGCTCGCCGCGCAAGGCATTCTGCGCCGGCGACCTGCAGGTTGGTACTGGACCGATCCGAGTCGACCCACTGAGCACGTAGATATCCGCGGAGCTGGCGCGACCGTACGACTCGTCGAGTTCGACACCGGTCGTTTGCTCGGCACGATCGATGCTTCGAGCGCTCATTCACAAGCGCATCGGGGCGCGGTGTACGTACACCAAGGTGAGACGTATGTCGTTCGTCAACTCGACTTAGTCGACGGCGTCGCATTGGTCGAGGAAGCGCAAGTGGACTACTCAACACAAGCCCGCGATGTCAGTGACGTGCGTATCCTGACAACCGACGAGACCGTTGCATGGGGTCCTGTCGCGGTCTCGCGTGGCACCGTTGAGGTCACCGCCCAAGTAGTGAGCTTCATGCGACGCCGCTATCTCACCGGAGAAGTTCTCGGTGAAGAAGCCGTCGAGTTGCCGATCCGCACTCTTGAAACACGTGCAGTGTGGTGGACGATTCCTGACGACATTCTTTTACAGGCATCCCTTGCCGAAGGCGATGTGCCAGGGGCCGCGCATGCGGCCGAGCACGCAGCCATCGGTCTACTTCCCCTGATCGCGATGTGTGATCGATGGGATATCGGTGGCATCTCGACGGCGCTGCACCCCGATACCGGCATGTGCACGATCGTCGTCTACGACGGGCACCCGGGGGGCGCAGGATTCGCTGATCGTGGATTCGACCGAGCTCAGGAGTGGCTCACTGCAACCCTTACAGCCATCAGCGGGTGCAAGTGCGCAGCTGGCTGCCCGGCCTGCGTCCAGTCGCCCAAGTGCGGCAACGGTAACAACCCACTCGATAAGGACGGTGCCAAGCGACTGTTGTCAGCGATGTTGACGGCGTCAGCTTTGTCCTAGAAATTGGCGACAGTCTTTGGAGCATCCGCCTAGGGTAATCCCCGCTATTCCCATGCAGAAATCCCAAACGCTGCCACAATGTCTTCATGCCGGGGGTGAGTGTCGAGGACGAAGTGGGACGTCTCCTACTTCGCGGCTATCGGATCGCGTACCGCTCTGATGAAGAAGCGGTGCTTGCCTTAGTGTCGGCTCGCAAAGGCGGGCAGATCACTTTGCTCATCCTGGGACAACTGATCGGCATTGCCGGCGTCATCATGGGAATCGCTGATGCGCGCGCGTGGATGCTGTGGGTGGGTGTTGGCGTCATTGCCATCAGCCTCGTGCTCTTCTGGTTGAGCACTCGTCCTTCCGGCCTACGCGTTTACACGGATCAAGAAGGTCACGTCAGACACCAGCGCGTGCGCGGCTCGCAGTGGTGACTTTCTAATCCATCGACGGGACGATTACGGCCTTCACCACTGAAGGATCGTGCGCCGACGCCGCTATCGCATCACCAGCTGCGTTGAGACCGCTGCGGTGCGTGATGAAGGCGCCAAGCCGAACTCTCCCAGACACGATGTGATCGACCGCGAGTGCGAAGTCATCGTCGGAGTAGGCGAACGAAGCAACGACGTCGTGAACCGGCCATGGCACGGGCCGGTCACCCAATCCCACTGTCACGAAGATTCCGCCCGGACGCAGGGCCACATCTGCTGCCGCTATGGCAGACGCAACTCCAGATGTGTCGATGACCGCGTCCACGAGCTCGACCTCATCGCTTGGCTTCACAGCGCCAACGCCGATCTGAGCTGCGGCTGCGCGACGCTCGTCACGGGGTTCAGAGACGGTAATGCGCGCAATGCCCGCGGCTTTAGCCGCTGCCGCTACACATAATCCGACAGAGCCACCACCAAGCACGAGCACCGACTCGACAGCACCTGCACGACGCACAGCACGCACTGCAACAGCAAGCGGTTCGGCCCACAGGACTTCGTCAGCAGACACGTCAGCCGGGATCGCATAGAGGTCGGCTCCGACAGTCACGTCGGTGTAGAGCACGACATCGGCATAACCACCCCGTGCGCCATAACCCAGAGTGCGCGCGCCTGAGTCGCCACACAGACCAGGAACGCCATCAAGGCAATAGGGGCACACACCACAGGAGCGAGCCGGTCTCACAGCAACACGAGTGCCGATGGGGAGCGCCTGGGCTAGATCAGTGCCAATCTCACTAATGACGGCCGACATTTCATGGCCAAGTGTTTGGCCTTCGCTCACATAGTGCCCATGCAGATAACTCGACACATCAGAGCCGCACACGCCGCAGGCCTCAATAGTCAGCAGTGCGTCGCGCGGGCCGACCTCGGGATCTGGGAAAGACTCAACGACAACATTCTCGGGACTCTTGTATACGAGCGCGCGCATTAGTGCATCTCCTGTCCGCCGGTGACGTTGAGCGCTTCCCCGGTGATGAAGGACGCGGCGTCGGACAACAGAAACGCAGCAGACTCCGCGATGTCCTCTGGGCTGCCAAGTCTGCGCAAGGGGATGAATTTCAAAATGCGCTTTTGGTAGTCTGCCACCGAAATTCCGGCGGACGCTGCGTACTTCTCGTACAAGCCACCTTTGACATGCAGAAGCGGCGTCTCAATCGTGCCTGGGCAGATCGCGTTGACGGTAATGCCGAGAGGACCAAGTTCCATCGCCATGCTCTGCGTGAGGCCAATGACTGCAAACTTCGCTGCGGAGTATGCAGTGAGAAGTGGCATGCCGGTCTTGCCCGCTTGCGAGGAAATTGTGACGATGCGGCCACCGTGTCCCTGAACCGACATCACGCGTGCGGCTTCACGTGCGACCAAGAACGCGCCAGTCGCCATGACCTCGATATTGACGCGCCAATCCTCGAGGGTCAGATCGACGACTGGCGTAAGCCCAATGCCGAGCCCCGCACAATTCACCAAAGCATCCACATGACCAAAGCGCTCCGTAGCAGCTGCGAACAAGGCCACGACCTCCGATTCGCTCGTAACGTCACACGCCACCGCTAACACCGAGCCGGGGTTCTCTGCACCCAGCCGAAGCAGATCTTCAGGAGCCGCTACTTCGTAATCGGGGTGGGATTCCAACGGTCGACCCACGTCCGACGCCACCACCTGCCAATCGCCGGCCAGCAGTCGCTGCACCGTGGCCCATCCGATGCTGCCTGGACGGCCCGCGCCGGTGACTACCGCGACCTTGTGGGCGTTCACAGACACGCCTCGATCTCTGCGCGGTGACCCGCTCGGTTTACGAGATCCTGCACGGCCTTCGGGCCGACAAGTGTGACCTCTCGTTGTACAAGTTCCGTCACGGAGGGCGCATCCACTTCGGCGAACGGGAGGGCGACCTTGCCGCCACGAACCACTGCCTTCACCGCCGCAATGCCCTGTCGATCTGTCACCACCACATCAGGACGGCCAGTGCGGGTAAGTGACTGAAGGGCTAACCGAACGTCCAGGTCAGCGCTCGACGCGGACTCCAGAATCGGACCGGAATGGATGGTCCGGATGAGTCGTGCCAGCGTCGGCTGATCAGAAAGCACGAGGACCACCGCGACAGCAGATGTATCACTAGAGGCGAATGCCGCGGCAGCGGTTACTGCCCGGAACATGACGTCGAGGTCAGTTGTCCCGCGGAGGATCTCGACCCCGACAGCCCACGGTTCGGTACATGACAGCAGGACGCCACGCAAACATGCCTCGCAGTTGCCGCACGCATGATCGAACATTCGGGTGATGCCATATTCGACTCGGATCTGCAGAGTCGCAATTTCGTCTTTCACTGGGCTAGGAATCCTCCATCGACATTGAGTTCAGCACCAGTAATGAAACCAGCGCGCGGACTGCAGAGAAACGCTACCGCCTCAGCCACATCCTCCGGCTGGCCCAGGCGACGGAAAGGCGTTATCGCCTTGAGCTGGTCCATGTCCATGTCTTTGGTGAGGTTGGTAAGGATCACACCCGGGTGTATGGAGTTGACGCGAACGCCATCCTTAGCCCATCCGATCGCCGCCACCTTCGTCAAGGTGCGTACTGCACCCTTGGACGCGTGGTATCCGGGTGATACTCCGCCAAAGCCACCAGAAACACCGAAGATCGAGCTGATGTTCACGACCGCACCGTCGCTAGTTTCTTTCAACCACTTTGCGCAGTGCTTCATGCCCAGCCACGTGCCCGTCTGATTGACATCAATAACGCGCTGATAAACAACGATGTCCTCGTCTTCTAGGGTGTCCCAGTCCGGGATGCCTGCGTTGTTGACGAGGCAATCGATTCGACCATACGTTTCGATCGACTTAGCCACAGCTGCAACCCACTCGGACTCGGAAGAGACATCAAGATGCACATAGATTGCCGTTCCCCCTGCCGCTCGAATCCGATCAACTGTGCGCTGCCCACCGACATCATCGATATCGCAGGCAATAACTGGACCCTCTTCCGACAGGCGCACTGCGGTTGCCGCTCCTATACCGCTCGCGGCGCCCGTTACGAGCGCGACTCGACCGTCGGTCACTTGATCGCCAATGCGTTGGGCGGCGATCCGACGCCTCCGCGCAAGTTAAGAGGAGCAGAAGTAAAGCAGAATTCGTACACCCCATCTGAAGCACAGTCAGATGCCAGGTCCTCGACAAAGAACATCTCGCCCAGCGTCAAGCCGAGAAGCGGAATCACCCGGTAGTGCAGGTAGTGATCGATTGCAAGTTTGTGCGGCCACGCTTCAAGCGCCGGGTTATCTGCGGCAACGGCGGAGATATGAAGGTCCCACAAGTATTCAGCGACTGATTCGTCGCCAGCGAGACCTGGCGTCTTCAAGCGAGCCAACGAATCCTCCGCCAATCCTTTCTTCACCTCGAGACTGGCCTTGAGATACCACTCCATCCAGCCAGTACGCAAAATCAGGATGTCACCCGTCTCAATCTCTACACCCTGAGCCTTGCGGCAAGCCTCGACGTCTTCCACGCTGAACTCCACGCATTCGCCACCATCGAGCGGCCTGCCCAGAGATGCCCAATGGCGTGCGATGTCGAGGATGACTCCACGGCCCACAATGCCCCTACGCGAAAGATGTTCGATCCCGTTGAGAGTGCCTTCCTCGCCCGTGAAGTCCTCATCCTTGCGATTGTTATAAAAGCCGTAATCAGGATTGCCGACGTGACACAAAGCGTCCCATTGACTCGACGCCTGAGTGAAGAAGGAATCCATGGAATCATCGAGAAGAGGATGACCCGCAACGGGTCGTTCGATGTGATGAACCAGTGGGCGACGACCATAAAAGGGTGGAAAGGGCAGCTCAAGATCCCAGTTCAACGAGAAGACTGCGCCGCGCTTGGCTAGTGCCAGACCCCGTTGAGCACGTTCAGGTGTCAGAAGGTTCATCGTGCCTATCTGATCGTGATCTCCCCACAGTCCCCACGACGACCGCGGTGGCTTTTCGGGGCTGATCGGCAACTGTCGGTAGGAGGGAAGATTCATGGCTCATGCTCCTTCGTAATGGTCGATATACATCTCACGCAGAATGTTCTTTTGAATCTTGCCTGTTGCCGTACGCGGGAACTCTGTCACGATCACGACCGACTTGGGGCACTTAAACTTCGGGAGCACACTGTGCGCGGCCGCATCCACATCTTCAGGTGTCAGCGTCTCACCGGCGTGCGGAATCACTAACGCCGTCACCGCCTCGATCCATTTGGCGTGGGGTAACCCGATCACCGCGACAGATTGAATGCGTGGTTCTGCGTCCAGCAACGCCTTTTCTACTTCAAGCGAAGCGACGTTCTCTCCGCCAGATTTGATGACATCCTTCTTACGATCTTCGAACCACAGGACACCACCCTCGTCAAAATGACCGAGGTCACCAGAGTGGAACCACCCGTGCATCATGGCCTCGCGGGTTGCTTCTTCATTACGCAGATACTCCTCGAGAGCATGCGGACCGCGGTAGACAATCTCACCGCTTTGTCCCCACGGAAGAATGTTGCCCGCATCGTCCATAATCTCAATTTGGACGTTGACCACCTGTGTCCCCACGGATCCATGGTGCGATAACTGCTGCTCTGGATGAAACAGCGTCGTCATGGGCACCATCTCGGTTTGCCCGAAGCCCAGAGAGAAATCGCAACCGAACGCGTCCATCGCACGGAGGAAGTCGGCCTTTGGCAGCGGCGCCATCGCATAGCCGCAGCGACGCAATGAAGACATGTCACGAGTCTTGATATCGGGATGATCGATCATCTCGCGGTACATGGCGGGCAGCCCAAACACGAAGGTGATGTGTTCCTTTTCAATAAGTTCGAGAAGACCGGGAGCATCGAACCCACGCTTGAGTACCAATGTCGCTCCGACCATCACATTTGGCGTCGAAAACGCGTTGAGCTGGGCGATATGAAAGAGCGGCATCATTGTGCACATGCGGTCATTTGCCGTGAACTGCATCTCGATGGCTGCGGTGAGAGAGCCCATATACAGCGAGAGGTGGCTGGAAACGACGCCCTTGGGTGCGCTCGTGGTACCACTGGTGTACATGTACGACAGCGGATCACGATCGTCGACAAATACCTCTACAGCGGATGCGTCGTGACCTTCGGCGAGCGCCCGAAGAGTGACACCGCGAGCCTCGGCTATCGCTAGTGCTTCACCTGTCAGAGTTCCAGGCGCGATGAACACATCATGAAGTTCTGGGCATTCCGGGAAAACCTTGTCGAGCCCGTTGACCAACTGAGCCTCAACCACGATGCCCTTCGCGCGCGAGTGCTGGAGGACATATGAGG
>Ga0209829_10001382_pt1 | contig 19809 bp, 18 predicted proteins | sample C_140205_EF_Meta_FD_187311 | JGI IMG/M metagenome (GOLD analysis project Ga0209829, IMG submission 187311) | Freshwater microbial communities from Lake Croche, Canada to study carbon cycling - C_140205_EF_MetaG (SPAdes) (version 2) | ecosystem: Environmental > Aquatic > Freshwater > Lake...
GCCGATATTCTTGATGCGAACAAGCTCGGTGGAGGACTTGGAGCTTCCGCCACGGCCACCTGCAAAAGCGGCGTCGGCAGAAAACACCATGGCAGCGACCGCCATGGCAATGAAAACACTACGAGTCATAGAAACCTTTCTTCGAAGTAAAGTCACGAGTCACGACCGTACTGACTGAATACGACCGACCGCGGGTTGCCCCGCAATGTTGTGTGCCGGGTTTCCCCAGCGTGGTGTTGAGAGTTTAGAGCCCTGTCGTTTCGTTTTCGATTTCACCGCCGCAGCGGGTGCAGATGGCGATCAGCACCTGGACGTCGAGCCGGTCGTTCAGGAATGAAACATGGCCGTCTCCAAACAGGCTGTAGAGCCCGCCCGAATGGAGGCTGCGGAACCCGTCGACGTTTGGATCGTTGATCACGCGGGAGTTGAGCGGAAAGCAATTGTTGCCGCAGGCCCAGCAGGCATCGCCGTGTGAGTGGGTGTTGTCACCGGTCGAATCGCGGTCGACCGCTTCCGCAACCAGAAGCGTGCGGGACAGCCCGTCCGACACCGACACGGCCGTCGCCGACTGTCTGTAGTCGCCGTCGGTGGCATAGAGCACGCCGCCGTGTTCGTCGCGAGGAGTGAGGGGGCTCAGCGGCTCGCCGCTGGGCTTGATGTAGGCCCCCAGAATGCCGCCGTAATCCTGCTTGCCGGGAAATTGCTTCACGCCGCTGGGGCAAACATACGTGGGGATCGTGATATCCACCTTGGACAGATTGCTGGCGGGATCATCCCAGGGCTTGGTGTAGTCGATGCGATCCGAGACCGCAGACTGCTCCAGAAACGGCAGCACAAACGACGACCAAGCATGCAGGCGTTGGCCGAGTTGCTCGTTTCCTGGCGGAAACCGCTTCTTGGCCTGCTCGTAGTTGGCCAGCGCCAGGCCCATGTTCTTCAAGTTGTTGGAGCACTGCGCCTGACGGCCCATTTCACGGGCCCGCTGAACCGCCGGCAGCAGCAGGCCGATCAGCGTGCCGATGATGGCCAAGACCGCGAGCAGTTCGACGAGCGTGAAACCGCTGCGAACGTGCCTCTGAGCAAGGGTATTTTTCATGGTGGGCGTCATCGGGATTCAGGCAACGTGGTGGCGGTGGCAGGTGGGGAGATCAGTCGGACGTTTTTGCAAACCAAATCTTTGCGGGCGGTGCAGGCGGAGGAGGCTTCGTGGGAAGAACGGGCTCTTCAGGCGGTGGATCCAGTGCGTGTTGGACTGCACGATGCGGTCCCGGGGGCGCAGCACCTGCAACCACAGGAGGTTTTCAAGTGGGGCTGTTTTCATCCCCGATCAGAACCCGAACGACTTTTTCCACGGGTCGCTAGAGAATCCTAAATCCTTTCGGTGCGGGGGTGGCAGGCGGGTTGCCAGCACGGTCCACGATTCCGGCGACGGCCAGGGAGATGGCGTAGGTGCCCGGTTCCGCCAGCGTCAACTGCTCCTTCAAGGTGAAGGAAGTAAGGTCGGGGGATGCGGTGAACGTGATCGCTCCGACATACGGTCGGAGCCTTGGATCGTTCAGAGCAATGCCGGGAATCGCGACTCCTTCCGTCGTGCGTCCGGAAACCCGCACGTTGGCCGGTCCCACGCCCCATACAGCCTCGGAGAATGTGAGCGTCACGATTCCGTTCGTTGCGTCGTAGTTGACGGTGGCCGTGGGGGGCGTGCGATCGATGGTGAGCAAGAGGGGGCTGGAGGTGCCGCGGGGGACGGTGCCTGTGTACGCCTGCGCCGTGATCGCGTGGCCGCCAGACGTAAGCGGCTGGGACGCGAGACTCCAGCGGCCCAGCGCGTTGGCCCTGACGACCCCGAGCAACTGGATGCCATCGGCGTAGACGACCACGCTTGACATTGCAGGGGCTGCGCCGGCGAAAGATGGCCGGGCCAATCGGGTGATCCCATCCCCACGGATTCCTGTGTCGCTGGCGGCAGTCAGCGCGATCGATGGCGTTGACACCGTGAGCGCCATGCGCTGCTCCAACGTCTCGATGTCGATCAACGTAGGCCGCGGCCTACGTTGCTTCGCGCGCACCCCATCCTTGGATCCATGTCCTGGAAGGAGGAATCGAAAGAGCATGAGTGGCATGAACGCCATGAGCGGCACGGGACACCTGAAGGATCGCGAGGCCGGAGGAAGGCAGGGCTGGCGGTTCTGCCGTGCATTCGTGGCGGAACAACCGCAAGAACCAGCAGCCACGCTATTTTCAGTCGGGACGAGGCCGAGTCAAGCAAAAGGTGAAAATGTCTTTGAGAGCCTGAAATACAACAAAAAATGGCTGTTTTTCAGTGGACACGCCGCCCTGCCCCAGGGGGTTAGCCTCGGCTTTGCCGTTTTGGTGCCCTTTTTCCCATTGGCCGAAACTGCCTTCTGAAAAAGCCTCCTCAGCAGAATCTGTGGTTCGATTTGGGCTCGGGTAGGGTGCGCCCCATCGGGCGAAACAGGGTGATTTCGAGGCCTTGCGGCGTTCTCAAGCCATAAGCTTTTCTGCCGGTTCCAACGGGGAGCATTCAATAGTTGACACTTGCTCCTCACGAGTTGGCAGGGGTTCGGGGCTGACCGGACCCCATCGCCGGACGTTCGCTCCGGCCATCCAGGCCTCCGCTCACTCGATGCTGACTGCGCTCCGGCATCCTGCCTGCGACGACCAATCCACCTACGGCGGATCGGTGCCCGAGCAACGCCGGCTCTTGGGGCCCGGCCAACCCCTCACGGATTCTTCGTTCGAAACAGTCAACTCCAACGTGCTCGGGGTTGGAGTTTCGCCTTGCCGCTGAATTCCTCGACCACGCCCGATGAGATCATTGCCTCCAGTTCAGAACCAGTCGAGGATCAGATTCCGGTATCTCTTGTGGCGACAAGATCTTCATCGTGTCGGAGAAGTGCAAGTTGAAAACTCGCACCCACATGGGAAAACTTGCACCCACATGAGAAAACTTGCAGCACGTTTGAGCGATGGCACCCAGCGGACACGGTTTCAGAAAGCTGATCAGACTGCTGGAAAACGCTGTCGCAATGGCTTTGTAAACTGCAAAAGCCGAGGCTCGCAGGCTGTGGATACACCACGTGTTGGACCGCACGATGCGGTCCCGGGTGCGCAGCACCCGCAAAAACCGGAGGTTTTCAAGTGGAAAAAGTCCATGGATGACTTTTTCCACGGGCAGCTAGCTCCCGCGGCATCGGCCGCCGGATCCGCATAGGTGACCACGCGCATGCGGGTGATTGCGGGTGATTGCGGGCAGAAGGGGCCCACGTATGATCGTGGGCTGGGGCCTCCCCGCCGGTGCAGTTCTTTCGCAGCGGCGCCTTCCTGCCGGACTGGGATAATTCCATGAACGTACTCGTCACCGGCGGCGCCGGCTTCATCGGCAGCCACATCGTCGACGGCCTGCTGGCGGCCGGCCATCGGGTAGAGGTGCTCGACGACCTCTCCAGCGGCAGCCGCGACAATCTGCCCGCCGGGGTGCCTTTGCATGTCGCTGACATCGTCGACACCGAGGCCGTTGCCAGGGTGTTTGAGGCGGCGCGTCCCGAACTGGTCTGCCATCAGGCGGCGCAGATGTCGGTCAGCCGTTCAGTTCGCGAGCCGCTGTTCGACGCGCAGGTCAACTGCATCGGCCTGATCAACGTTCTGGAGGCCGCTGCCCGGCATGGCTGCCGACGGGTTGTCTTCGCGTCCAGCGGCGGGGTGCTCTACGGAGAGGTGACGGAGCCGGCTCCTGAATCGACGCCTGCCAACCCGGTTAGCCCCTACGGCATCACGAAGTGGGTGGGGGAGCGGTATCTGAAATTCTTCGCCGAAGAGCACCGGATGGCGGCGGTGGCACTCCGCTATTCCAATGTCTACGGTCCCCGCCAGAATCCGCACGGTGAGGCCGGCGTGGTGGCGATCTTCTGCAAGAAGCTGCTGGCGGGCGAACCGGCCCGCATCAATGGCGACGGTCGCTACGTCCGCGACTACGTCTTCGGTCCCGACGTTGCCCGCGCCAACGTGCTGGCCCTGACGGCCGATCTGCCCAGCGTGGTGCCGGGATCTCTCACGAGCCTCAACATCGGAACCGGACTCGGAACAGACGTGAATGCGTTGGAGGAATTGATCCGCGCTGCCGTCGCCACCGTCCTTGCCCGCGCGGGCCGCGGAGCGGTGTTGCCGTTGCCGGAGCACGGGCAAAGCCGTCCGGGCGATCTGCGGAGTAATCTCGTCGACGCCACGCTCGCTGGCCGGGTGCTGGGCTGGAAGCCGACTGTCGGTCTCAGTGCGGGATTGTCGCTGACGGCGGAATGGTTTGCCGCCCACGGTGGCTGACGCGGCTCGTGCTGGGCTCCTGCCGGGCAGCAGCTGTCGGCCGAATGGGAATGGGAATGGGAATGGCCGAGTGGCCGAGTGGGCAAGGGCCAAGTGGCCATGCACCGGCAGGCTATTGGCCAGCGCTGTCGGCAGCGACATCCAGCCGGTTGTCCGCCGCGGGCCGCATGCGGGCTTCAAGCCAGTCACCGGCACCCAGCCCGTCACCGGCACCGAGGCAGATCTTCCGCATCATCGAGTTGGATTCCAGGTATTCCATCATGCTGTGCCGCTTGCCGACGGAGTTGCCCGCATCGTTTGATGAAAACTCGACCCCGGCCGGGAGCCAGCGGCGGGGCATGCCCACGAAGCCCAGGGCTGGCATGCCCACGTCACGCTCCAGCAGATGAAAGAACCGCAGCGCAGCATCTTCGGAGTTGATGATGAGCGTGAGCCGGTCTATGCAGGCGGCGGCGTCACGGTGGGGGCCGCGCGGGGCGAGGGAGTCGCACCGCACGGCCGGGGCCACGAGCACCAGATGGGTGCGGCCCGGTCGGCCCTGCCAGCTCCACAGATCAGTCCGGCGGGCTGCCGGGGCATCGGCGAGATCATCGAGTGCCCCCAGTGCGACGATGGCGCCGAAGCTGTAGCAGACGATCGCGACCGGCCTGGAGGGCTCGACCTGGCCCAGCAGCCACGCCATGTAATGGCCGTCGGCATGGGCCCGCTCGAATTTGATCCGGCTGTCCTTCAGCAGGATGCCCTGCTGTTCGCTGGGCCACGAAAACACCACCGTGCGGGCGGGGGGCGACTCCGGGCAGCATGCGGCCACACGCCGGGCAAGCACCACCCCCTGCTGTTTCGCCTCGACGTGGGTATAGCGATTGCCATGGATGAACAGGATCAGTGGTCGGTCTGGTTCGGCCAGCAGGCTCGACAGATCGGACCGCTCCCAATGCGGCATTCTGCGGCCGGGTCTGGCCCTGCCGTCGGGCACGATGCAGTCGTCTGATTCGGCGGCGGCACCGGCCGCCGGGGCTGCGGAGGAAACGAGCCGTTCGACGGTGATGTCGGCGCTGTGCGGCACTCTGCAGATGCCTGGCAGCCGCCGGGTGCTCACCGACCACACGTCCTGTTGGTCGCACGCCGCGGCAGCATCGGCCGCAACGGCGACGTCTGCCCGACCGCAGCACAGCAGCGCGGCTGCAGCGCAGGCGACGAAAAGCCAGGTGCCGCGTCTGCTGGAGGGCTTGGTGGCGACGAAGGCAGGCACGGCTGGAACCCGACGCATGCAGGTAGTCCGGGCCGCGAGAGTGCGGTCGAATCGCCTGTCCACAACCGTAGCACGTGTTTTTCGAGCGTGGAAGAAATATCCGCCTGTGCGTGAGTCGGCGAGGCCTGCGCATCCGTTCCAGCCGGTCGGCGTCGGCACGTCCGAAACCTCCGGCACTGCCGTGGCGGCCGGTGCCCGCGCCCGTGGCATGAGGCCACCATTTTTCAAATTCCGTTGCGGCTCCCGCCGGGTGCCGGATTGTGAGCTAGGGTTTGGAGGCGTCGTCGCGGACGACGCATCGATGTCCGACCGCAGGCCGTCGCAGGCCTGGTGGTGGTGGTGGAGATGCCAACCATGTACCGAACCTTGTGTCTTGTGATCGCTCTGGGCAGCCTCGCGGCCGCCCCGGGCTGCAGTAGCTGCTTCGGGAGTGCGAGCAGCTGTCGTCGACCCCCCTCCTTTATGGAATTTCGCTCGCCTTGTTCGGGAGGCGGCAGCCAGCCGCAGCCCTGCCAGCCAGCCTGCGGTGCTCCAATGCACGAGCCGGCCTGTGCCCCTGCGTGTGCCCCCGCGTGTGCCCCTGCCTGCGGCTCGTGCGGGGAAGGTGGGGCGTCGATGTCGATGCCCTCCTCCACCCCGATCGTGGTCGAACAGGGCACTTTCAGCTGACCGGCATGCGGTCGCCACGTTCGCCCCTCCTGTGATGCGCCGCTCTTGCCGGCCAAGCGTCGGGAAAGCAGCACGCTGTGTGCCTGCTCCCGATTCGAGCGGCTCATCACCGGGGGGGCGAACGTGGCGCCACGGCCCCCTATAATCGCGACTCCCGCCCCCCCGTCACGGAGTCGTCATGTTTGATTCGCTCACCGCTTCGCTCACCTCGGCCCTCAACTCCCTGCGGGGCCGCGGCAAGCTCACTGAGGCGAACATGCGCGAGGGGCTGGGCGGCGTGCGCACCGCGTTGCTCGAGGCCGATGTCGCGTACGACGTGGTCGAAGGCTTTTTGAGCCGGGTGGCGGACGACGCGGCGGGATCGAAGGTGCTCGAGTCTCTCGACCCTGCCCAGCAGCTCGTGGGCATCGTGCACCGCGAACTCGTCAATCTGATGGGGCCGGTGGACCATTCCCTACACCTGCAGCCTGGCAAGACAACGATTTTGATGCTCTGCGGCCTGCAGGGTTCTGGCAAGACGACCTCCTGCGGGAAGCTCGCGAAACGGATCAAGCAGCAGGGGCACGGGGTTCTGATGGTGGCCGCCGACCTCCAGCGTCCCGCGGCCATCGAACAGCTGGCCGTGCTCGGCAGGCAGATCGACGTGCCGGTGCACGTGCCCGATGCGGCGGGCCCAGGGGGCGCCACCGACCCTGTCGCCGTCTGTCGCGCCGGCGTGGCCCGCGCCCAGAAAGAGGGCATCTCTGTCGTCATCCTCGACACCGCCGGCCGGCTCTCCATCGACGAAGCCCTGATGCAGGAGCTGACGAAGATCGACCGCACGGTGGGGCCGGACCAGGTGTATCTCGTGGTCGATGCCATGGCCGGACAGGACGCCGTGAACAGCGCGAAGGCCTTCAACGACGCGCTCGAACTCGACGGCATCATCATGACGAAGCTTGATGGCGACGCGCGGGGCGGCGCTGCCTTGTCGGTCAAGAGCGTGACGGGCGTGCCGATCAAGTTTGTCGGCACCGGCGAACAGATCGAGGCCCTGGAAGATTTTCACGCCGAGCGGATGGCTGGGCGGATCCTCGGGATGGGCGACGTGGTCACGCTGGTCGAAGAGGCGCACCGCAAGTTTGACCAAGACGAGATGAAGCGGCAGGAGGAACGGCTCCGCGCCGGGGAATTCACGCTCGACGACTTCAAGAAAGTGCTGCTCCAGACCCGCCGGCTGGGGCCCCTGGGCAAGGTGCTGGGCATGATCCCAGGCATGGGCGGCATGCAGGAGATGCTCGCCGGCGCCGACCTCGATAAGGACGTCAACCGACTGTTTGGCATCATCGATGCCATGACGCCGGATGAACGCCGCAGCCCGACCAGGCTGGTTGACCAGTCCCGCCGTCGCCGGATCGCCGCCGGCTCGGGCGTGGAGCCGCACGAGGTGGGCGACCTCGTCAAGCAATTCGACGGCATGAGTGCGATGATGAAGGGCATGGCGGGGCTGGGCATGCGGGAGCGGCTCCGCGAAGTGCAGCGGCTGCAGTCACAGATGAGCAATCCGGCCGGCCGGCTCTCGCGGCCCAAGGGCGACACGGGCAGGCGGCTCACCGCGGACGAGCGTCGCCGGCAGAAAAAGCAGCGTGATAAGGACGCCCGTCGCAAGAAACGCAGCGAGTAGAGGCTCTCAGAAAGCCGGGCCGACCCATCCCTCCTTGCCTTCCCTGCTCTCCTTGCCTTCCTTTCTTTCCTTGTGTTTTCTTCGGGTTCCCCATGGTTTTCCCTGTTTTCTCCAGAATGGAGCCTCGAAAACGGAGAAAAACCAGCGGCTCACAGGCTGTGGACCAACAGCTTTTTGGGCCGCACGATCCGGTCCCTGGTGCGCAGCACTCAGAAAAAGGGGTTTTCCAGTGGAGGCTCGCTGGAGGACCTGCAGGGCACGGATGACTTTTTCCACGGGCAGATGGGAGGTGGGCTTGGGTTCCGGCGCCGCTCGTGTAAGCTCAGGGGCTCGGAATACATCAACTGAGGAGACCGCGACCGTGGCTGTGGCGATTCGAATGAAGCGGATGGGCCGGAAAAACCGGGCTTTCTACAGGATCTGTGCAACCGACCGGCGGAACCCGCGGGACGGCCGTGTGATCGAGGAGCTTGGCACCTACGATCCCTCTGTGCCCGACACCGACGCGCGGTGCGTCCTCAATGGCGAACGGATCAACTACTGGCTGAGCGTTGGCGCCCAGCCGAGCGATGCCGTGCGCGTGCTCGTCAAGAAATACGGATCCAATGGCACGCACGTTCTTCAGATGGAGCAGGCACGCGCCAGGCTCTCGCTGCCCAAGATCGTGCCCGAGGCGGGCGAGCCCGTCTTTATGCCCGAAGTAAAGCAGGCGGAGCCGGTCGCCGCACCGCCTGCCGCCGAAGCCGCAGTTGCCGAAGCCCCAGTTGCTGAAGCGGCAGTTGCCGAAGCCGCTATCGTCCCAGAGCCGGCGCCGGCTCCGGAGCCTGTTGCTGAAGCCGCCAGCCCGGTGGCCGAGAGCACTGGCGAAGCGAAGCCAGAGTAAGCCTGAAGATGCCACTGCCGATCCCATGCGCATCGACATCCTCACCCTGTTTCCAGAAATGTTTGCGAGCTTCCTCCAGGGAAGCCTGCTTGGTGAGGCACGTCGCATCGGCCTGATCGATATCTGTTTGACCAACATCCGCGACTTCGCCACGGGTGTTCACCGGCAGGTGGACGATCGTCCCTACGGCGGAGGGCCTGGAATGCTGCTGATGCCAGGCCCGGTTGTCGCGTGCGTCGAGTCGGTGCGGCAGCAGACCCCTGCTCCAGGCCATCTCGTTATGCTCACGCCCGGCGGGCGGCGGTTGGATCAGCCCGCCGTCGAGGAACTCTCCCGTCGGGAGCGGCTCGTTCTGCTCTGCGGCCGATACGAGGGCTTCGACGACCGCGTCCGCGAAACGCTCCAGCCCGACGAGATTTCTGTTGGCGACTTCGTGCTCTCCGGTGGCGAGGTGGCGGCGATGGTGATGGTCGATGCCGTTGCCCGCCTGCTGCCCGGCGTTTTGGGCGACGAAGAGAGCGCCCGTCAGGATTCCTTCTCGGGCGTCGACCGCCTCGTGGAAGGCCCTCAATACACCCGGCCGCGTGAGTTTCGCGGCCTGCGCGTGCCCGACGTGTTGCTGTCGGGCGACCATGGCCGGATCGCCACGTGGCGGCATGAACAGGCCGTCGACGCGACCCGTCGCCGAATTCCATCCCACCCCTTTCCAAGGAGCCAGTCGTGAGTCACCAGATCCTCGCCAAAGTCGAATCCTCCAGCCTCAAGTCCGAGGTGCCCCAGTTCGCCATCGGCGACACCGTCGATGTGCACACGCGCATTCTTGAAGGCGAGAAGGAACGCATCCAGATCTTCAGCGGCGTGATCATCGCCCGGAGCGGGGCCGGCAGCCGGGAGATGTTCACTGTGCGACGGATCGTGTCCGGCGAGGGTGTGGAGCGGAAGTTCCCCCTTCACTCGCCAAAGATCGCCAAGGTCGAAGTGAAGCGGTCGGGCGTATCGCGGCGTGCCAAGCTCTACTACCTCCGCGATCGCGTCGGCAAGTCGGTGCGGCTCCGCGAGAAGCGCGACGAAACGACCGCCAAAGAGGCGGTTGCGAAGAAGGCGGCCGCCAGAAAGGCCGCAGCGGCGAAAGCCTGAGCGGCCGGTTGAGCGAGTGATTCCATGCCATCGAGCGATGCGCCGAACTCGCGGGATGCCTTGGGCCGCCGCGGCGAAGCGGAGGCCGAGAAACACCTCCGCGGTTTCGGCTATCGCATCGTAGGCCGGCGTGAGCGCGTGCTCCGCGGCGACATCGACCTGGTGGCCCTCGACGGTCGCACGGTGGTTTTCGTCGAGGTGCGTTCGCGGAGCGACACGGCGCACGGCCATCCGGCTGAGACGGTGGGCGTGCAAAAGCAGCGGCGGATCGCAGAGCTTGCCACCGCCTACATTCGCCGCCACCGTCTCGAGGACTGCCAGGTGAGGATCGACGTGGTCACTGTGACGTTCGGCGCAGAGGGTAGCCGTCCTCTTGTGGAGCATTTTCAAAACGCTTTCGACAGCCCGCTGTAGCACGGCAGCGCCTCCGGCTGATGCAGGAGGCGGTTGATGCCAGCTAGCCGGCATGGAGCTGTGCGAGTCCTGGCAGGCTGGCGAGAAGCTTGGCGCTCGCGCAGGCGAGCACGGCGGCCATCAGCAGTCGCAGGGTTCGCACTGGCAGCCGAAACGCGCCCAGCTGCGCGCCGACCGTACCGCCCAGCAGTGCCGCCGCGATCACAGGCAGGCTGATCGGCGGGATCGCCCGGCCCGCCAGGAGGCCGCCGGCGAGACCGGCCAGCGAATTCACCAGGATAAATGGGGCCGTGACGGCCGCGATGTTTTTGACGGGCGCCGCGTGCAGGGCCAGCAGCGCCGGAGTCAGAAACACTCCCCCGCCAACGCCGGTGAATCCGGAGAGCAGGCCGATCCCGCCGCCGATCGCCGCCATGAAACCGGTTCTGGCCAGCCGCGGTCGGACTGTTGCAGCGGTAAGCTCATGCTCGACGGCTTCCTCCCGGAGGGCGCCGTGGGCGATCTGTGCGGCCGACACCAGGAGCACGATGCCCAGCACCGCCTCGAATGCGTCCGTGGGGAGCGTGACGGCACCGCCGAACAGGGCGCAGGGCACGCTGGCCAGAGCCAGTGGCCAGAAGAGCCGATGGCGGAAATGTCCGGCGCGACAAAACTGCACCGTCGCGATCGACGCCACGATCACGTTGAGCACCAGCGCCGTGGGCCGCACTGTCTGCGCGGGCAGCCCCAGGAGCGTCATCACCGCGATGTAGCCGGTGGCCCCGGCATGCCCCACCGAGGCGTAGAGCAGCGCCACCAGACCGACGAAGACGGGAAGCAGTGCGGTCATGGGGCTCGCTGCTCACGCCTGGATGGCGGCATGCTTCTTGAGCAGTTCGAATGGAACGATATCGAGCGACTTCTCATGCGTGGCCTCGAGCACCACCGGCGGCGCACGCCCCTCACGCGCCGCCTCCAGCCATCGTGCTGCACACAGGCACCAGCGGTCCCCATCGACGAGGCCGGGAAAACCCCACTCGGGCCGCGGCGTCACCAGATCGTTGCCAACAGCCACCGTAAACTTCAGAAAATCCTTCGTCATCACGGCGCACACGGTATGCACACCGACGTCGTCGGGCCCGGTACGGCAACAGCCGTCGCGAAAAAACCCCGTGAGTGGCTCGTTGGAACACGGGGCCAACGGCAGCCCCAGCACGTTGCGGTCTGGTTTTTTTCCGCGTTGTGGCACGGCGGGGCGATCGAAGGCGATCATGGCGTTCCGGCGGGCCGGACTCCGGGGCGGTGCGGTGCTGTGCGGGTTATAATGCGTGATCCGGGTGCCCACGGCAACCACCTGGTCCACCTGCCCCGGCAAACAGCCCCACCATGCTCAGCCTCCAATCCGCCTCCGACGCCCGCTGGCTCGCGCAGGTCGATGCGCACCTGGAGGACGTTCTTGTCGATCATGCCCACTGCGAGAAGAAGGCGGCTGGGGTGGCGATGAACCTGCTCTTCTCCTATGTCGATCATGTGCCGCTGGCCCGTGCCATGACGGAGATTGTCAATGAGGAACTGGCACACTTTCAGCTGGTGCTCGACCTCCTGGAGCGGCGTGGCATCCGCTTTCGCAAGCTGTCCCCGAGCAGTTATGGCCAGCGGCTCCACGCCTGCGTGCGGCGGGAGGAGCCGGCCAAGGCCGTCGACCGCCTGCTCGTGGCGGGCCTCATCGAGGCCCGCAGCTGTGAGCGGTTCGCGTTGCTTTCCGACCACGTGGCCGACCCGGAACTGCGAGACTTTTACGGGAGCCTGTTCGAGTCTGAGGCGAGGCATCACGCCGCCTACATCCGCCTGGCCTGCGATCTCGCCCCGGAAGACATCGTACGGGAGCGGCTGCACTGGATGGCGACGGAAGAAGCCGCGATCATTGCGTTGGGCGATCCGGTAGCCCGCATGCACAGCTAAACAGACCAGAGGACGTTTTTTTCGGACATCAGCAGTGCGGCCCTCTCGGTCGACCCGCCAAGCAGGACTCCCTCTTTTCCATTCCGGCAGCCCCCGATGACCACGAACACCACGAACACCACGACGCATGCCGCGCAGGCTCGCCCCCGGCCGTCTGCCGCTCGTCCGAAGCCGATCAATGAAATGATCGCCGCCGGGACAATCGTCGCGCTCGTTGCCTGGGCCGTGATCACGTGGTCGGGCCGGGGCGGCGATTCGGTGCCGCTGGGCGCATTCGATCCGGGCCGCTGGTTTCCCGGGCGGAGCCTCACGCTCGCCGACTTGCCGCTGGTGGTCATGCTCATGCTGGGGGGCGTGCCGCTGGTGTGGGGCTTGCTGACAAAGCTGCTGCAGGGAACGTTTGGCAACGATCTCCTCGCGGGCATCTCGATCGTCACGAGCATCGTGTTGGGTGAATATCTGGCCGGCGTGCTCGTCGTGCTCATGCTCTCCGGCGGCGCGGCACTCGAATCGCGGGCCGTGAGCCGGGCCAGCGACGTGCTCAACGCGCTGGCCCGCCGGATGCCGTCGCTCGCTCACAGAAAGACCGCAGCCGGTCCCACCGACATCGCGCTTTCCGAGGTCGTTATCGGCGATGTGATCGTGGTGCTCCCGCACGAGATCTGTCCGGTGGACGGCACGGTCGTGTCGGGACGGGGTTCCATGGACGAGAGCTATCTCACTGGCGAGCCCTATCGGATGTCAAAGGCCCCTGGCTCCACAGTGCTCTCCGGCGCGATCAACGGGCAGGCCGCGCTCGAAATCCGCACCGACCGTGTCGCTGGCGACAGCCGCTACTCCAAGATCATGGATGTGCTCAAGGCCAGCGAAGAGCAGCGGCCGCGTCTCCGCCGCATGGCCGACTCGCTGGGGGCCCTCTACACGCCGCTGGCCCTCGTCATCGCCGCCGCCGCCTGGTTTGTGAGCGGCAGTGCCACGCGGTTTCTCGCCGTGCTCGTCGTCGCCACCCCATGCCCCCTCCTGATCGCGATCCCCGTGGCGATCATCGGCGCCGTGTCGCTGGCAGCCAAACGCGGCATCGTGATCCGCGATCCGGCCATCCTCGAACGGCTCGACACCTGCCGCATCGCCATCTTTGACAAGACGGGCACGCTCACCTACGGCGAGCCCACGCTCACCGACGTCGTCTTACTGGGCGGGATGTCCAAGCCCGAGGTCATGGCGCTGGCGGCCAGCCTCGAAACCTACTCCAAACATCCGCTGTCCGCGGCCGTGGTGCAGGCCGCGGCCGAGCAGTCGATCCGATTGCTTGAGGTCGAGGCGCTCGCCGAGCTGCCCGGACAGGGGCTCGTGGGACAGGTGAAGCAGCTCAATGGCTCGGCTGTCATGCATGATGTGGTGATCACCAGCCGGCAGAAGCTCCCCAATGTCGACGCCGAAGGCTGCTCGATGCTGCCGCCCGTGGCCGGCGGCCTCGAATGCATCGTTGTCGTGGATGGAAAGACCGAGGCCCTGCTCCGCTTCCGCGATTCGCCGCGGGCAGACGGCAGGCCCTTTGTCAGCCACCTCAAGCCCGCCCACGGCCTCACCCGCGTGATGCTCGTCTCCGGCGACCGCGAGAGCGAAGTCCGCTGGCTCGCCGATATCGTCGGCATCACCGAAGTGCATGCCGGCATCCAGCCGGAGGGAAAGCTCCGGCTCGTCGAGCAGGCGACGGCTGAGGCGCCGACCCTGTTCGTGGGTGACGGCATCAACGACGCACCGGCACTGGCGGCGGCGACGGTTGGCATCGCGATGGGCCTGGCCAGCGACGTGACGAGCGAGGCTGCAGGCGCTGTGGTCATGGACACGGCCTTGGAACGCGTCGACGAGCTTTTTCACATCGCCCGCCGGCTCCGGTCGATCGCCCTCCAGAGCGCGGTGGGCGGCATGGCGGCGAGCATCATCGGCATGGGTTTCGCAGCGGCCGGTCTTCTGTCGCCCGCGGGCGGGGCGCTGTTGCAGGAGGCGATCGATATCGTGGCCGTCCTCAATGCCCTGCGGGTGTCGTGGAATCCAGGATCGCTCTCCGATTACGGCGACCACCGGTAACGGCCACCGGAAACTCAATCACCGCCGCCTGCTCACCGCATGATTCACAGCAGAGCCGGCAGCCCACGTGGCCGCTCCAGCCAGCGCCCCGGCGATCATTCCGCCCGGCCCGGCCGGCAGCCCGGCCACGGCAAACGCGGCCGCGCTGGCAGCCAGTCCGGCGGCCTCGCCAGCCCGGCGGCTGGCGGCTGCGGGTCGACCGGCGTGATGTGCCGCCCACTCCGCGGCGAGGGCGGCCCCTTCGGCCACGATCGCCGCAGGCACGAGCGTTCGCAGGCCCACTCGCACCGTTGTGCCCAGCACCGTCCGCACCGCCATGCGTTCCACGGTGCCCGCCGCTGTCCGGGCCGACACCGCTGCCATGGCCCTTGCGGCGGCTCCGCAGAGCCTCCCCAGCACGATGTCCACCTGCCGGCTGACCCGTTCCCCGGTCGCGCACCAACTCGCAAAGTGCTCGCAGTTATCGACCACGGGACAGTAGCCCGACCGACCGACGTGCGCGAGGGCGCGGGCGACGACTTCAGCGGGCAGGTGGCGGGCGGGCGGCTCTGTCGTCACAAGCACCAAGCCTCCCCTGGCAAACTCCGCCAAGCTCGAGCGATCCACGCGGCCGCCTCCCCAGGGATTGCGGAAGTCGTCTGGCCGCGCATGCACGACCGTGCCGTCGCCCGCGTCGATGCCGTGGTGCATATACCTCACGGTCGAGCCCATCAGCCGCCGTTCCACTCGCACGCGATCACCAGCCGCCATTGTCGTGCCTCTGCGTTCGCTCGGTTTCAGCAGCCTCGGCCCACTCTCGCAGACTACGCGGCCGGAGCCCGAAAGGTTTGTGGAGCGATGGGCCGCCGCACTGATCTGTTGCTCACATTATGAGAATTTTATGCGACTGGCGAGGCTTCTTGTGCCCGCCCGCGGATCACAATAGTTTCACAGCTTCAAAGTGGCCGCGACTCAAACAGCATCCCCTACAGAAAGCTGCTGTCATGGAAATCCTGGAGGTGTTCAACACGCTCGGCCCGGGGCAGCTGTTTCTGCTGCTGGTTGCCCTGTTCGTCGCCTTTGGTTTTGAGGTTGTCAACGGCTTTCACGACACGGCCAACGCCGTGGCCACGGTCATCTACACCAAGTCGATGAAGCCGACGCCCGCCGTCATCTGGTCGGGCCTGTGGAACTTCATCGGCGTGCATGCCGGGGGGATCGGCGTTGCCTTCAGCATCGTGCACCTGCTGCCCGTGGACCTGCTGGTCAACATCAAGACGGGCCGCGGTCTGGCCATGGTGCTGTCGCTGCTGGGCGCGGCGATCATCTGGAATTTCGCCACATGGTATCGCGGCCTGCCGGCCTCCAGTTCGCATTCGCTCATCGGCTCCATCATGGGAGTGGGGATGATGAATGCCTGGATGGAGCACGGCTCAATGGCCCGCGGGATCAACTGGCACAAGGCCACGGAGGTGGGGATCGCCCTGCTGCTCTCGCCGGCGATTGGCTTCGGGCTGGCAGCCCTGCTCCTGCTGATCAGCAAGAGGCTGATTCCGGCGAAGGAGCTTTACGAACCGCCCCGCGGCGACCGGCCGCCGCCGTGGTGGATCCGTGCCCTGCTGATCGGCACCTGCACCGGCGTGAGCTTTGCGCACGGCTCCAACGATGGCCAGAAGGGGATGGGCCTGATCATGCTCGTGCTGATCGGCATCGTGCCGGCGGCGTTTGCGCTGAATATGAACTCCACGACTGCCGATCTCACGGCCACCGTCGCGGCAGCCCACACGCTGGAGGCCGAACTGTCTGATCCGCAGCTGGCGGGCATGATGACCGCCCTCAAGGATCAGCATCTGGCGGAATCCCGAGTCGAGCGCTTGACGCGGAGCGAGAGCGTGTCTGCCGCCGAAGTGACCGAGGCGATGCTTGTGGACAATATCCTCGACCCCTTTCCGGGCAACGACATCGTGCTCGCCACCCTCGATCCGCTGCCGCTGGTCAGAAGTGTGCTGGCGAGCTTGGATGGCCGCAAGAGCTTCGACGATCTGCCTACCGAGGAGCGGTGGCGGCTGCGGACAAACTTGGTCGAGCTAGGTGCCTCGGTCCGCACGCTGCTGCGGCAGTTTGGAGACCGGCTGGCAGAGGATCGGCGCAAGGTGCTCAAAGGCCTCGCCGGACAGCTGGCCAAGCCGGTGGAATATGTGCCCGAGTGGGTGGTCATGGGCGTGGCGGTGTGCCTGGGGATCGGCACGATGTTTGGCTGGGAGCGGATCGTGAAGACCGTGGGCGAGAAGATCGGCAAAACGCATCTCACCTACGCCCAGGGCGGAGCGGCCGAACTTGTGGCGGCCGTCACGATCGGCTTGGCCGATCGTCTGGGCATGCCGGTGAGCACGACCCACGTGCTCTCCAGCGGCGTGGCGGGCACGATGTGGGCCAACAAGTCGGGCATCCAATTGGAGACGGTCCGCGAGATCGCACTGGCCTGGATCCTGACGCTGCCAGTGGCGATGTCCCTCTCGGGCGGCCTCTACTGGCTGGCGACGTGGTTTGTGGGCTGAGCGGCCCACGGCATGGCGATGCACTGCCGGGGCCTCCAGAAGTCTCTTCGCGGAGGCCGTGATGACCGGGCCAAACGGCTGTCGGCAGGTTGGTGCGTGGGCCAGAGACTCACGCCCGGCCGCGCTGCCGGAAGTATTTGAGGCCCGGCAGGAAGAAGCAGGCGCCGCTCACGATGCCGAAAATGACGTGCGACAGATCGCCTGTCATGCACATCACGAGGCTCGTGGCGAAGAGCACCGCAGCCTGGATATAAAATGCGCCGGAGAGGATTCCCGCTTTGGCGAAGAAGACGAGACCGGCCACCAACGCGAGCACCGGTGAGAGGGTGAGCACGGGGAGGTCGAGCAATGCCTCGACCCAGAAAAGCATCACGCTCGCGATCACGCTGCCCCCCCAGATATGCGCGATCTGGCGTTCGACCGCCGTGACGGGCCCCGTGCGATGCCGCAGCGCCCAGAAGATGGGTGCCCACAGTGCCAGTCCGCCGGCCCAGAGCACGAGATAAGGCCATCGCGTGGTCACGCCCTGCCAGACCAGCAGATCGGTCGTCACGCACAGGCCGAGGATGACAACCGAGTGCCACATCCACAGCAGCCCCCAGTTTTCGAGAACCACGGCATGATGCGTTTCCCGGAAGAGGCGGGCGAAGATGTCGGCGAAACCGCCATGTCGGGCGGCCACGGGCTCGCCAGCCAAAAATGCCCGCAGATCGGCCGCCAGTTCCGCGGCCGTCGCGTAGCGCAGCTCCTGCGGCTTCTGAAGGGTTTTCAACGCGATCATTTCAAGGTCGCGATCCACCAGCCGGTCGATCGACCGCGGCACGGGCGGATCCGATTCCAGCACCGCCAGCAGCGTGTCCATCGGACTCGACGCTTGAAACGGCGGCCGACCCGTGAGCATCTGGTAGAGGATTGCCCCCAGGCTCCAGACATCGCTCGTCGGTCCCACGTCGCCACGGCTGCCAGCGGCCTGTTCCGGGGACATGTAGCACGGGGTGCCGAGAATGGCGCCGGTGTGGGTGACCGATTCGTGCCCCTCCAGCCGCTTGGCGAGGCCGAAGTCCGACACATGCGGCTCTCCGCCGAAGTCGATCAGAATGTTTGAGGGCTTCAGGTCGCGGTGGAGCACGCCGCCGACATGCGCCGTGTGCACCGCATCGCACACCTTCGCGAGCAGGGTCGCGGCCTCCCGGGGCGGCAGTGGGCCCTGGAGCAGCCGCTTGGCGAGCGTGGTGCCCGCCACGAACTGCATGCTGTAGAAGGGATGCCCATCGCATTCGCCGACTTCGAAGATCGATACGATCCCCGGATGATCTAGCTGCGCGGCTGCCTCCGCCTCGCTGCGAAACCGGGCCAGGTCAGCCGGGCTGGCCAGATCCCGGCGCAGGAGCATCTTGATCGCCACAGTGCGGCCTAGGCTGCCCTGAACGGCACGGTAGACCACGCCCATGCCCCCCCGACCGATCTCCTCAAGCAGTTCGTAATCGCCAAAAAAAGCTGGGAGCGGCATGGTTCCAGGCATGAAGCCGAACGATGCGTGTGGCGGTGAGCTTTGGGCCGGCGAGACGGTGCTGTCGCCGTTGGGCTTTGGAACCCCTTGATAGAGGATCGTCGAATGCTCGGCCACCGCGTCGGTCACCATCATGGCCGCAAAGAGTTCGCGGAGCTGGCCGGCCAGGCTCGGGTAGGCGGTCGCCATCTTTTCCACCGCGGCCTGCGCCTCCACGCCGCGATGCTCGGAGAGTTCGTCGACCAGTGCTGCCAGGAGTTCCTCGTCGTCGGGCTGGAGCAGCGTGTCGACGGCGCGGGTGCGGGGAAATGTGGTGGGTGTCATGCGGGCCTCTCGCTGCCCGTGGAAAAAGTCATCCATGCCCTGCCGGCCATGAAGGAAGTTTCCACTTGAAAACCTGCGGTTTTGGGTGCTGCGCACGCGAAACCGCGTCGTCCAGTCGAACAGCCAGTTTATCCACAGCCTCCTAGAGCAAGATAGGCAACCCGATCGGACAGGGGAGCCGGGAGGGCGTGCCAGACCCAGGGGTGGTTCAGGATCAGGGGCGGATCAGGATGTGGGGCGGTTCAGGATGTGGGGTGGTTCAGGATGTGGGGTGGTTCTCCGGGCAGGGAGTCTGGTTGGAACCGGTGAGGCGGGACTGCTCGATCGTCAGAGAGTCGAAGCCACCATCGAGCAGCACTCGCAGCCGGCGCATCGCCCGGAGATACCGCATCCCGGCCGCGGGCTTCGCGAGGCCAAGGACTGCGGCAGCCTCTGCCGTGGAGAGGTGTTCGAAATGCCTCAGCAAGACGATCTTCCGGTCGTCCTCGTCGAGCAGTTCCACCGCCGCGGCGAACCGCCGCTCCAACTCGTGCCAGGTGGCGGCGGCTGCAGGGGTAAGCTCACGGTCGGCCAGTTGCCCGATCAGATCGGCCTGCGAATGATCCTGCCCCTCGGATACGTTCAGCGACACTTCCCGATCAAGGCTGCGAGTGGAGGCGACTCGGTGCCTGCGGTGGGCGTCGATGAGGCGGTCCCGGGCCATGTGCCGCAGCCAGAGCTGGAATGGCATCGTTGGATTGGCAAGATAGTCGCCCAGCCGCCGGTTGGCCTCGATCATGACGTCCTGCACGATGTCGCTGGCGTCGACCCGCCGCTGCACGACCCGGTCCATCCGCTGGTCGATCATCCGCCGAATCGACGCGCGATGCCGTTCGAGCAGGCCATTGATCGCCGCCGCGTCGTCTCCCAGCCGCACCCGGTCGAGCAGTGCCAGCGTGACCTGCGGATCTGTCTGATCTGTCTGGTCCGCCTGATTCGCCTGATCTGTCTGGTTCGCTTGGTCTGACTGGTTCGCTTGGTCTGACTGATTCGCAGCGGCCACGGCTG
>Ga0209829_10001384_pt1 | contig 19791 bp, 9 predicted proteins | sample C_140205_EF_Meta_FD_187311 | JGI IMG/M metagenome (GOLD analysis project Ga0209829, IMG submission 187311) | Freshwater microbial communities from Lake Croche, Canada to study carbon cycling - C_140205_EF_MetaG (SPAdes) (version 2) | ecosystem: Environmental > Aquatic > Freshwater > Lake...
GCCGCTGCGGGTGAACGTGACAGCCAAGGTGGTCGAGGACTGGCTCGAAGTGGTGGTGGCCAATTCAGGCCGCTGGGTGGAGCCCGACAAGACGCGGTCCCCCTCCACCGGGATCCGTTCCCTTCGCAAGCGGCTCGCCCTCCTCGGCGACGAAGCTGCCACCGTCGATACGGTCGTCGACCCCGATCTCGATGGCGGATGGGTGCGCGTCGTCATCCGAATGCCCGCCACGCTCAAGCGCCCATCGACTGATGAGCCTGATCGGCCCCCGAACGACTCCCCGACGGCCGCGCTCGATCGCCCCGCGCCGCCGACAAGTGCCTGACGCCCCCACCCAGGCCCGCCAGTTCCAGGACATTGCCATGATCTCCGCGCTCCTTGTCGACGACGAGCCTCGGGCCAACGAGCTGATGCGGAAGCTGCTTGCCGCGCATGCGGAGATCGAGATCGTCGGCGTCGCCGAGAATGCCGCCGAAGCCCGCAGCTTTCTCGAAGCAACGCCGCCGGACGTCGTGTTTCTCGACATCGACATGCCCGGGGACAGCGGCCTCGACCTCCTCGTGAGTGTGCCCGACGCCACCCAGGTGGTGTTTGTCACCGCGAGTGACAAACACGCCGTGCGGGCGTTCGCGGCCGCCGCCCTCGACTATCTCGTCAAGCCGGTCGATCCGGAGAGGCTCGCCGATACGGTGGCCCGCGTCCGCAGGCAGGCTGCCGGCAAGCAGGTCGCCGATGATCGCGAAACCGACGAGGCCGACGATGCAGAGGTGCTGGGGCTCGATGCCGCGGTGAGCGTGCCGCTGGCGGGAAAGACCACATCGTTGGTGGTGACCGTCGGCGACATCTGCTGGATCGAATCGCTCCGCAACTACACGCGGGTCGCGCTCAAGTCGCCGCAGAGGGTGCTGCTCTACAGCCGACGGTTGAGCCATTGGGACACGATCCTCCCCACCGACTTGTTTGCGCGGGTGGGCCGATCACACATCGTCCAGGTCGCCGCGGTGCATCAGATCGAGTGGAAGTCACGCAACGAGACGGTGGTGACGTTTGAAGAAGGGGCAGCCCCCCTCACCCTCGGCCGCGTCTCCGCCAAGCGGCTCCGGGAAATCCTCACCGGCGAGTCGTGAGTGAAATTGGCAGGCGTCGACTCCGGACCCATCGCAGCACCGCGACACCGCGAAGCGTCACCGCGGCTCCTCAGGCTCGAGCGCCTCGCGGCCGATCTCGATACGATCGAGGAGGAGGAGCGCTCCCTCGGGCAGCACCGGCTCGAAGCGGAGCCGGCGCGGCCGGGCAGCGCCGCTCCCCAGATCGAGTTCGAGCGGCAGCGAGCCGGTGATGCGGGCGCGCGTTCCCTCGCGCTCGAGGCCCACCTCCCGGGCCGCAAACTCCCGCCGGAAACGGGCAAACGCTTCGTCGTCGCAGCCTTCGAGCAATTCCAGATCGAGGCCGAGGAGCGCCCCGCGCTCGGGCACGCCCGTCGCAAACGTCGCCGTGAGGCGCTGCACCGGTTGCCGGCCACCGTCGGCGACGAGCTCGACACCCGTGGCCCGGAGATCGGCGTCGACAGGGGCGAGATAGCGGACGCCGAGAACGGTGAGAGCCCCGCGGAGGAAGACCACCGCATCGGGCCCGAGCATCGCCCCCGGGGCGAGCACGCCATCGACGTTCCACACCTCGCAGCCCGTCGGGAGAAGAAGATGCGCGGCAAGCCCAGAGAGGAGGAGCGGATCGACCCGGAAGGGGTCGCGGCGCGGATCGAGCAGCCACAGGCCCGTCACGCGCGCCCCCTGCTGCGAGGAGACGAGATACGGCCGGAGATGGCTCGGCTTTGCCTGCGGAGCCTCGGCCGACGCTTCGTGAACCGTGCCGTAGGGATCCCCCCGGCCATCGAAGACGAGCGTCACGTTCGCTCCGCGCCACGGCTCGCCTCCGGGCTCCGGGCTCCAGCCGACCGGCGGGAGATTCACCACGAGCGTCTTGTCTTCCGCGCCGCGGCCTTCCCCGGCGATGCCGATGCTTGATGATTTTCCCACCCAGTCGGTGATCCGCTGCCAGGGGCGTTCCCCCGTCCGCTCGACAACGAAGCGCGGCGCGAGGGCGACGACCTCCTCGAGGAGGCTCCCCGGCGGCTCCCAGCGGCAAGCCGTGCGAAAAAGATGGAGGCCGTCGCGCGGGGCCCCCGGCAGCCACCCGGCTCCCTCGGGCCGCGCTGGCACCGTCAGCCATCCGGCCTCGACAAGATGCTCGTCGGCATAGCCGCGGCCGAAGAGCCAGTCGTAGTCGCGGGCATGGGGGCCAGTGAGGCGCTGCGCGACAGGGAGCCAGTGGCAGGCGGCGCTCCGCCAAAAATAGCTAAGCGCCCCCTCTGCTTCGACGCGCGTCTCCCACGACGGGGCATGATCGGCAATCAGCGCCAGGGCATCGAGATCGACGCCGAGATAGGTCGGCGCGACAAACTCCGTCACCCCGCGCGCCCGCGTGAAGGCGAGCCATTCCCGCCACGCTGCCTCCCCTTCGGCGATTGCTTCGGGCCCGGCGAGATCGCCGAGGGCGAGGAGGTTCCAGGTGTGCGTCAGGAAGATGTTGGTGTAGCCCGGCTCGACACGGCGGCGGCGGATCGCCGCGAGGGCGTCGCGCGCCATGCTGTCGACAAGCGCGCGGCTGCGGGGTGACAGCCGCCGGCCCGCGGGCCGCGGCACGAGCCGGCCCTCGTCTTCGAGGCGCAAAAGCGCGAGCAACTGCCCGGCAAACTCGCAGGCATTGGCATCGGTCACGTCGCTGTCGCCGAGCCGCCAGCGGAAGTTGCCACGATCGGCCTCCTCCGCCCCAACGACCTGCATCGATCGCGCCAGCTCCAAGCCCGCCTCGATCGCGGCCGGATCCCAGCCGCGGCCGGCTGCTTCGAGGGCGTAGCGGAGGAGGCCGCGGATGCCGATGGCAGGGTCGCCGCTGGCAACAATCCTTTCTTGGGCATCGAGGCTCTTGATGGCATCGAGGCTTTCGCGGGCATCGAGGGACGCTGCGCCGACTGCCGCCGCCGGCTCGCGGCGAACCCGGAGGTTGCGGAAGCGGGCCGGCCCGCCATGGTTTTGAAGCGAGAAAAAGCCGGAGAGGGGCTTGCTGCGGATCTGGGGGACGCTCCCCTGGTCAACATCCTGGATCGAGCGGCCGTTGAGGACGACGCGAATCCTTGGGCCCACCAACGTCACCTCAAGGTCGTTCCATTCCCCGGCCGGCCGGATCGCGTTTTCGCGCGGCGCGACGTAGCGGTAGAGGGAGCCGGAGGAGTGAGTCGACGGCGGGCTCCCGGCATCGTCGAGAAGCTGGAGCTCGTAGCCGCGGAGGCTCGGCCGTGTGGCCCGTGAGCGGCGCCGGTCGAAGGCGCCGGTCCGCAGGCCGATGCCGGCGTTGCAGGGCTCGCCGTTGGCTGGCTTTCCGAGCCGAAACTCCATCCGCAGCGTGACGTCGGCAAACGGCTCGCGGGCGTAGCGGAGGAAGCCGAAGCCGAGGCCGTCGCATTCGATCTCCCCATTCTTCACGCTCCACACCGGGCGGCCGTCGGGATGGACCTCCGAGTCGGCGTGGGATTCGATCACCCAGCCATCGAGATCCCGGCCGTTGAAGAGGTCTTCAAAGCCTTCTTCGGCAGCGCGGAGTACCGCTGGAAGGCCGAGGACGAGAAACGCAGCCAACACGGCCAGTCGGACCGGGATCAGCAGGCGATTTTCTCGCCAGCCCCTCATCGATCACCGCCGCGCCGCGGACGATCGACAAGCACTCCGATGACCGCGGCCATGAAGGCGGGCAGATCGGAGGGGCGGCGACTGGAGACGAAGTGCCGGTCGACGACCACCTCCGCGTCCTCGAACAGCGCCCCGGCATTGACCAGATCGTCCTTGATGCCGGGGCTGCCGGTGACGCGGACGCCACGGTAGACCCCCGCCGAGATCGCGATCCAGCCGCCATGGCAGATCGCCGCCACGAGTTTTCCAGCGGCGGCGAAGTCGCGGACGAGCGCGAGGACAGGCACGTCGCGGCGGAGGGCGTCAGGCATCCAGCCCCCCGGCAGGATGATCCCGTCGAAGTCGGCGGCCACGAGCCCCGCGACGGTCGTCTCCGACCGGCAGGGATAGCCATATTTGCCGAGGTAGGTCCGCGGCTCGTCCCGGCTGGCGAGCGTCACGACGGCGCCGGCTTCCTCGAGCCGCAGCTTTGGATACCACAGCTCGAGATCCTCGTAATCGTCGCCGGCTAGGACCACCACCCGGGCTCCCGGGAGCGGCCGTGACATCGAGGAGGGAGACGCGGCGGGCGACGGGATGGGGAGGTCGGCGGCACGGGGGGAAGGGTCGCTTTGGGCCATTGGGCAGGCTCGCAGGAAAGAGGATCGGTGGATTGAAAAACTACCCCGCCGGAGCCCCCGCTGACAGCCCCCCCGATCCCCTTCCGGAAGTCATCGATGGCCCCAAACAGCAATCACTCTTCAGGGGGGACAACGCCACCGCCACCCAAACGGCGTCCGCCGCCAGCAGCCCACCGTTTTCCGGCCGGATTTGGGGGGGTGAAAAAACTGACTTGACGACCTGCCTCCTCACGCTACGATCACGCCCCGGTCGACTGGGGACCATATGAAGTGGTTCGCCCAGCGATTGCCACAACATCTAGCGATAGCATGCAGATGGAGCTGCTTTCTTCTGATCGCGTGAACCGGGCCGTTTGGACCGGTTGATTTGGTTGCTCCACGGCCCTGGCGAGAACGATGGCCAGATTCGCCTGGCATACGAACTATACGGCCGTATACTTTTTCAAGCACCCCTTTCCCTTTTCCCCCACGGAGCTTCCCGATGGCAGCCTTCGAGCCGACCGCCGGATCCGCCACCACCCACCGTTCGGACGCCGGATCGACGTCGTCGGCCGACCACCTGCGGGGTCAGGATTCGAGGCCAGCCGGACGGCAGCCGCTCTCCGTCCCAGCCACCTTCTGCCCCACCGACGTGGCGACGCCGTTTGACACCACCGAATGGGATCTGCGGACGGCCGCGATCAAGGGGGAGGACGGGAAGGTCCTCTTCGAACAGACGGCCTGCGAGATCCCCGCCGCCTGGACCCAGCTAGCGACGAACGTCGTTGTCAGCAAATATTTCTACGGCGAGATTCACACCCCCGAGCGCGAGCACTCCGTCAAGCAGCTTGTCCACCGCGTCGCCCGGACGATCGCCGACTGGGGGATTGCCGACGGCTACTTCAAATCGCGTGAGGATGGCGAGAACTTCTACCGGGATCTCTCCTGGCTGTGCGTCCACCAGCACGGGGCTTTCAATTCGCCGGTGTGGTTCAACGTCGGTCTCTACCACCAGTACGGCGTCAAGGGCACCCCCTGCAACTGGCGCTGGGACGAGGCGAAGCGCGACGTCGTCATGCCCGACAACCCCTACGAGTATCCGCAGGGGAGCGCCTGCTTCATCCAGAGCGTGCAGGACAACATGGAAGACATCATGGAGCTCGCGCGGAGCGAGGCGATGCTCTTCAAGTTCGGCTCCGGCACCGGCACGGATCTCTCCACCCTCCGCAGCCAGCGCGAGAAGCTCGCCGGCGGCGGCAAGCCCTCCGGCCCCCTGTCCTTCATGCGCGTCTACGACCAGGTGGCCGCGGTCGTGAAAAGCGGCGGCAAGACGCGGCGCGCCGCCAAGATGCAGTCGCTCAAAGTCACGCACCCCGACGTGATGGAGTTCATCGAGTGCAAGGCGAAGGAGGAGAACAAGGCCCGCGTGCTGATCGAGAAGGGGGGCTACGACTCCAACTTCAACGGCGAGGCCTACAGCTCGATCCTCTTCCAGAACGCCAATCTCTCCGTCCGCCTCACCGACGACTTCATGGAGGCGGTCGATCGCGACGACACCTGGACGACCCGCTGGGTGACCGATCCCTCGAAGGCCGGCCCGTCGTGGAAGGCCCGCGACGTGCTCAACCGGATGAGTGAGTGTGCCTGGCAGTGCGGTGACCCGGGCGTGCAGTACGACACCACGATCAACCGTTGGCACACCTGCCCCAACTCCGGCCGAATCAACGCGAGCAACCCCTGCTCGGAGTACATGTTCCTCGACGACACCGCCTGCAATCTGTCGAGCATCAATCTGATGAAGTTCCGCCGGGCCGACGGCACCTTCGATGTCGATCGCTTCTCGGCCGCCTGCCGGGTCTTCTTCGTCGCCCAGGAGATCCTCGTCGACCACGCCAGCTACCCGACGCGGAAGATCGCCCGCAACAGCCACCTCTACCGGCCGCTGGGCCTGGGATACTCGAACCTCGGCAGCCTGCTGATGGCCAACGGCCTGGCCTATGACAGCGACGCCGGCCGTGGGCTCTGCGGGGCGATCACGGCAATCCTCCACGGGACGGCCAACCGCACCAGCGCCGAGCTCGCGGCGGCGGTCGGCCCCTTCGAAGGGTTCGCTGCCAATCGCGAGCCGATGCTCGCTGTCATGCAATCGCACCGAGCTGCCATCAACAAGATCGAGCCGGCTTGCCCGGCCTATCTCCGCGACGCGGCCCGGAAGGTGTGGGACGAAGTCCTCGATCAAGGGAAGCGACACGGCTACCGCAACGCTCAGGCGACGGTCCTCGCCCCGACCGGCACGATCAGCTTCTTGATGGACTGCGACACCACCGGCATCGAGCCCGACATCGCCCTGGTGAAGTACAAGCAACTCGCTGGCGGCGGGATGCTCAAGATCGTCAACCAGACCGTGCCGCTGGCGCTGCGGACGCTCGGCTATGACGAGCCGACGGTCGAATCGATTCTCGCCTCCATCGACAAGAACGACACGATCGAGGGAGCAACTGGGATCCAAGAGAAGCACCTCTCCGTCTTCGACTGTGCCTTCAAGCCGCGCCTCGGGACCCGATCTATCCAATGGCAGGCGCACGTGAAGATGATGGCTGCCGCGCAGCCGTTCATCTCCGGGGCGATTTCCAAGACGGTCAACATGCCGCGCGAGACGACCCCAGCCGAGGTCGGCGGTGCCTACATGGAAGGCTGGCGGATGGGGCTGAAGGCCCTGGCGATTTACCGCGACGGCTCAAAGGAGAGCCAGCCCCTCAACACGAGCTCCGAGGCCGACAAGACGGCGGCCAAGGTGACGGCAACTCCCCGGCGCGAGCGTCTCCCCGACACCCGCCGCAGCATCACCCACAAGTTCAATGTGGGGGGTCACGAGGGCTACATCACCGTCGGTCTCTACGACGACGGCCGCCCCGGCGAGCTGTTCATCACAATGGCGAAGGAGGGGAGCACGATCGGCGGGCTGATGGATTCCTTCGGCACGGCAGTGTCGATGAGCCTCCAGTACGGCGTGCCGCTCGAGGTGTATGTGAAGAAGTTCTCCCACACCCGCTTCGAGCCGTGGGGCTACACGAAGAACCCCGACATCCCGGTGGCGAAGAGCCTCGTCGACTACCTCTTCCGCTGGCTCGGCAACGAGTTCATCCCCGGCTTCCGGGAGGCCAACCGGCCGGGAGGGATGCACGGGCACACCAGCGGCGGTGAAGAGTCGGCCGGCGGAGACGCGGAGAGTGAGCGTTCGCCCGCCGCCATGAAGGCGAGCGGGCTGGCTGATGGGCAAGGAAAAGCCCCCACCGCGCCCCAGGGATCGACCAGCGCCGCCACCAAGCCGGCGGCCAAGGGGGCCCAGGCCAACGGATCGGCTCTTCATGCCACGCAAGCCACGCAAGCCAATCATGGAGCCGTCGCGGCCGGGACGCCCAAGCCCGCCGCGAAGGCCTCCACGGCCGCTGCCAACAAGCGGCTGGAGCAGGCCGGCGTGATGGTATTTGAGCCGGGCACGAGCCTCGGCGACCGGCAGAGCCAGTTTGCCAAGTTTCAGATCGATGCTCCGGTCTGCGACAGTTGCGGTGCGATCACCGTCCGCAACGGCAACTGCTATCTCTGTCATAATTGCGGTAACAGCATGGGATGCTCCTGAGGCCTTCCGGCTCGTCCGCTCTTCTCGTTAACGGCGGCGGGGTCCCGTGCTGCGGGGCCCCGCCGTATGTTTTTCCCCACGACTCGAAGCCGCCCTCTTCCCACCAGACGCGGCGTCGTGCGCCTGGTCGGCGGACTTTTCCCACTGTTGCTCCCCGGCATTTTTGCCCTCACGGCGGTCGGGGCAGCGGCGGCCGAGCCGGCCTTGGAGAACACAGAACGGGCCGGTGAACCACTCCATCCCGACGAGGCGCTCTCCGCGGTCGAGTCGCGGCTGGCCCCGCGGCTCGGTCTGTTTGCTGCCGAACCGGCAATCCGCAATCCGATCGCCGCGTGCGTCGATCCGGCTGGCCGGCTGCTGGTTGCCGAAAACCTCACCTACGCCGAAAAGCCACAAAAGACCGACCTGCGCTTCCGCGACCGGGTGACGATGCTCGAAGATGCCGATGGCGATGGCCGCGCGGAGCGGCAAGCGACGCTCGTCGACGGGCTTGAGGGGCTCGCGAGCGTGGCCGTGGGGCGCGGTGGCCTGTGGCTCCTCTGCCCCCCTCGTCTCCTCTTCATCGCCAACGGCCATCGTCCGCCACCGGGATGGCCACTGACCCCGGACACCGACGAGCCGGCCCGGCGGCGAGCCGCCGCGGTTCCCGTTCTCGACGGCTTCACCGTCTCACCCAACAGCCACCACACCTTCGCCAACGGCCTGATATGGGGCCCCGACGGCTGGCTTTACGGCCGCTGTGGCGCCAGCTCCCCCGGGGAGATCGGCAGCCCGGGGGCTGAGCCACACCAGCGCGTGCCGCTCCGCGGCGGCATCTGGCGCTACCATCCGGAGCGGAAAATCTTCGAGGCCATCTGCCACGGCACGACGAATCCCTGGGGGCTCGACTGGGACGACTTCGGCAACGGCTTCTTCACCAACACCGTCAACGGTCACCTGTGGCGCGTGCTTCCGGGAGCCCATTACGCCCGCTCCCACACCATCGAGCCCCATCCCTGGGTCCTCGAACCACTCGGCCCCCACGCCGACCACGACCATTTCGATTCCAGCCGGCACTGGACCGAGTCGCGCGACGGCCGAGCCGATGCCCACGGCGGCGGCCATGCCCACACCGGGTGCGTCATCGTGCCCGACGAGCCGGGCTGGCCAGAGGCGCTCCGCGGCCGGCTGCTGACGCTGAATCTCCACGGCCGGCGGATCAATGTCGACCGGCTCGACGCCGGGCCCGACGGCATCGTCGGGCGACACGAGCCCGATCTGGCCCAGTTCGGCGATCCCTTCTTCCGCGGCACCGATCTCATCGATCTCCCGGGGCATTCCCTGGCAATCCTCGACTGGAGCGACACCGGCGAATGCCACGAGGGGACGGGGGTCCACCGCACGAGCGGCCGGATCTACACGTTCGGTTTCGGTGGGGCCGACGCCCCGCTCCCCCCTGTCGCGCCCGGTACCGATCTGGAAGCCCTCGACGCCGCGGCCCTCGTCCGGCTCCTCTCGACCGATCGCTGGCATGCCCGGATGGCGACCCGCCTCCTCGCCGATCGGCACGCCGCCGGCGATTCGCAGGGCGTGCTCGACCGGGTCGTGCCTGGGCTCGACGAGCTCCTCGCGCGCGGCAACACTCCCTCCCTGCGGCTCCGTGGCCTGTGGGGACTGTGGGGACTTCAGCGAATCGACGAGTCTCGGCTCTCGTCGCTGCTCGACGATCGTGCGCCGGCGGTCCGCGCCGAGGCCCTCCGCCTCCTCGCAGATCCCTGGCCGATCGACACCGCCCTCGGCGGCCGGCCGCTGCGGGACGCGCGACCGCACGGCTCGGCCCCCGACGCCCCTCATGTCCTCGATGCCCTCGAGCGCCTCGCGCTGAGGGAGACCGATCCGGAGGTCCGGCTGGCGCTGGCCTGCGTTCTTTCGCGGCTTCTGCCGATCCACCGGGCGCGGATCGCGGCAGCCCTCGTGGCGCAGACGGAGCCGGAGAGCGTGGCCGCGGCACCCGTCGGCCCCGACGTTGGCCCAACCGACACAGCTCCGCGGGCGCTGGGGGGCGATCACCATGATCTCGGTGCGATGCTCTGGGTCGGCCTCCTCCCGGCGTTCGTGGCCGATCCCGACGGCGTGATCGACGTCTGGCGGGCGGCCGGAGGCCCCGCGGCCGCCGAGTCCCGCTGGCCCGCCCTGCGGCGCTCCATCGCCCGGCGGGTGACCGGCGCCGACGCCGCGGCCGCCCTTCCCCTTCTCCTCGCCGCCGCGGCCGCCGAGGGGCGCGCCGGTTTCGACGACTGCCTCGCCGGCCTCGTCGCCGGATGGCGGGGCCGACGTGGCGTCGAGGCCCCGGACGGTTGGGAGGGTTTCCGGCAGGCCCTCGCCGCCGCAGCTGACCAAGGGGATCGGCTCGACGCCGCCGCCCGGCTCGACGCCCTCTTCGGCACTCCGCGCGGAGGAGCACACCTTGAGTCGATCGCGCGGGATTCCACGCTCCCCGCGGCGCGCCGGGCCGCCGCGCTCGACGCCCTCATCGACGTCCGGGCCGCGGCGGCGGCGGCCACCGCCCGTGACCTGCTCGCCGACCCCGACCTGGCCGCCACGGCGATCCGCGGCCTGCTCGCGGCCGGCACGCCGGAGGACGCCGCGCGGCTGCTGGAGTGCGCTCACGATTGCGCCGCTCCCGTTCGCGACGCGGCCGTGTCGGCCCTCGCCTCGCGAGCTCCCTGGGCCACACGCCTGATCGATGCGGTCGAGCAGGGGACACTCCCGCCCACCCTCCTCACCCCACTGGTGGCAAGGCAGCTCGCCGGACTCGGTGACAAGGCGCTAGGGGCCCGCCTCGGGCCGCTCCTCGGCGGAAAGCCCGTCTCCGCGGGCAGCGCCCCGGCCGACATCGACGCCTGGCGCCAACGCCTCGGCCCGGATCGACTGGCGACAGCCGACCCGGCCAACGGTCGGGAGGTCTGGGGGCGGCACTGCGCCGCCTGCCACCGGATGCACGGCGAGGGGGGCGCCCTCGGCCCCGATCTGACCGGCTCAGGGCGACGCGATCTCGATTACCTCCTCGCCAACATCGTCACGCCGAGTGCCACGGTCTCCCCCGACTACCGGATGAAGCAGGTGGTCCTCGCCGATGGCCGCGTCCTCTCTGGCATCATCCCGCGCCGGACTGCCGAGACGCTCCTCCTCCGCACCCCGACCGGCGAGGAGACGGTTCCCCTGGACGATGTCGAAGAGGTGATCGACGGCGGCGTGTCGCTCATGCCGGAGGGGATCCTCGAGCGGCTCGATGAAACCGAGGCCCGCGACCTGATCCGATTCCTGATGGAGCCATGAGCCGAGGTCTCATCCCGGCTCACCGGCCGAGTGTTGCCGGATCGACGACCGAATCGCTGCGGTCCCACCCAAGCCTCCGCCGCGCCAGTCAGTCGGGCACGTCGACCGTGAACAGCTGATTGAACTCCCCGGCGGCACCACCAACCCGCCGCACGTAGGCCACCTGGCGGCCGTCGGGGGAGAAGACGCACGCCTCAGGCCGCGGGCCCGGCTCTTTGTTTTGCGGCGTGAGCCGCACGACCTCGCCGTCCCGCGCGTCGACGAGGCAGACGCTCCCATCGATGACACACGCCAGCCGATCCCCGGCAGGGCTCCAGCTGAAGGCGCTGGCGATGCTCGTTGGCTGCCGGGTCACCTGCCGCGCTTCCCCGCCGCGCGGGCTGACCGTGAACAGCTGCGCAACGCCGACCTCATCGCGGGCCAGATACGCGATCCGTTCCCCGTCGGGAGTCGACCGGAGCCAGTGTCGTGGCCCTTGGAGCCCGGGATGAACGCGCCCGGCGGTGAATGTGAGCCGGCGTTGGACGACCCCCGCCGGAGGACGCGGCCGCGTGGTCGGCGTGCCGGCGAGCGGGCCCCTGCCGGGGGTGTCGAATCCGCCGGTCAGCGCATCGCTGTCGGGAAGGTCAACGACGAACACCTCGCAGATCGTTCCACCAGCCGCTGTGACGACCGTTCCCTGGAAGGCGAGGGCCAGCCGCTGCCGGCTCCCGTCGGGGCGGCGGTAACCGGCGCTGCCGATCCAGGCCTCCTCGCAGGCCCGGCTGATCGCGTCGCTGCCGGCGGGGGGTTGGTCTTCGAGGTCGGTGACGAGAACGCTCCAGGCACCGCCGTCGTGGTTGCGGGGATGGGAGCGCGGCACGCCCACCGGTCGACCACCGGCGCTCACCCCCACCGCGCGGAGGTTGCGCTCGTGCCCCGCGCCGCCCGCTGCCGCATCGAGGATGGCATCCTCGTAGGTGAAGCTCACCATCCGGCCATCGGGGGAGAACTGGTGGACATGGGTGCCGCCGCGCAGCGCGCCAGGCGTGTAGGGAGAGACGAGATCGCGGGCGTCGAGGGGCTCAAGAGCGCCGGGAGCGCTCCCGCGGACGATCACCCCGCGGCGACGGGCGGGGCCGTACGACCAGTCAGCCGTGGGACGCTCGGGGCCGAGGATGAACACCACCCGATCGTCGACCGGACTGGCGGTGACGACTCCGCAGCAGGCACCGTCGCGCGACTCGTAGAGCACCTCGACCCGACCGGTCGCCACCTCGACCCGCTCGATCCTCGTGCCGTCGAACATCGCCCCGGCGGGATCCGAGCGGATGTCGTAACAGATCCATGCCCCGTCGGGGGTCCAGACCCCGGCGTTGGTGAGGAGATGGCCGTGGGGAGCGGTGGTGATCTGGCGTTGGTTCATCGGTGGAGCAGGGGGGGACGTCCGGTGCGGCGTGAAACGAACGTGCCGGAAAGTGGGGCAGCGGGGAAATCGACTCAAATCCCCACCGTAGTCTGACGAAAACACTTCTGTCGCCGGAGCAATCCGGCGGCCGCCGCCGGGGGGACCGCCCAAGGCCACCCCGGTGACACCGAACTTCGAACACTCGGTCGCCGCGTTCCGTCGGAGGTGCCAAACCCAAAGCGTTGATCCGGATTCCCAGAAAAGTCCGGGGCTTGCCCCAGACCCAATCCGCATCAGTCTCGCAGCGATCTACCCCGCTCGCAGGCGGCGACCTGTTCGATCCACGAGGGCCGTGGTGGCGCAAGCCACCACGGCCTTTCTCGTTTTTTCCGGGCCCCCGGAGCGGTTCGCAGGGGGGGATTTCCAGGTGTTTGCGACCGGCCCGATCCCGCCGGTAGCATACGCGCCGCGTCGGTTGACCAGGGAGGGGAGCCGGCGACGCTTTCGGGACCGTCGGTCTCCTCTGCCCCGCTGCCGCGCCGCATCCGGTCGTGGCGCCCCGGGCCTGAGGGCCACGGTCTCCGGCCCCCGGACCTCCTGTTTTCTCCCCCGCACGAACGAGGTGTTCCTTGCGACGATGCTTCCATGGCCTGCTTGTGGGCGTGCTCACGCTCTGGATCCCGATCGACTCCGCCGTGGCAGGCTGGTGGCACCACCACCGTCATGCGAGCCCCTTGGCCCGGGGCCCTGCTTTCGCGCCGCCGTGCGGCGCCGGGGTGCCGTTCCCCGGCTGGGCCGGTGCCATCGTCATCGACGACCGTCCGCTCGGCGCGCCCGCGCCGTTTGCTGTCGTCACCGCGTTCCCCGCCGAAGTGGTCCTCGACGCATGGATCGGGACCGGCCCGGTCGAAGGGTGTCTCGTCGACGAGGGGATCATGCTCAACGAGGGGACGCTGGTTGAAGAAGGCTCGATCGTCGGAGGGGATTGCCTGTGCGATCCCTGCCAGGGCGCCACGATCGCTGACAGCGGCACAGTCTCCGAGGGGACCGTGATCGAGACCGACGCACCAATCGAGACCGACGGAGTGATCGGCATGCCGACTCCGGCCGAGGTGAGCCACGGCGGCGACGCCGGAATCATCACGACGCGACAGCCCGTCGAAGCCCCCGTGCCGATCACGCGCGACGAGCCGGAGCCGGAGTCGGAGAGCCCGACGCTGCTCGAACTCCCGGGCACCGCGGCGGCGACCACCTCCAGCGACCCCTCCGCCGCCCAGCCGGCACAGGCCGAGGCGCCAGCCGCCTCGGTCCTCGAACCATGGGAACCGAAGACCGTGCAGGGGGACGCCACCGCCGAAACGGCGACCGACGAACCCGTGGCCGAGACGATGGAGGAGGCCGAAGCCTTCGAACGCCCCGGAATGCAGGCCGACGACGAGGAGGCCGACGACGAGCCAATGGAAGAAGACTCGCCAGAAGACGAGGCTGACGAGGCACCTTTCCAGCAGAAGCGTCGCAACTTGTTTGACGACGCCCCGTACTCACCGGAGGCGTTCGAGAGCCCCCGGTCCTCTGACGAGGACCTCCCCGGCGATGCCTTCAAGGCGCCCGGAAGCGATGACGACTTCGGGACCCCAGAGCCACAGCCGACGGACGACGGCGGCGACATGCCGGCTGACGACTTCGGTGACGACAACGGCGCGCCGGCCTCGGATGACTCCGGCTTCGAGCCGGCAACCGAGGAATCGATGGACGATGCCCGCGCCGACGAGCCGGAAGTTGAAGGGGAGCCGGAAGTTGAAGGGGAGCCAATGGAGGAAGGGGAGCCAATGGAGGAAGGGGAGCCGCTTGAGGAAGGGACTCCGCTTGAGGAAGAGGCTCCGGGTGAACCCGATCCGTTCGATTCCAGTGCCCTTCCCACCCCCGGCCAGCCCTCACGGGCGTGGAGCGACAACACCGGCCGCCACGGCACCGTTGGGTCGCTCGTTGAGGTCCATGCCGACCGGGTCCGGATTCTCAAAGCGAGCGGTCGGCACACGACGGTGCCGATGTCACGCCTCTCCCGCACCGATCTCGACCACGTCGCCGGCGTCGCCCTGGCCCTGGGGCGCGGGGCACGGGCGGGTGAAACGGCCGGCCTCTGATCCCGCCCGCCCAGCGGGCGGTCTCGAGCCTCAAGCAAGACGCCGACCGTGCCCACTCGAGGGGCACGGTCGGTCGCTTTGCGGCTGCCGTCAGGCTCACTTCTCGTCGAGGATGGCCACGGTCTCGAAGGCCTTCCCCTCGAGCATCTCCAGCGACGCACCACCACCGGTCGACACGTGGCTGACACGGTCGGCGTAACCGAGTTGCTCGACGGCCGCGGCCGAATCACCGCCACCGATGATCGTCACGCCGCCGGCGGTCGTGGCATCGGCCACGGCATCGGCGACCGCCTTCGTGCCGGCGTCGAACGGGGGCATCTCAAAAACCCCCATCGGGCCGTTCCAGACCACCGTGCCGGCGGTGCGGATGATGCGTGCGTAGGCGGCCGCGGTTGCCGGACCGATGTCGAGCCCTTCGAAGCCGTCGGGGATCTCCCCCGCCTTCACCACCTGCTTGTTGGCGGAAGCGGAGAAGTCGTCGGCGCAGTGCGTGTCGAGCGGCAGCACGAGCTTCGAGCCGCCGCTGACGAGGAGCTGCTTGGCAAGCTCGACCTTGTCGGGCTCGACGAGCGACTTCCCCGTCTTCCCCCCCTGGGCGAGCGAGAAGGTGTAGGCCATGGCACCACCGATGAGGACATGATCACAGATGGCCAGGAGGTTCTTGATGACCTCGATCTTGTCCGACACCTTCTTCCCGCCGATGATCGCCACGAATGGACGCTTCGGGCTGCCGATGGCTGCGGAGAGATACTTGATCTCCTTCTCGACGAGGAACCCAACGACGGCCGGCTTGCCCTTCTTTTTCATGGCTACAGGCACCGCGTGCATGCTCGCCTCGGTGCGGTGGCAGGTACCGAAGGCATCGTTGACATAGCCGTCGGCTAGCGCCGCGAGCCCATCGACGTAGGCGGCGTCGTCCCCCTTCTTCTCTCCCTTGTTGAAGCGGACGTTCTCGAGCACGAGGACGCCGCCGGCGGGGAGGGCGGCGAGCTTCGCGTGACTGTCCGGCCCGCCGGTATCGGCCGCCAGAGCGACCGGGTGCCCGAGGAGCTCGCCGAGTCGCTTGGCCACCGGGGCCAGCGAGAAGGCCGGCTCCGTCCCCTTTCCGGTGGGGCGGCCCAGATGCGACATGAGCACCGCCCGGCCGCCCCGATCGAGGATCGACGAAAGTGTTGGCAGGGCCATCCGGATTCGGCGGTCATCGGTGATCGCCCCGGAATCGTCCTGCGGGACATTGAAATCGACGCGCACCAGCAGCGTCTTGCCCCGGGGGTCGATGTCGGCGACGGTCTTCTTCGGCATGGGGGCGGTCCTCGTGGTGAAGGGGATGTTCGGCCCGGGGGCGGACAGCGCCCGCCGGTCCCGCGAATCTACGCCCCCGCCGCCCGACGGCAAGGCCGGGGGCATCCCGGCAGCGTGGCTCCCCGGCTGAACACGGGCCGTCGGGAGGCTATATTCAAGGCCGTCACCCACTGCTTCGTCGCTTTTCCCCCTCCGCCAAGCCCATGACCGACCGGGCCCCGCTGCCGTCACTCCGCCAGTGGACCCGACAGCTCTTCCCGGTGAGCGTGGCGACGATCCTCTGCCTTCTGGCCGTCGCTCCGTGGATGGTGCCGGCAGCGCTTGGCGTGCTCCAGGTCGACGCCACGACGCCGATCGAGTGGGTGCCGGTGTCGTTCGCTCCGCGGGCGGCCTACGAAAAGTTCACTGGCGAGTTCCAAAGCGGTGATGTCGTGATCGCGTCGTGGGACGGCTGCACGCTCGACGCCCCGGCGATCGACGCCTTCCTCGCCGCCGCCTCTGGCCCCGACACGCACAACCGGCAGGGAGAACCCTGGTTCGAGACCATTGCCACTGGCGGCACGGCCCTGGCGCGCCTCGTCGAACCACCCCTCTCGCTCGATCGCGAGGAGGGAATGAAACGGCTCCGCGGAGTTCTCATCGGCCCGGACGGCCGGTCGACCTGCCTGGTGATCCCCTTTACGCGTGCCGGCCTCACCGACAGGCGGGCCGCCGTGGCTTGGATCCACGACACGCTCGGACGGATCACGGGCCTCCCCAAACAGGCCCTCCACCTCGCCGGCCCGGTCGTCGACAACATCTCGGTCGACGAGGCGAGCATGGAGAGCTTCTTCTGGTTCGGCGGCCCTGGGGCGATCGTGATCCTGCTCCTCACCTGGTGGTCGCTCGGCAGCCTGCCCTACGCGCTGCTGGTGTTCCTCGTGTCGCTGGCCTGTGTCGGGCTCAACTTTTGGGGCCTGGCGGCCTGCGGCGACCGCATGAACCCGATCCTGATCGTCATGCCGGTGCTCGTCCTCACCCTCGGCGTCTCGGGGGGCATCCACCTCACCAACTATCTCATCGATTCACTCGCCACCGGGGGGCGTGCGGGGGTTGCCTGGCGCGCAATCCGCTTGGGCTGGCTCCCCTGCAGCCTGTCGGCCGGCACAACCGCCGTCGGCCTGGCGTCACTGGTGGTGAGCGAGCTCGAACCGATCCGCGTGTTCGGTTTCCACGCGGCGATCGGTGTCATGCTCACCCTCGCGATGCTCTTCCTCGTCGTGCCGGGCATCTTCGAGCGCTGGCCGATCGTCCCGTCGAGTGGCGCTGCCCAACGGACGATGGCGACCGAGGATGCCTGCGCCCGATTTATGGTCCGCCACGCCGGCAGCATCGCCTGGATCGGCATGATCGCGATGGGGGTGGCGGCGGTGGGGATCCCGTGGATTCGGGCCTCGGTGAGCATCGACACGCTGTTCACCCCCGCCAGCCGGGTGATCCGCGACTACGCTTGGCTCGAGGAGGCGATCGGGCCGCTGGTGCCGGTCGAGATCGTGCTCCGGTTCCCGGACGATTCGCCCATCCGGCCGGCGGAGAGGCTCGATATCGTTCGCAACGTGGGGGAGGCTCTCGCGGGCACGCCGGGCGTGAGCGGCGTCCTTTCGGCGGCCACGTTCCTCCCCGATCTCGACGTCGGCTCCGGGCTCCGCGGCCAGGCGACCCGATCGATCGCCGCCCGGAAGCTTCAGCAGAGTCTCTCCGGCCTCGACGACATGCGGATCGTGCGGAATGTCGATGGCGAGCAGCTGTGGCGGGTGACGGCCCGGACCTCGGCGCTGGCCGGCATCGACTACGGCGACTTCCTCAGCGTTGTCCGCGCGCGAATCGAGCCGGTGGTGACCGCCCATGGCGGCGAGACGCGCGGCGTCACCGCCGACTACACCGGCGCCATGCCGCTGATCAACGCCATCCAGAAGACGCTCCTCTCCGATCTGTTCTCGAGCTTCATCTCCGCCTTCGTCGTCATCACCCTGATGATGATGGCCGTTGAACGAGGCGTGGTGGCGGGGCTCATTTCGATGATCCCCAACGTCTTCCCCACGATCCTCATGTTCGGGTTTCTCGGCTGGGCGGGAACGGCCCTCGACATCGGCAGCGTGATGACCGCGTCAATCGCGCTCGGGATGGCGATCGACGGCACCCTCCACTTCCTCACCTTCTTCCGCCGCGGGCTGCGTGCCGCACCGGCCGGCGCCGATGCCGCCGAACGGCGCCGCCTGCGCGTCGCCGCCGTCCACGGGGCCTTCCGGCATTCGGGAGCCGCGCTGACCGAAAGCTCCGTGGTGTGTGCGTTCGGCATCCTCATGTTCGCCTGGAGCTCGTTTGCCCCGACGAGCCGCTTTGCCTGGCTGCTGGCGCTGCTCATCGCCGCCGCCCTCGCCGGCGACCTCGTCCTCCTCCCGGCACTCCTCGTTGGCCGGTCGGGCCGGTTCTTCAGGGCGCTGGCGCCAGTCGAGGGCAACCGGCCGCCAACACCGGAGCCCTGATCGGCACACGCGCTTCCACCCCGCGGCCGCGCCCGATGCGCGCGACGGCACGGCGAGCCGATCGATGCCCCCGAACGTTTCGGGGGGTGGTCATCTGGGACCTCCCGGCTACTATTCCATCTTCTCGCTCAAAAAATGCTTCTCGCTCAAAAAATGGCCGAGATTCCGAGTTGAGCCTATTCGTTTTTCGCACGTCTGCTATCCAAAGCCTCAACCTAGGTAGACAAAGGCATTCTTGATACACTTTCACACATCAGAAAGCGTTCGTGAAGCTTAAACCCTCAACAACCCAGCACCAACATGAAATTCAAAAGTCGATACTTCTTTATTATTGCGGCATTTCTTAGCTTTGTTCTCAGTGTGAGCATTTGGTTTCTTCTTGAGAATGAACTTCAAGCCATTTTTGTAGGCATTTGGGTGCCCAGTATTCTTTCCCTCGGAAGGTATTTTGATTAATGGACAACTTTGTGCTCTTTATCTTCGGGCTATCCATTACTTTGATCAGTGGAATGGGCGTGCTTGTATACATAGTTAACTTAGGGTACCAGCGAAGTCCAAAAGTCACCTCCCCGAAAATCGCCGCAGTAATTTCTGAAGACAAAAGCAGATAGGGGAGCCCTTTCGAGATCCTGTCCCAGGTTTTTGGGACTCTCCTCACCCAAAAATAAATATGAGTAACCCACAAATTTTGATCTCCGGGATGATCGTGACACTCGTCGTCAGCCTCGGCGTACTCTTTCGTACATTAGGATACGACGAGGGTAACAACAAAAAAACGTTTGAAGTTGATACAGATTTGGGGGCCATTCAAAAATACGGAAAATGAGCATTCCGGGTTAGCAGGCGGTGGATGAGGTGCCGGGCCGGCCGCAGGAGCGAATGACGGCACCCGAAGCCATGGCGCTGCAAGCTTTACAAACGCCGCGACGGAAACGGTACGCCACGGCCTGGAGCCCTTGAACACCAGCTTCGGTGACGTCGTTGCGATCGGGTAGGGCGAGCGATGCAGGTGGACGTGCTCGACGGTGAGCCGCCGGATCCCGCTTCAGAGAATCGGCAGAACTCGGCCCTCGTCGAGGAGGTTGTAGGGGCGGCCGAGGTTGTCGGTGGCCTCGAGGTCGTCGATCCCC